>Ga0224515_1000001_pt1 | contig 145971 bp, 145 predicted proteins | sample IRFST25metaG_FD_179880 | JGI IMG/M metagenome (GOLD analysis project Ga0224515, IMG submission 179880) | Peat soil microbial communities from Stordalen Mire, Sweden - IR.F.S.T-25 | ecosystem: Environmental > Terrestrial > Soil > Wetlands > Peat | place: Sweden: Norrbotten County, Stordalen...
TTTAAGAGCATATTATCCATAGTTCGCATGCTTACGACCGGGAAGGAGGCAGGAGCGATGAGAGAAGCATTTCTGGCGGCTGCCGTGTCTGTACTGATTTTTGGTGCGATTGCAGGGATCACAGCACCCATTAAAACACTCTTGGGAAACAGGATTAATCGCCGCGGTCGACGCAAGTGTGACCCCCTTTTAGTTTTGTTATAGACGTGCTGTCAAGGTTCGGCTGACTCGGTCGGTCTCAACGAACAAGGCATTTCTGTGAACGTGCACGTTACCGCACCAAAACGCCGGCATGACCGGTATCTTTAAGTCGTGTGTGTAAGCCAAAATTGTAGCAACACTTAGAATAGACCGACCTTGTTCTAGTCATTGAGCCGACTTACGTAGACGAGCGCGTTATGGATAATGAAAAGATTTGCACGAGCTGTGGCGCGGGGAATCAACCGTACGCTGCATTTTGCGCAGTTTGCGGCGAGTCGTTCGTCCCCTCGGCAACGCCACCACCCCCAGCTGCCACTCCGCCCTCCGCCGGAAGAGCCCCTCAGGCTATAAGCCGTCGTGCCCCTCTGGCCATAAGCCGCCGTACCCCTCTCCGTCCCAAGAGGCCGTCTCGGCGGTTCAATAAGCGGTATATAGTTTACGGCGTGCTAATCCTTTTATTGTTATCTATCACAGTGGGATCGTTTCGTTTCGGCAGCAGCGGCAACACTACCCCGGCCCAAGCGTCCACGCCACCGCACCCGCTGCACGCGCACCTTATAGTGTGCGTCGGAGATTCGATCACAGAGGGGTTTGCTGACCCTAATAATTGGCCGTATCATCTCGAAGCGCGGCTCGGCGGCGATTGGAAGGTAGTCGATCAGGGTGTTGGTGGGGCTAAAACGGCGGATATGCTCGCCCGCATTGATGCGGCCCTTGCTTTAAACCCGCATTTCGTCATCATAATGGGCGGTACGAATGACCTAGCGAATGGTGGAGTACCGCTTGCAACGACACAGGCGAATATCAAAGCGATGTGCACTCGTGTAGAATCCTACGGCGCCGTGCCTGTCCTGTGCACCGTCATACCCAACAGTTACCACCTCGCGGACCGGGATATTTTGAATGCGTGGATAGCCGAGTACGCGAATTTGAACGGATACAGCCTCATCGATTTTTATGCAGTCATAGACAACCCATCGAATCCCGGAGTCTCAAATCCTGCCCTGGTAATGTCTGACGGTGTGCATCCGAACCCGGCAGGTTATACTGCGATGGGGAATGCAATTGATCTTGAAATCTTTACGGGGGGGCGCTAACCTGGCTCTCGTGGTTCGCTCAGCTGCCTGTGCGGCCCTTTTCGCGGCCCGTGAGGGCGACGGAAAACTTTCACACTGCGCGGAAGACTGTTAAATACGATCTATTCAGAATTAGCGTGTCGATGCTGAAGAGCAAGAGCCCGCCCTGTGGGCTACCTCGAACCTTCCATATTGTGCGGGCTCACGCTCTGTATTGGCCGCGCAGCTTGTCTCTTGCGACCACGTGTAGTCGCAGAACGCCTGACACGCCTCACGATTTGATCGCAAACTTCGCTGCTAGGCCGTTCAATAATATCGGGGACCTTTCCGTAAGCGCAGTCGTCTCTCAGCTTTTTACGGCCTCGCGATACTGCTACGGGCAAACAAAACTGCACAACTAGGGGTCGAAAATCCTATTTTCGTTCTAAACTTGTTTGTCTTGAGCCGTAGCTGGGCGGTGTTTGGCGTCGATAGTGCGATAGCCGTAGCGAGCAAGCTCTGGTAGTTACGGTCGGACTACTGTTCAGTGAGCGCGTCTGTGAGGATAAATTCGACCGCGCCGTGTGCGTAATCCTTCGAAACGCGCTTAAAGGTCTCAACGTGTGAAGTTACAGAAAAAAGCGCGTCTAAGCCGTTCACCTTCAAAATCGGCGCGTTTTGGTCGCCGGTATTGACGTACGTTGGCCGGTCAAATCGTATGCAGATCTCGTGAGCCGGCATCTCTCGTATTTCAGCCAAATAGTGTTCGTGCAGGACCTCTCGCACGGTCTTAGCGGCGCAGTGCTCATCAAAAAGATGCGTTTGTTCGTCAGGACTTCGCGCGTTAACCTCTGAAGATCCCACCTCCCGGAGCTTAGGCATCAAAACGCTCTCTATCCATTCTTCGTCAAACACTGGCGCGATGTGTTCAAATTTAGGGATAAAAAAGGTGACATTATCGTCGTTCATTTCGATGGTGAAGGGAAAGATGTAGACGTCAATGCTGTAGCGCTCCGCGAAGTTGTGCGCCCCTTTTTGATACCCGCTCGAAGCGACGAATACCCCTTTGTGCGGTCCTTGCAAATCTCTCAGCACGGCACTGAACCTGCTGAGCTCTCTTCGACTGACGGGCTTATCCCAATGTTTTGCTTCTATTGCGCATTTGTACGCCTTTGCGCCGGCCATGAACTCCCAATAGACGTCGATCTGGTGAGAAGTACCGCTTTTTCCGTGCAGTATCTTGTTAGGTTCAATAACAGAGGTCTGCACCGAATCTTGCCTGCGCATCTCGTCAACCAGCTTCGTGACGATCGTCAGATGCGCTTCACGCCCGTGCGCCATGCAAGCGATAGGTGACATTCTTAATCGTATCAAGTTTTCTGTTCGAGCTTGTTTCTGACGTCAGCTGCGTGCGTTTTTCAACAAGAAAGTCTTTCGACGCCTACGATACGGAATAACACCTTGTAGAAGCGATAGACGTACGGCAGTTGTTACGGAACACGTGTCTGCTTGCGTAGGGGGTGTGATGCAAAGTTATCGTCACGCTTTCGCACACAAAGCCCGCCTCACGCGGCATTAAGAAACTTTCTTGTGCAGTCTAGATCGGAGGTGACCGTGATGGCAACAACGGTAGTAACAGAATACGAACGGCACATCGCCGCAATTATCGAAAGCACTCTTCACACTTTGGTACATACCGGTCTCACCGTAGCAGAGATCATCGATGCTGCACACGAGAATGCGCAGCGAATGAGCTAAGATGCCGCCACGATGCGATGATCGCAAGAAACAGCGCGTGCTACTATGGGCGTCACGTAGGCTGCGTGAACGTCAATGATCCGAACTGTAGACGGTGCGCAGAGCGCTTAACTAACGCGGTGAACCAGGTAGTTCGACCGACTATGCAGAAGAATTAAGCAACAGTGTTCATTACACGAACTTCAAACAAGAGGAGATAACGACTATGACGACGATAATAAGGAGCAGTATTACAAGGGCGCCTATCAGTCTTCTTTTTCGCAGTTCACGGTGCACGCTGTAGTTGTGTGCATCTGTGTTCTCCTCGCTGTCCATGCACGTGATAATTTAGTTGGAAGCGATAAAAAGCTATGCTCCGAGCGGCTAAGTGCGCACCGCTGTGGGTTTTAACAGTGGGTTCCCGTTACGCCATTCGTTCACAAGTTGCGTGTTTAGGTTTCTGAAGTGCGCCTGCGGCGCTTCTATGCTAACAATAAACTCAGGACGGGCACGTCTAGGCATAGAGACGCCGCTGAAGGCGCCAACGATGCTCGAACATAAGTATATGTATGAGAATGCTCAAACTGTTGAGCATACTTAACATAAAAAATTGAGCAAACAAACTATGCACGAAAAACAGTATGGTGAGATGGGAACCCATCATGATATGGGTAAGAAGTGGATGATGAAGAAAATGATGTGGGAGCAGCTGGACGATGATGCCAAGAAGCAGTATGTGCTTCGCAAGCTCGACGAAAAGATCATGAAGAAAGAGTTTAAAGTCAAGCTTGTACAGCACAAAATGGAAACCTTGCGCTTGATGAAGGGCTGGATCGAGCGGTGAGAGCCCTTATCTCACCTTTATTCTAACCTATCCTAACTGCTAGCGGCCTGCGCCGCTACACGAGATAGAATGGAGAAGGAAAAATCAGAACATCAGCGTGTGCTCGTTAAAGGGTACATGCGCCCTGACGGCACGTCCTACTACGTCGTCATTCCCAAAAAGATCAGGGAACTTTTCAACCTAGACGGTGGCGAGTACTTCCTTATGAAGGCAAAGCCGGAAAAGGGGATCATCCTGCTAAAGCTAGTGGAGTTCGCCGACGAAGAGCAGGAAAAAGAGTCGGAAACGAAATAATTCTTTTCGCCCCCTGCGGTTATTCATTGATGACGAAGGTCGCTTAGGACCTGACGATGTCACAGACGATGTCAAAGCAGGCAAGCGACTGCCGCAGTGGATTGGTGGGCACGCAGCTCTAGAACGCGGGCCGAGCGGCTTCTGTGCTTTGACAGATCTGCACCATCAGCACATCTTCAACCCCTTTAGTGTGTGTGCTTTGGGCCCTGTTGCAACTAGGTTGCTGAACGCAATGCTATGTGATTCAACCGGTTAAGGCCCTACCCCCTCGCGGTTTTAGCTCAAGGATCTATGAGCGAGCTTCCTTGCCGTTATCGCCAGCGACTTCTGTTTCGTCTCGCACGCCCTCGGTCAGCAGGTGCAACAGCCTGCCGGCCATATCTGTTTGGGTTGCAAACGACGACTTCATGAAGCTATTTTCGTCGCGGAGCTGTTCGATGAGCGTGTCTTTCAGCTCGATCTCTCGTTTCAGTCGCGCCGCCTCGTTTTCGTTGTCCGCTAACGCGTAGCTGATGAGTTCGGCAGCGATGCGCGCTTTTGATTTGCCTTCGCTTTCAGCGCGGGTGAGGATCGTGGTAAAGTGCTCGTCGCTGACTGCCGTACAAATTTGCGGCATGTGTTGTTAGGCGATTATCCTCGTATAAATGGCTGTCGAAATGCATCGGGGCGAAAATCAATTGATATCACATCTAGAGTCTATTTCTTCAACGTTTTCGTAGTTCAAAAAAAGCTCAGATAGCACATTAATTGGACGATAAAAGTCTCTAGGGAAATGTATGCGATAAAGCGCTTACGCTATCTTTTTATTAGGGATTAGTATATATCCATGCGATGCAAATGTTATTACGCTTGATATTCCGCGCTATCTCCGGTACCGGGAGTCGCACGGGGTAACCTGCCTCCGCAAATCGGAAAGTATTGGGAGGTGGTACGCGAGCATTTGGACGTATCGCGCGGACAAGGAAACAACAACAAACAGCGCAAGTCAAACCGCAATGGCCAATGGCGAACGTGCGGTCTAAAAGTGGCGTTAGGACGAGAAACGGCAATGGCGTGGCGCGCCTTTTTTTGCGAAGAAATGGCACCTCTTTGTGAAGAGTGAAGATCCTGCTGCGCATGGGCCTCGTCTTCTTTACAAACACCTCGGTAACCTTTCAGCTTGTAGAGCGCCACTGGACAAAAGTGCGTCCGTCACTGGCTATTGACTTGCGTTCCTCGAATGATTCTGATTGACCCTTTCACAATTTTTCTTGACGCGAGTGGAAACCGCGAAAGTAACTCAAATAGAGCCGCAATTGAGGAAGAACTAGAATGACCAAACGGCGTCTGTTATCTCTCTCTGCAACGATGATTGTTGCCGCGCTATTGTGCTCTTCCGTGCTGGCTACAATCCACCCAGCGTTGGCTACCGATGTCAATGCGTCGGCGCCAGCTCAGACGCAAAACCCATCGACAATAGCGGATCTAGAGTCACAAACGCTTACGATTCCGTTGGTGCCCTTCCAACTCATCGTCGCGAATCAAACAGTTTCCGAACCTACGTCATCGGGCACGTCAGCGACGGTCGGGGCAAGTCAACCTGGGGGCAGTGTCGCACCCAGTGCCGACACGGCGGCGGGCAATGCCGCGAACCATACGGACGCCGTCACCACAAATGTGACGCAGCAGACGGCTGATAACGGGTCGCTTGCGCCAATCCCTGTTTCAGCAGGAGGCGGTGGGGGTGGGCTCATCTTGGTGATTTCGCTGAGTTATGGAACAGCAATTGTTGTCCTTGCCTTGATGCGCTACTGGTCTTTTTCGTTTGATGAGGGGACAGAGTCCCTTCCTGATTTGAACAACGCGGACGTTGTTTATGTGCCAGGCTCTGCATACTCGACGCTTGAGAACGTCGAATATAGGCACACGGCCGAAGGGCCATGACGAAGACACGATTGAGCTTTTTTTAGTCTAGAGCGAAGACAAGGGGACCCGTGCTGCGTTATGCAGCTGTCCTCCGTGCAGGACACTCGTATTCTAACCTGGTTTAACGCTAGAACGGCGCTCTTGAAAAATGCGTCCATATTATGTCGTTAGGTTGATTGAAAAATGATTTTATGGGCCTGGCCAAACGCTTCACTGCCGGCCGTTGGCCGTGCTGCCGTGTGCAGCGCTCCGGGATAAGCGTGACCGAAAACACCGTGTCGCGGCGCAGCCGGGTACGAGGACTGGATGGTTTGCGCGCCTCTGTGAGCGGGCTTAGGGGCGAACGGCTAACATTTATCACGTCGGAACGCAGACTATTATAACTGCTGAGAAATTTTAATCACTAACCGCCCCGATCGCGCTATGATCAGGTATCTACGCGCGACGCGAGGCATGGAGAGACATATGCAACCTGACCAAAGGGACGACATCGTTTTTCACGGAACTCTGCAGCAGCTCGTTGAGAAGGTCGAAGCGGGCGAGATGGTTCCCAAGCTGCAGGCATCGCACGCGCCGATGTGCAAGTTCTTCACTTCGTTTTATGTCATCAACGGGATTCGGCACGTGGTCCCCCTGGTGCACGGTCCTACGGGATGCCCCTTATGGGTCTCAGATATCGTCAGGACGAGAGAGTGCTGCGAGTTCCGCGGCGTCCCCCTCGAGCCAACGGCCTGCACCTCCCTTGACGAGACAAACGTCATCTACGGCGGCGAAGGGAAGCTGCTCGAAGCGGTCAAGGAGGCGGATGAGCGCTACCATCCTGACCTCATCGTCATACTCTCCTGCTGCTGCTCAGGGATCATCGGCGACGACGTCGAAAGCGTCGCCCGTGAGGCCGAAAAGCTCGTGCACGCCCGCGTGCTCGCGCTTCGCAGCGAGGGGTTCGGCGGCGACTTCCGCAGCGGCTACGAGGACGCCTTTGAGCTTATTATGGACCTGATGGAGCCGCCAAAAACCACGCGGAAGGGAACGATTAATCTTATCGGGGCGCGAATGGGCCCCTCACTTACCGAGTTCAGCGACGACCTTGATGAGATCATAAGGCTGCTGCACGAGGTGGGGGTTAAGGTCAACGCGGTGATCGCTGGCGGGTGCACGGTCGACGAAATCAGGCGGGCGCGCGAAGTCGAGCTGAACGCTTCGTGGTGTTACGACTGGGGGCAGAAGCTTGGCGATGCCATGGAAACGCGCTTCGGCATCCCGTACAGTAGGACTGGACAACCCTACGGGCTCAAAGCGACAGAGGAATGGCTCATGGGGATCGCGGACCCGCTGGGTATGACAAAGGAGGCCATACGGGTAATAAAGCGCGAGACGGAACGCGTTCGGCCTGATTTAGCCTACTTGCATGACACGCTCGACGGCAAAACTGCCGTTATCGAGATATCAGAGTTTCCCGGTCCGATACGTGCGCTCTCTCTTGCGCGTATGGCAGAAGAGTGCGGCGCTCATCCGGTTGTCATTAACGTGCATCCTTATACAATCAAGGAGCGGATGCCTAGTATCAAGTTCCTCTTGGAAACTGGGGTCAATCCCGAAGTGATTCTCACGAAAGGCCTGTTCCGTCTTGGCAGCTTTCGTTCGTCGCGCGAGACGGAGCGCGAGCTCGAAGCAATCGCAGAAGGTCTTGACGATCCGATCTTCTTCGGCAATGCCGCCCGCTACCCAGGGTGTCCGGTTGTGAACCTCACGCTCCTGAATCCCGCGTACCTGCCCCACTATGGCTTCCGGGGCATACACAACATCGCCGCACTGCTCAGACAAGCCATGGAAAACCAGGGTCTGCCGCGTTCGACGCTTTTTCGAGGGATGCTTTACGGAAACGAAACAAACTGACCAGACGCGTGCCCCGCGCACGACGCCCACCGACGCGTGTCTTGACCCGTACCTTAGGTGTGCTCTTAGTGGTGCTGCCCAAACGGCGTTAGGAGTCAGTGAAAGCGCCGTTCTCGCGCACGCACCACAGGGGTGCAATTATCTCGTTGATGGTGCCTTTTCCTGGCAGGACTGCGACTACGCTCAAACGACGACGCTGTGCACAAAGCTCTGTGAGGATGAGATCGTCCACGGGGGCGAGGAGCTCCTCGCGCGCACGATCCTTGAGGCTAAAGAGCTTGACATCGCTGCGCTCTTCGTTCTAAGCGCGTGCGGGCCCGAGATCGTGGGCGACGACATCGTTGCGGTGTGCGAGGAGATGCAACCCCGAGTTGACTTTACGATTGTTCCCATCGAGTGCGCCGGTTTTCGCGGTTCGCAATACGATGGCATCGACATCGCGCTCGACGCGATGCTTCGCGCGCTTGCCGGAAACGGGCGTCCTAGGATCCCGCACTCGGTGTGCATCGTCGCTCCGCATGCGAACGCCAATCCGACGTGGATGGCCGATCTGGAATGGGTAAAGAACGTTCTCGCCCGGCTTGGCGTTCAGGTGCTCGCTACGCTCACCCACGCAACGGCACTCGGCGAGTTTGCAAGCGTGTCCGCCGCCGAGGGGGTGCTTCAGTTAAGCCATGACGCCGGCTACGGAGCGGTCGAGTATCTTGTCGACACTTTCGGGGTCGAACCGCTTTGTCGGGACCTTCCCCTCCCCATCGGCATGACCAACACGCGGCGATGGCTCACCGCGCTGGGAGAGCGGTTTGACGCGGAACGCGCGGCTGAGGAGCTGATCGCCGAAGGCGAGCGCACGGTAATGGAAACATGTCGCCGCCGCTGGCCAGTAGCGCGCTTTTTCTATCGGACTCCCGCAGCTATTGTAGCTGACGCTACGGTTGGCATCCCGCTTGTCCGCTTTGCGACCGAGGAGATGGAGCTGACGCCTGCGCTCGTTGCCCTTCGCTCGGGGCATCCTGAAGCACAATGCCTGCTGGAAAAAGAGCTGAACGATCTCGGCTTGGCGCCGGAGGTCGCGTACGGGACTGACGTCTTCGCGACGCGGCGGAACCTAGAAGCGGTGCGGCCGCGGGTCGTTTTCGGGAGCACAATCGAGCGACACGCGAGCGAGGGCTTGGACGTACCGTACATCTTCGAGGTCGTGCGCCCCGTCAGGCAGTTCAGGTTGCTCAATCGGGAGTACTTCGGCTACCGCGGCATCCTCAATCTGCTCGAGTGCATCCAGAATGAGTGGAGCGACCGGTGGCGGTCAACGCAACGGCGGTACGCGGCACGCTGGTAGAGGAGACATCACAATGAAACAAATCGCAATCTATGGTAAGGGAGGAATCGGCAAGAGTACCATCGCTTCGAACATCTCAGCGGCCCTCAATGAGCAAGGGGTCAACGTCATGCAGGTTGGCTGTGACCCAAAGCGAGACTCAACGAGGATACTCGCGGGCGGGCACCTCATCCCCGCTGTCCTGGAGATCTACAGAGACAAGCTGCGCCACGGACAGGACGCACACGCCATCTCGCTCGACGACATCGTCTTCAAGACGCCAAGCGGCATCTACTGCGTCGAAGCGGGAGGTCCGGAGCCGGGAATCGGCTGTGCGGGACGCGGGGTTCTCACGGCGCTCCAGATTCTGAAAGACCTCAACGCGTTTGAAACCTTCGCGATTGACGTGGCCATTTACGACGTGCTCGGCGACGTCGTGTGCGGCGGGTTTGCCATGCCCATCCGAGAAGGATTTGCGAGTGAGATCTATCTCGTTTGTTCCGGAGGCTTCATGAGCATCTACGCGGCGAACAACATCGCGCGGGCGGTGCAACGTCTAGCGCGCCGCGGCGACACAGGGCTGTCAGGGATAATCTGCAACAGCAACGGCGATGACGCGTTGGAGCGGGCCGTGGTGCCCGCATTTGCTCAGCGTTTGGGCAGCGCGTTCGTGGAATTTGTTCCACGCAGCTCCGTCATCCAAGTATGCGAACTGGAAGGGCGTGCTGTGGTCGAACACGCCCCTCAGTCAGAGGAGGCGGCGATTTTCCGGGAGCTCGCGCGGAAGGTGATGGAAAACGACGTGAAAGTGATCCCGACGCCTGTGGAGGAGCTGCCCGAGCTCGAAGAGCTATACCGGAATCACTTGATACAGGCTGAGGTCGTGTGACCGGCGTGGTCGCGAGACTGTTGTCCGCTGTGTGAGGCGAACGTGAAACAAAAAAACGTCCCGCTGTGTCTGAGTTGCAAGAACTACGTTAGCCCCCGTGTCTGTCAGGCATTTGCTTCGATACCTCTGGAGATATGGGAAAATCGCTTTCGCCACACGGAGCCCTATCTTGGTGACAACGGCAGGCGTTTTACGCCAAAGTTCGGATAGCTCCGCTTGCTCGGTCGGCACGCGCTTCGTTGGTTGGATTCGGTAAGGCTGATGCACGCGCCCGAAAATGACTGCGCCGCTTTGCCCCCCCATAACGGTGGCTGGCGGAGCTAGATCAACACAGTCTGCGGACGTCGCGCGCAAAAATGATGCAATGATAAGCACAACCATGTATGGGCGCACAGACGCGCATTTCGGATCCTGGAAGCGAAAGAAGGCTTGAAATACTAAAAGCAGCACACTCTTAAAAAAAGGAGCGAAATACGTGAATGAAGAAAAATGTGCACGATGCGGCACTCCCACGTCGCCAGGCGCCCAATTCTGCGCGGCCTGCGGCGCGACGCTGACCGGTCACAGCACGCAACCCCCCCAACAGGTTCCTCCTGCAATGCAGCCTTCGCCGACCTCTCAAGTGCCTGCTTACTACACGGGTGCTCCTACGCCCTATCAAGGCGTTGCCATTCGCTTTGTCGCGATACTCATTGATTACCTCATTATTGGGGTTATCTCTGGCATATTAGCGATCCCACTCCTCGTGGCGGCCATTGCTGTCAACGTCACGAACGGAAACGTGTCAGCGGTTTCATTGGGGCCCATTGTTGCACTATCGGTTGTAGGACTAGTCGTCTGGTTCCTCTACTTTACGCTGTTGGAGGGGCGCTATGGGCAAACGGTCGGCAAGATGGCACTCAGCATCAAGGTCGTGCGACAAGCGGATGGAGCGCCGATCGACTACGGAGAAGCAGCTGTGCGCACCGCCCTCCGCATCATCGACGGCTTGTTCGACTATCTAATAGGAGCAATTTTTATCTGGACGTCCGATGAGAAACAGCGCCTCGGCGATCGGGTCGCACACACTGTTGTAGTCAGCAAGTGATCCGCACCCCCGTCTTTTCTTATGTTCTAGAGTGGCACCGGTTTCGTGGAAATAGTGACTGACGCCTAGCTTCTGCTAGTCTGCCTCCTCGTGGATTTCCCGGCGTGATTTTGCCGCGGCACAATGCACTAAAATTGCAGCCGCTATCCGCGTCGATCCACTGGGTATCGCTCATAGCAAACGAGGCCACGGAGAGCGATAGTGCAGAATCGCAAGAAAAGATTAAAAGGGTGGCTCTCCTAAGGCTTAAGAAGGAGGTGAAATATTTGAACGAAAATCAATGTGCACAATGCGGCGCTCCTGCAGCACCCGGGGCCAAGTTCTGCGAAAGCTGTGGCGCACCACTCGCGGCTCCAGCAGCACAACCCGCACGGGCCACGTTCGCTCCTGCGCCTGCGTATCAAGCACCTCGTTCTTACGTGCCTCACGTCGCACCGCCCTATCAAGGCGTCGCCATTCGGTTTGTCGCGATCCTTATCGATACCATAATTATAGCGATCATTGGGGGTATTTTATCAGTCCCGTTCAACGCGCTCGCAGTCATTACGAACAGCGCTTCAGGAACGGTCACTCTTTCACTGGCCAGTGCTGTCGGCGGACTTGTTTCGCTCGCGATCTTTGTTCTGTACTTCACGTTGCTCGAGGGTCACTATGGACAGACTGTCGGGAAGATGGCCGTTAAGATCAAAGTCGTACGAGAAACGGACGGCGCACCGATCGATTATTCCGAAGCTGCGGTTCGAACGATCCTGCGGTTTCTCGATCTGATCCCATATATAATTCCCTATCTGCTCGGCGCAATCCTCATTTGGTCCTCTGAAGAGAAACAGCGGCTCGGCGATCGTGTCGCGCACACCGTCGTGATTAAAGCGTAAATGGGCCTCGTGCCCAATTTTCTTATTACTAGCGTGGACGGAGTTTTTTTTGCTTTGTTGCTCGCTTGCCACGCAAATCGGACAACATCTGCCCTCCCGCAAAGACCTTTTAGGCTCAGTTATGATCGCGTGGCAATCATTGTCGCTAGGACTGGTTCTTAGTGCCCGAGCGCGAATCTAGCTTCTATCGTGCGCCGATCCGACAACATCAGCATAATTCAGTAGTTTGGCTGCAATCGCAAGAAAAGATTAAAAAGGGATGCTGTCCCTACCATTTCTAAAAAGAGGAGGTGAAACACGTGGACGAAGACAAATGTGCACAATGTGGCACTCCAGCAGCACCCGGCGCGAAGTTTTGCGAAAGCTGTGGCGCACCGCTTGCGGCCGCTACACGACCTGCAGAGGTGAAACACGTGGACGAAGACAAATGTGCACAATGTGGCACTCCAGCAGCACCCGGCGCGAAGTTTTGCGAAAGCTGTGGCGCACCACTAGTTGCAGTTACACAACCAGTTCAAGGCCCAGCTGCCGCGCAACCCGCTTCTGCGTACGCAGCACCACGGGCGCACGCGGCTTACTCCGCACCGGGCGCCCAAGTGCAGTATCAGGGCGTCGCTATTCGCTTTGTCGCGATACTCATCGATGTAATAATCGTAGGGATCATATCTACAATACTGGCCTTGCCTTTGATGCTATATGTTTTGAATTCTACAACTGGGACCTATGCGACAGCAGTGATCGAAGCCATCATCTCTCTTCTGTACTTCATATTGCTTCTAGGGCACTATGGGCAGACTGCGGGTATGATGCTAGTCCAGATAAAAGTAGTCAAAGAGGCGGATTACTCAGCGATCAGTTATGGCGAAGCGGCTATACGAACCATTTTGTTGGTCATCGACGGGATTCCATACGTCATCCCCTACCTGCTCGGCGCAATCCTTATTTGGACTTCAGATAAGAAACAGCGTCTCGGCGATCGCGTCGCACACACCGTCGTGCTGAAAGCGTGAAAGGGGCGCAAGCCCCCCCTTTTTTTTACGGTCACCCTAAGCGGCTAGCTTTGCGCATTGCTGTCGCTCTGAGCGTGCGACTATGACCACGCTGGTGGGCTTTCTAGCGAAACGATTTGAAACGAGAACAGCGCGTTGCAATTCTGTGATACTGGGGGCTGCCGATTATTGCGCCAGCCAAAACGAAACCGAAGAATGCGCTATCAGAGCAAATCGCAAGATAGATTACAAGGAAAGCCCCCCTTAAGGCTTAACAAAAGCAAAGGAGGTGAAACACGTGGACGAAGACAAATGCGCGCAATGCGGTACTCCCGCGTCACCCGGCGCTCATTACTGCGTGGCGTGTGGCGCAGTATTCACTGGCCAAGCACCACAGGCCGGTCAAGAAGCGCAGGGCGCATCTGTATATGCGCCATCAGCAGCAACCGAAACACAGGCGCATTACGCGGCCGCGCCACTGTTGCAGGGGGTTGCTATCCGCTTTGTCGCACAACTCGTCGATGTAATCATACTTGCCTCAATCTTTTTGATACTGAGCTTCTCAGGCGCTGGCACCATCACCATTGATGCGTCAACCGCGCAGGTCTCAATCAGCCCGTTCTTTGGTGCGCTCATCTTGATCGACGTCATTATCGCATTCCTTTACTTCACGCTGCTCGAAGGACGAAACGGACAAACGGTTGGCAAGATGATCGTCAAGATCAAGGTCGCAAAAAAAGCGGACTACTCCCCGATCACTTATAGTGAGGCTGCTGTGCGGACGATTTTGCGCATCATCGATCTGATCCCATTCATCGCTCCGTATCTGCTCGGAGCCGTATTTATTTGGGCCTCTGAGCATAAGCAGCGTCTCGGTGATCGCGTCGCACACACCGTCGTCATCCAGTCGTGAGGCCACTACGCTTTGCGCGCCTTCAGCGCGCCACCCATGGTCCAATCAGCACACTTGTGCACCTCAGTCCGCGAACGCTCGGTCCTCTTCAGGTGGTGTCGGCGGTCGCGTGTCTCCATGGCCGCCGAATCTGAGGAGTTATAAACGCCTCAAAGTCCGGGTAGTAGCCGCGGGCACGAGAGGGACGTGCGCCATACGCCGTTGGACCGCGAGGTGAAAAGCGCGCTTACCCGGTCAAAGGTAGTGACTTATCTATGTTCGGTTCGTAAAGAATACGCATTCAAGGAGGCAACATGAAAGTCTTGGGAGGTCCAGCTTCACAATTGCTCGGTTCGCGGGTTGCACGCGAAATCGGGTGTGCACTCGCCGTTGTTGAATTCAAGAAGTTTCCTGACGGTGAACTGTATTTGCGCATCGCAGAGGAACTCGACGGTGATACGCTCATCGTGCAGAGCACGACGACCAATGACGATATCATTTACCTTCTGCAGCTCATCGATGCCGCCTCTGACGGCTACCTGAGGGCGGTGATTCCGTATTTTGGCTATGCGCGGCAAGATAAGCGATTCAAGCTCGGCGAACCGATCAGCGCTCGTGCCCTCGCCCGGACGATCAACGTTGACGAAGCTTACGTTGTCAACATCCACGACCCCGCCTCACTTGACCATTTTCAGCTCAGAAGTGGCAAAAAGGCGGCGAACCTCTCCGCTGCGGGCCTCGTTGGCACGTACTTGAAGAGCATGGGGCTCTCATCACCCTTGCTCATCGCTCCTGACGAAGGCGCCACTGCTTTAGTGCGCGATGTTGCTCACGCCATGGGCTGCGAGTTCGACGTGCTGGTCAAGAAGCGGGTCACGTCTGAACATGTTGAGATACAACCAAAGACGGTGGACGTCGACGAACGCGATCTGGTGATCGTCGATGACATGATATCAACGGGCGGTACCATGGCCGAAGCGATCAGGCTTTTGCGAGGACAAGGAGCGCGGCAGGTGCACGTTGCGTGCATTCATCCTGTGCTCTCTCTGAATGCGCGGCTTCGCCTATACGGCGCAGGGGTTGACAGTATCATAGCGACCGACACAATCGAAAAAGCGGAGAGTAGCATAACCGTCGCGCCGTTAATAAAGCAAGGCGCAGGACTTTAGCGACGAACAAGCGCATCGCTAATGATCTGTGCGTGATCAAATGCCAGCGGCGGCAGTTCGGCGATGTCCCAAAGCATTGCGTCGCTTGCATCAGAGCCGGCTGTTAGCGTACCTCCGATAATATCCACCGTAAACGCCACTGAAACGACGTGTCCGCGAGGATCGCGATGAGGGTTGGAATATACGCCTACGAGTGATTGTATCTTCACAGCGAGTCCAGTTTCCTCGAGGACTTCGCGCCGCAGGGCTGCCTCAACGGTTTCGCCGTATTCCACAAAGCCGCCAGGGAGCGCATAGTGTCCTCGATACGGTTCTTGCTTCCGTTTAATTAGCAAGATTTTTTTGTTTTTCACTACCACTGCGTCAACGGTGAGCGCCGGGTTCCTGTGCATCAGGTGCATGGTGGAGGCTTCGGTACTTGAGACTGCCGCTTAACCGCCAAGCGGGGTTTCAGGAAGAGGCCCCGAGGGCGCTACCGACCTCTTGCCGCCATCGCAACCGCAAAAGCTATTCGGCTCACCTCCAATGTGTTCTCAATGTATGACGTTCAAGCGATACGGAAGGATTTCCCGGTTCTCGAGCGCGTCGTGTATCTTGATAACGCTTCGACCAGCCAGACGCCGAAACCTGCCGTCGAGGCGATGAACGAGTACTTCTTTCGCTATGCTGGCAACTACGGAAGGGGGGCGCACCGCCTGGCCCAGCAGACGACTGAGCACTATGAAGCCGCGCGCGAGACGGTAGCTGATTTTTTTACGAGTGAGGCTGGCACCGTTATCTTCACCAAGAACACGACGGAAAGCATCAACATCGTCGCCCACGGCCAGGATTGGACGCCCGGAGACCACGTGATCACCTCCATGATTGAACATCACTCGAACTACCTGCCGTGGGTCGCGCTCCGTGCGCGAGGCGTCGTGCTCGACCTGGTTGAAGCGAATCGTGAAGGCATCGTCGATCCTTCGGCGATTGAAACAGCGCTCACCGACAGAACGAAGCTCATCACGATTTCTCACGTGTCAAACGTCTTTGGTTCTGTCCAAGACATACACCGTATCGTCAAGATCGGGCGTAAAAACGATGTGCCAGTGTTGATAGACGCAGCACAGTCTGCGGGTCACATGGATCTATCCGTGAAAGACTTGAAATGCGACTATCTAGCCGTTCCGGGCCACAAAGGGCTGCTCGGTCCGCAAGGGACGGGCATCTTAATCCTGCGTGATCCGGAGGAGCTGCGTCCGACTACTCTCGGCGGCGGCGCGGTCGAATGGGTGCGCGGCTGTGAGTATGAGCTGCTCGAACCGCCCGCCTGTTTTGAAGCGGGTACTCCCAACATCCCAGGAGTCATCGGTCTTGGGCGATCTGTGGAATACGTCAGCGCGCTGGGCGTCGCGAACGTTGAAAAGCACGTTGTGATGCTGGCGAGAGTCGCCGCACAAAAACTGGCAGAAATCGACAACGTCACGGTCTATGGGCCAAAAGACCGCGCGGCGGTGGTTCCCTTCAACGTCGGAGAGCTGAACCCGCACGACGTTTCAATGATCCTCGATGAGACAAGCAAGATCTGCACGAGGAGCGGGTACCACTGCGCCATGCCGGCTTTGCAGTCTCTTGGCATCAACGGAACCGTGCGGGCATCGTTCGGGGCATATAATACTGCTGAAGAGGTCGACCTTTTGGCAGGATCGGTGAGTCTTATCGCGACTTCGCTCGTTTAATCCGGGGCGTCAAGTTCAAGGCTGAAATCGAGCCACCGCGACGAGTGAGTTAGGTAGCCCAGCGAGAGCACGTCGACCCCGGTTGCAGCGTATTTCCTGACGTTATCGGGCCTGATGCCGCCTGACGCTTCGAGTAGCACGTTGCCGCGCAGGTTAAGTGCCTTCAACTTGCTGACGGCCGCAGTGATCTGTCCGACGTCCATGTTGTCGAACATGATGATGTCTGCTCCAAGCTCGGCTGCCTTAACGCACTCGTCAACGGATTCGACTTCGATCTCCACTTTCTTCGTGAAGAACGCTTTTTCCCGCAGGGCGTCTTCTGCAGAGATTACTTTCAGATGGTTATCCTTGAAGAGATAGGCCTCTGAGAGGGAGTAGCGGTGCGGGTCTCCGCCTCCGATCGCGACCGCCTTTTTTTCATAAAGTCTGAAGCCCGGCGTCGTCTTCCGGGTCGCGGCAATCGTCACCGTACCAGCAGCTTCTGCACAGCGGCGCGTGATCGTGGCAATGCCGCTCATGCGGCACAGGAAGTTGAGTGCGACGCGTTCGGTGACAAGAATACCCCTAACCGGTCCTATGACGCGCAAAACGGTATCGTCTTTTTTGATAACGTCTCCATCACAGCATAGCGGGGCAGTTACGAGGTTGTAGTGCGCAAAAATGCTCTCCGCCTCTGATAAGCCTGCTATGACCCCGTCTTCGTGGGCGATGACGTTTGCAGAGCCATCGACGTTGGGCAGGAGAGCGGTCGTTATGTCGCCGAATCCTTCATCCTCGGCCATAAACCTCTCAATGTCGCGTGAATTCAAACGATCACCACATACGCTTTTCTATCTTAACTATCTTAAAGGATTTCAAGATGATCATCGGAATTATTGGATGTGGCGCGATAGGAACAGAAATCTGTCGTGCCTTGGGGGCTGATGGCTTCAAGGGCAAACTCCTCCTCATGGACAGGCACCCTGATCGCGCTCAGCATCTGGCAGATACGACCCCTGCGGCCTCGTCCGTGTCACTGTTCGACATCATCGACCAAGCTGACCTCGTTGTAGAATGCGCCTCAATGCAGGCAGCGCGCGATATTGCGCTCAGCGTTTTGACAAAAGGCACGGATTTGATGTTGCTTAGTATCGGCGCGCTGGTTGACGCGGACTTTCGGCGACAGGTGTATGAAGCGGCGCGCACGCACGACTGTCGCCTCTACATCCCATCAGGCGCAATCGGGAGCATAGATGCACTCCTTGCGGCATCTCAGGGAACGATCAACCGGGTGACACTCACGACGACCAAGCCTTCGGCGGGCTTGGAAACCGCCCCTTACGTCATCCGTAACGCCACTGATCTTTCACGCCCTGCCCTCATATTCGAAGGCACCGCCGACGAGGCGATTCAAGGCTTCCCACAAAATATTAACGTCTCAGCGACGCTCGCTCTGGCGGGCGTTGGATTTGACCGAACGATCGTCCGCATCGAGGTTGATCCGACGCTAACAAGAAACGTGCACGTCGTCGAAGTCGACGGGGATTTTGGGAGGCTTACCGCCCGATTTGACAACGTTCCGACCGAAAATGAGCGCACGAGCAAGCTTGCGGCGTACTCGGCAGTCGCGTCTCTTAAGAAAATGATGGATGCGATCAAGCTCGGAACGTGAGCCCATCGGATCTAGGGGAAGCTGATCGATTAGGCATGCAATCACGCACCCGCACGTACATTGCTGAGATACGGGCATTCAACTGTCTGATGGCGGCATTTGCTGCGCTCATTGGCGTCTTTGTGAGCAAGGTGCCGCTTGCCTACGATGTCATCGCGCCCGCGGTTTTGGCGTTCGTCGCAGTGTTTCTCGTCACCGCTGGGGGCAATGTCATCAACGACTGCTTTGATGTCGATATTGACCGGGTTAACAAGCCACGTCGCGCCCTGCCAAGTGGGCTCATCACGCGGCGCAGTGCGCTCGTATACGCGCTCACGCTCTTGCTTCTCGGCGTAGCGGCGTCTCTGTTCATCAACCCCGTTTGTTCCGGGCTAGCGGCGCTTAATGCTGTGCTCCTCGTGTTGTATTCGTGGAAGCTGAAGAGATCGGTGCTCGTCGGTAATCTGTTGATTGGATACCTGACGGGGTCGATCTTTCTCTTCGGCGGGGCAGCCGTCCACTCATTCTTTATCCCTGGTGTGCTCTTTGTGAGCGCAATGCTCGCAATCACCTCGCGTGAGGTCGTTAAGGACATTGAAGATCTCACGGGAGACCGGCGAGCGGGCGCATCGACGTTGCCTGTTCGGTATGGGGCGCCTCGTTCCCTGGCAACTGCTGCGCTTTTTATGCTCGCAGCGGTCGCTATCAGCCCTCTACCGTTCATTATCGGTGCGTCGGGATATCCCTACCTCGGTATCGTCATTGCGGCTGACGTGATGCTCCTGTATGGCGTCACGCTCTCACTAAGCGATCCGGCGAGGGCCTCAACCGTGATTAAGTACGGTATGGTTGTGGTATTGCTCGCCTATGTCGTCGGTGGGATCTAAGGATTAAAGGCCAAAAAAAGTAAATAGCTCTTCGCTGAACTACCGTTGCATTTGGAGCACGGACTTCACAGAGGGCCTCGGCAGATCATGAAAGCGGATGACACGGCACGCCTTGTTCGAAAGCATGTGCGGAGTAACACCTACGTCATAAAGGACGAAGCATTTTTTGAAAAGAGCGTGCACGTGCGCGGCAGTTTGATCACCGGTACTCACGTCGGCTTTCGGGGCGATCTGATCGTGGAAGGGTCGCTTAGTCTCGGCAACAGGTCGACCGTCCGTGGGAACGTTAGGGCCGAAAGCGCTTTTATTGGAAACGATGTTGAGATCGGCGGCATACTGACCACGACCGATGGCACGACACTCTTGGAAAGAGTCCGCCTAAAGGAAATTGACAGCGCCGGGAATGTTACGATCGAGCCTGACGCGGTCATTGACCGGATCGTCGCAGAAGGAAACGTTGAGATAAACGGGAAGACAAGCGTCGGCTGCATCTCTACTAAGGGCAAGGTCATCGTCAAGAAGGCGTAGCGCGCGCTGCTGGACGTTGCACGTGGGCGTGCTCTGCGCTACGACTGGTAGCGCGTCACGTTGCAGACAGCTTGAGATCGTAGCTGCCGCTTTTGACCATAGCGGTGAGAATTGCTTGGCCGAACGAAATACCGCCGTCCCCTCGAGGGACCTTTGTATTGGTAAAGAGGACGAGCTCGCGCGTATTGCACACCTCGTTAACCGTCGTGACAATCGCCTTGTTATACGCGACGCCCCCCGATAATCCGATGTTACTCGTTCCAATGGCTTCTGCTGCTTCGGCGGCTATCGTTGCAATTCCGCGGGCGATCGTGACCTGCGCCGAGGCGGCAATGTTTTTGGTGCTTTGGCCGTGCTTTTTCGCCTGGAGGATCTCGGCGAGCACCGGTCGAGTGTCAAGAATCGACCGATCGCGGTAGGTCGAGATCTCGAGCGGCAGTTGTACGTCCGGATAGCCGTAGCGCGCAACGGCCTCCAACGACATCGCCGGTTCGCCATCGTAGGTTCGTTTTTGACATATTCCAAGCGCTGCAGAAACAGCGTCAAGCACGCGCCCAGTGCTCGAGGTCAGCGGGACGTTTACGCTCCGCTCAATTTGCTGCAGGAGAACCGACGACTCGAGTTCACTCAGACCAAGCGAGGCAAGCGTCGCGATAAGCTCTCCATCATCGTAGATGCCGTGAAGGATGCCGGCTACCATCCGCACAGGATGCCTCGTGGCCAAATCGCCTCCTGGCATCGGAACGGGTATGAGGCCTCCCATCCGTTCTAGAGTGGGTAAAAACACCTCCCCACCCCAGATAGTGCCGTCGTACCCGTAGCCGATACCATCGATAGCGATACCTACGAGGTCATCGGGGGCCCCTTCACCAATGAGCGACGCGATATGCGCTTGGTGGTGTTGAACGGCGTAAGCGGCTCCGAGCTCGGCCGCGAGACGTGTGGAGCGCAAGGTCGGATGGTAGTCGTGCGCGATAACGCTTACGTCGACGCCGCTCATTTTGATGAGGTTGTGGACGGAGGCTTCAAGGTAGTCGAAGGTCTTCGGCTTGTCAATGTTGCCCACGTGTTGGCTAATGTAGCACCGGCCGTCCTTATAGGTCGTGACGCTAGCGTTCATCTCTGCGCCAAGCGCGAGAATATTCTTGTCGTACGTTACAGGTACCGCAAAAGAGACGGGCGCGTACCCGCGCGACATCCTGATAAATGCGGGCTGTTCGAGCACTCGCAGTACTGAGTCGTCACAGCGGTTGACTATCCGCCGATCGTGCAGTAGAAAAAAATCGGCCTTCTCTCGCAGGTTTGCGAGCGCGTCATCGATGGCGATAATCATCGGCTCGCCCGGCGTGTTCGCGCTCGTCATGATCAGTGGCTGATCTATGATGTCAAAGAGGAGGTAGTGCAAGCCGCTATAGGGCAGCATTACGCCTATGTTGTGGAGATTCGAGACTTCGACAAACGTGCCTTCGACGCGCTTGTCGAGGACTATAATGGGCCTCTTATTTGACGTGAGCAGTGCGCGCTCTTGTCCGGTTGCAAGCAGATTATCCTCAACCCACGTCTCGCTCGGTGCCATAATCGCGAGGGGCTGCGTAGGTCTACCCAAACGTCGTTTTAGCTCTCTCGCGGAATCAAAGATGCAGGCGAGGTGAAAGCCGCCAATCCCTTTTATAGCCAGGATGTGGCCTTCGAGTAACAATCGCCCGGCCGTGCTGATTGGTTCGTTCAAGCGCTGCAAATCGCGGTTGAGCAGCGCGAGCGTCGGGCCGCAGCGTTCGCACGCGATGGTTTGCGCGTGATGACGACGATCATTTGGGTTGCGGTACTCCTGTTCGCATTCCGAGCACATGGGAAAGTCAATCATCGACGTCGTCTCGCGGTCATACGGGAGTCTCTCGGTCACTGTGAATCGTGGACCGCAATTTACGCATGAAGTGGCCCAGTACCCTTCGTACCGTCTACTTTCCCTCAAATCCCGCAGGCAGTCGTCACACATCGCGATGTCGGGCGACGTGAAACCAAACTCGCCCTCGCCGCTGGACGCGATCGTGAACTCGGTGTAGTTGCGTGGGCGGCCCCACTCCACGCTGACCTCATCAATGCGCGCGATGGGTGGACCCTGTTTGAGAAACTCGATGAACCGAACTATAGCGGTGCGCGACCCCTCGACCTCGATGTCTACGTGCGCACCGAGGTTTTTGACGTAGCCCGTCAGCTGCAGTTCTACCGCGTGCGCATAAACGAATGGCCTGAAGCCTACCCCTTGCACAACGCCTTTAACGCGTATCTTCGCTCGTATATGCTCGTTCGCCCGTGGTTCCATGGTGATCCAATTGCCGCAATTCGTGTTGCATTCTATAAACGCGTTCCTATCTAATCTCTATTCTGGAGTTCAAAAACTTTAATTACTTTTGCGACGTTCTAGTATGCGAGGTAGTCACATGAACAACAGGACCCGCATCGTCAATGACCCGGCTGATCTAGTCCCGCTCTTACGAGTTTTTAAGTCCGACGCCCACAAGAAAGTCTTTAGCTCACTGCTCAACGGCTGGAAAACCGAAGACGAACTCAGGGAGATGTTGCAGGAAGAGATCTATCATAGCCTCGATATGCTTCAAAAGACTGGTCTCGTTGAGACCAAATGGCGCATGCCCGAGCAAGGAAACACGCCACAAATTGAATACCACACTTCTTACTCGAAACTTCGTGCCGACTTCCAGTGTTCGATTACTGACATGTGTGACCTCATCCGTATTGCGATCACCGATGACGAAACGCTGCGTGACGTGGCTGATACTATGGAATTCGAGGTGAGAAATGGCAATAGTTCAGTCCAAAACCTTTCACGCACCCTGAACCAGAGCCCGACGTTTCTCAGAGGCATCGCCAAACGGTCGCACAGTCTTGTGGTAAAGGGCCATCGATTTGAGCTGGCTAAACGATAGTCTCTTTTTTTGGCCGATGAAAAAAGGAAAGAGCACCAAGATGCAGGTGCTTGTGGAAGTAGCAGCGCTCCAGCCCAAGGTTCGACAAAGAGAAGTTGCTGACCGGGTCGGGGTGACTCCTCAAGCCGTCTCGGAGCACCTCAAGGAGCTTGTCGCTGACGGGTACGTGAAGTTTGACAAACGAGGGCACTACGGGGTCACCAAGGCAGGCATTGAGCTGATCATCGAGTGGACGAACGAACTCAACAAGTACATACGATATGTCACTGAAGACATCGTAGGGAAAGTGGCCGTGTGGACTGCTATCGCGGAAGAAGACGTCAGCAAAGGGGCAACCGTGGGGCTGAAGATGCGCGATGGCTTTCTTTATGCGTTTCATTCAGTCAGCGACGATTCGCGCGCGCGGGGAACCACGATAGGTGATGCGCGCACCGGCGACGACGTTGGCGTCGAGCACTTGAGCGGGATTATCCCAATGGACCGCGCGCACGTGACGATCGCAGTCGTTCCTGGGGTCCAACGAGGTGGGTCAACAGCCGTGGATCTAGAAGGGCTCAGGCGGATTGCCGCGGACAAGCCTGTCGCGATTCTTGGTTTGGAAGCGCTGGTTTCGGCAAGAAAAGCGGGCCTTTCACCCTTGATGCAGTACGGCGCCGCCGAGGGCGTCATCGAAGCGGCATTTCGGGGGCTGTCAACAGTGGTCGTAGCGGTCGATGAGGCGGTGCCGCCTCTCATCGCGAACCTCATGTCCCACGATATTTCCTACGAATCCGTTGATCTCAGTGCAGGAAACCAGTAAATGGCGCACCTGATCGCCCACGCGCAGCGCTCTAGTGTTAAGGTTTTTTCAACCCAGCCCGCGCAGTGTGACCTCAACGCGACGTTGACGCTTCGACCGACCCATAACGGGCCGAGGCCGAAGCGATTTGTGGAGATCCGGGGCGGGAAAGAGCATCTCAGGAGGCCAGCTGACATCTTTGAGGTTTTGCGGCAGCACGACGTCACGCTTGCCGAGCGCCAAGATGCCGCTCCAGCCGACCAGAGGGTGTTTCAGGATCTCACTGAACTGCTCAAGGCGTACCAGATTGCCTATGACACGGTACCCGTCTGCGGGTTTTGCATCGGAAAGCGCCATTACAAGCCCGTCGACGCCAATTTCGTACGCCACCATGGTGCACTCATCTGTATGGAATGCGCCCAATCAGAACTGCGACGAGAGCTCAGTTTTCACGGTTTTGTGCACAAAGATCACTTCAATACGCTGCTTGACAAGGTGCGCGATCTCGATCGCGTCATCCGTTTCCTTGATTCCGGTGTTGATCCTGAGCTTACGCGGTATGACGTGCTTTCGCGCAGCACCGAGCGCTACCCGTGCGTTACCGTCGACGAACTCGAAGTGGACCGCAGGCTGAAGCGACTGCTTAAGAAACAGCTATCAGCGTTGCTTCCCGTCCAATCTCTTGCGGTGGAGCAGGGGCTTTTGAAGGGTAAGGATTTTCTGGTCGTGTCAGCAACGGCCACGGGAAAAACGCTTATTGGGGAGCTGGCAGGCGTTAACAACCTGCTCAGCGGCAAGGGAAAACTATTATTCGTGGTGCCCTTGGTCGCTCTCGCAAACCAGAAATGCGATGATTTTGACGACCGCTACCGCGACCTTGGCCTTAATGTAAGCCTCAGAATCGGCGGTAGCAGGATTCGGACGCGAGACTGGATCCGAGTGGAGCCCGATTATTCAGCTGACATTCTGGTGGGGACGTACGAAGGCATCGATCAGGTGCTTCGCGCGGGCGACGCTGAGCTCCTCGGCGAAATCGGGACGATCGTGGTCGACGAAGTGCATATGCTAGAAGACGAAGAGCGCGGAAGCCGGCTTGACGGGCTCATCTCACGGCTTAAGACGTTAGCCCCGCGTTCACAGCGCATTTACCTGTCTGCTACCGTCGGGAACCCGCACGCGCTCGCTCACGAGCTTAGTGCTGAGCTCATCGAGTTTGAAGAACGCCCCGTGCCGATCGAGCGCCACCTCGTTTTCGCCAATGAGCGGGACAAGCTAGCTATCATCAATAAGCTCGTTCGACACGAAATCTCGCGGACATCCAGCAAGGGCTATAAGGGCCAGTCGATCATTTTTACAAACTCCCGGGCGCGCTGTCATAGGCTGTCCAAATCACTCTTAGCGAAGAGCGCCCCCTACCACGGTGGCCTCTCGTACGGCGAACGAAAGAAGGTCGAAACCAACTTTGCCAGAGGCGCCATAGAAGCGGTCGTAACCACGGCGGCGCTCGGGGCAGGCGTTGATTTTCCTGCGTCGCAAGTCATCTTTGAGTCCTTGGCGATGGGCATCAACTGGCTAACCCCACAAGAGTTTCAGCAGATGCTCGGGCGTGCCGGGCGGCCGGACTATCACGACATCGGCAAAGTCTTCCTACTTGCGGACCCGAACCAGAAATTCAGGGCGGCGCAAACGGAGGATGAGATCGCGATTAAACTACTCTCCAGCTCCGCAGATAATGTCGATATCGAATACGACGACGACCAGCAAGCAGAGCAGGTGCTTGCGAACCTCACGTTCGGCCGAAGCGTCAAAATGCTCGCCCACTACGACGACAGCGCTCAGCTGCGGCGCCTCAAGCGCCTGGGGTTTGTTTCCGGGGACGGTCGAGCGACGAAGCTTGGACGTATCGTCGCTGCCGATTTTCTCACTATCCCGGAAGCCGTTCAAGTGGCCGAGTCCGTTAAGAAAGGCGACGCTCCATTCGATATCCTGCAGAAGTTACACGTTTTTACGCAGGTATACCTCAACAACGTACAACGCTACACGAAGGCGCTACGAGTCAACGTATCCCCCAATGTGTTCAGCGGAGGAAACCTTGAGATGCTCTTCTCAGGAAATAGCGATGAGCTGACATACCTCGACCAAAAAGAGCTTGACGGCGTACTGGCTTTTTCAGTGGCATTCGTTGATTGCAGCTGCGAAGGGTCGCCATTTTGTGGCTGTCCTGAACGCAATTTTTCGAAGTGGGTCATCGAGCAACGCGTGGCGGGTCTCGATCCCGGCGAGATCGTAGAACGGATGTCCGAATTTGGCGTTCACGCGTATTCAGGCGACGTGCTGAACTACCTCGATCAAGTGGTGCGACTGATGGAATCTATTGCGAAAATGGCCACTATTTTGAACAAAACGGACACTGCTCGTCAGGCTCTCAGTATAAGATCGCAGATCGAAGGCTAGTCCTTAGGTGGTGTATTCGGCGTTGATGCGCACATAGTCGTCAGTGAGGTCGCAGCCCCAGGCCGTGGCCGTTGCAGCCCCCACCCCTAAATCCACGAGGATCGAGATCTCCTTGCGGTTCATTATTCCCGAAAGCGCCTTCTCTTCGAGTCTATCAGCGCCCACACTTCTTATGAGGCCGTTTTCGACCAATACAACGGAGGTGCCCTTTCCATCTGACAGCGCAAGTGACAGGGCCTCTGGCTCCATGAATGCACCAGAATAGCCAACAGCAGTGACGATCCGGCCCCAATTAGGATCCGCTCCAAAAAGCGCCGTCTTTACCAGGGGTGATCGTACGACAGCCTTTGCTGCCTTGATCGCGTCCGCGCGATTTCGTGCGCCAGCGACGGTTACTTCCATCATTTTTGTCGCGCCTTCGCCGTCGCGTGCGATCATTTTCGCAAGCTCAACGCACACAAAGTTCAGCGCGTTTTGAAAATCATCAATGTCAATGTCATTAGAGCTCTCGCCGGTAGTTATCAAGAGAACCGTATCGTTGGTGCTCGTATCGCCATCGACGACGACCATGTTGAAGCTCAGATCGGCTGCTTTTTTCAGGCACGTCTGTAAAACGTCAGCAGTGAGCGGAGCGTCCGTGTAGATAAAAGCGAGCATCGTGGATAGCTGCGGTTCAATCATCCCCGCGCCCTTTGCTATGCCGCCTAGTGCCACGCCGTCGACCTCGACCGCTATTTGCTTCGGCGTAGTATCAGTCGTCATTATCGCTCGTGCCGCTTCAAGACTGCCATCGGCCGCGTCGGTTATCGTCGGTAGAACCTCAATAATCTTCGAATCGATCCAGCTCACGTTGAGCGGGGTTCCGATGACGCCAGTTGACGCCACGGCAACGTCGGCTGTGCGAATGTGCAAGTGGCGCGCAAGGGATTCGGCGACCCGTTCGGCATCTTCGATGCCGTTCGGTCCCGTAAAAGCATTAGCGCTACCGCTGTTTGCCACCACCGCCAAGATCTGCTTACTCTCGATGAGGTGTTTTCGCGTGACGATGACCGGAGCTGCGGTGACGTTGTTGGTGGTGAACACCCCTACTGCTTGCCCGCCACCGGTGATGATTGCGAGGCCGTTCTTGCCCTCTTTACAACCGGAGGCTTTCACTCCGCGCACCGCGCAGACGCCCCCCTCCACGACGCGCATTACCTGCCCTCGGCAATCCCTCTCATGATATCGTGGCGCGTGACGATTCCGATTAACTGACCAGTTGCGTCGACGACTGGAAGCCGATTAATCTTGTGCCGTATCATGTGCCCGGTAGCGGTTTCGATATCCTCATCGCCCTCTATGGTGTGAACGGGCTTTTTCATGACGCGATCGACCGTCCACTCGCCCACGTCTTCGCTCATCGAGTCTCTCAGTTCGAGGCGCTCGATAATTTCGCGCACCGGAACCTCGATGATCTCGAGGGGGCTCGGGAGCCAGTACCCTGTGTGTTCGGGTATCTCGAGGAGCGAGAGTACGTCGTTTTCCGTTATGATGCCGACGATATTTCGACCGGCCACCACCGGGACGCCGCTTATTTTGTTTTCCCGTAAGAGCTTGATACACTCGCGCACCGTCGTGTCGGGTGTCACTGAAATGACGGTTGGAGTCATGACGTTTGCGACTTTCATTGTCACCTCAGAGCGATAGTGCCGGAGACCAGAGGCCGGTTGTCTCATCGAGACCGAACATGAGGTTCATGTTCTGGATGGCTTGGCCTGATGCGCCCTTCACCATATTATCAATGGCGGAGACGACGACCACGCGGTTCGTCGATGCGTCTCGCTCAATGAACAGGTCGCAGAAGTTCGTGCCGCGGACTGACCCGAGCGACGGAACGTTGAACCGAATGAATGGACTGTTGGCGTAGAACGCTTCGTAAAGTGATCGGATCCGCTCGTCATCGAGTTCAGCGCTGGTGAAGATGTGCGCGGTGGTGAGAATGCCTCGTATGGACGGGATAACGTGAGGGGTGAAGTTAACGGCGACGTTTCCAAGTCGCTGGAGCTCTTGAACGATTTCGGCTTTGTGCCGGTGTTTGGTTAGTAGGTAAGGTACCACATTCTCAGCCAAGTTAGGATAGTGCGATGTCTCCGTTGGAGCGGCTCCTGCGCCCGAGATGCCGGACTTCGAATCGAATACTGCGTGGTCGACGAGTCCTGCTTTGACGAGCGGCGCCGCAGCCAAGATTGCGCCTGTAGGGTAGCACCCGGGGTTGGCGCACAGGTCGGCGTGCGCAACTTCGGGGTGCAATTCGGGCAGCCCGTAGACGGCGTCTCGAGGATCGGTGTGCGGGCCGTACACCTCCTCATAGTTCCGCCCGAGACGATAGTCGGCGCTGAGGTCGATAATGCGCACCCCCTCATCAATGAGATGCGGGACGATTCCCATGGCGGCGCCGTGGGGGACTGCGAGAAACACGACGTCCGATTGTTCGGCAACCGCCTTGGCTTCGGCGTTGACAAATCGGAGGTCGTAAAACCCTTTCAGATAGCGATGAACGTCGGCGACAGGAACAGCGTCGAGGGCCCGTGAAGTCACGATGGTGACGTCGACTTCTGGGTGCTGGACAAGCAATCTCAGCAATTCCCCGCCTGTGTAGCCAGATCCGCCTATTATCCCAACTCTAATCATCGATCCCCATTAGACCTGATCTTAGAAAGCCTTTTTCGTCGCGTGAGCGCGTCACGAACAGCGTCAAACGTCGCAAGAGCTGATTGCTGGCGCCAAAAAGATGCCATGCTGCAACACGCTACGCAGTCGAGCGCGTAGTAAGCAGAGCAGTTATAAAAGACAATCTAAAAAAGATAGTGGTTCTTACACCCTTCTTAGCAACAGGTACAGCACGCCGACAAGAAGCGTCGGGGCACCTAGCCCTAGTAGCGAGAACTCGAACACGGACTGCGCGGGCAAGCTGGTTGCGCTCGTTTGGGCCCCTGGCAAGGTCATGCTGGGCACTGAGCCATTCTGTGACAGCGCAGACGCTTCCGCTGATATCGCAGACGCTTCAGCGAAGGTGTTTGACGAGTCCGCTGGCACCAGCAATGCAGGGGCGTACACTAAACACTTCTGTGACGAGTTAAGCAGATTCGTTGTTTGGGATAGTTGTGCACTGCAGTTTACAGGGTCTGTATTCAGCTCTTTTGCTTTCGCGGCCGCCTGCGTGGTGTTCTTTGGCGATGGGCTTGATTGCGACTTGTGAGTGGGGCTTGCGGCACCTTCACTCGAGTGCGTGACTTTTAAAACGATAACTACGGGGGTGAGGGTTGGCGTTGATGGTGTCATAGGAGCTGGACTAGGGGTTGGGACGCGCGGCTTTACGGTGGAGTTCGTCGTTGCGTTCGTCGTTGCGTTCGTCGTTGCGTTCGTCGTTGCGTTCGTCGTTGCGTTCGTCGTTGCGTTCGTCGTTGCGTTCGTCGTTGCGTTTTGTGGTATTCTTTGCACGTTTTGTGCGTTATTCAAAAAAGCAAGAGCTGGAGTGATAGTAAATGCCGTCAGGACTATGAAAATCGCTACGATAGGAATGATGCGTTTTATCGGCATTGCTGCTTTATGCAACGTAGATATCTGCCACCAAATATCTACCTATCTATTACAAAAGATAAAGAAGGCCGGGGGATGTATCCGGCCGGGCTGCCTACAAAAGTTGAAGCACGATATTTGCAAGATTCACTTGACTCGGGCTCGTGAATGCCGTTGAAGGGTCAAGGACTGAGAGTGGTCCGATGTGACCCGGAGCGTCCTGCGGCGCCGAAGCAGGAGCGTTTACACTCATAACGTCGCTGCCATAATGGACTTGGCACTCAGGGCAGTAGGTTGCCCCTGCCACTTGCATTGAAAGTACGATGAGAACAACTCCGATCAGGAGCGTCATCACCTTTTGCCTCGGTTCCAACGAATTACCTCCTGTGCCCTTAAGGGCGCTATTGGTATTACCCTTGAAAATCCTTTAAAGCGGTATAAATAGCTTCTCTTTTGCTTTGAGTGTTTCCACTCGAGAAATTGGGCTGGAAAAGTTTCTTAGTCACAACAAAGCTATCGCTAGAGGGTGTTATTAAATAAAAAGCAAAAAGGGGTTAATGAATAACCCTTTTTACCGTCTTCTTAAGAATAGATATATTGCGCCTATTAGTAGTGCTGGAGCACCTAGCCCAAGCACCGAGAACTCTGGGACTGTCTGTGTTGAGGTAGTTGGTGTTTGAGTTGCTGTAACGACCTGAATTGCTGGCTGCGCCACGGTCTTCGCTACCGTTTTAGTGGCTTTTACAGGCACCGGAGTAGCTTTTACAGGCACCGGAGTAGCTTTTACAGGCACCGGAGTAGCTTTTACAGGCACCGGAGTAGCTTTTACAGGCACCGGAGTAGCTTTTACAGGCACCGGAGTAGCTTGTACAACCTTAGGCGTTGCAGCAGCTTTTGCAACCTGATTACCTGAGGCTGCTTGGATGGCTGCGACGATCTGTTGTTCGGTGACAGAGCCCACAAGGGTCTGCCCCCCTTGAATGACTATCGTCGGTGTTTCAGTTACACCGTTTGCTTTTCCAATCCCAGCTCCTAGTGACGTGCTCATATCATAATAAGTGACGTGCGCGCCCGTCTGCGCGGCGGCGCTCTCCATAAGTGGTCTTACCTGAGTACAGACGCCGCAGTAGGGCGATTCGAAGAAATACACTTGAACGCCGCTCGATTGGGCCGATGCAACACCCGAAAATGCTACGCATGCGACAATGAGTGTAGATAACGCGATTAAGCTAATTTGCTTTTTCATCAATTTTTGGCACCTCTTCGTGATGATTGTCTTCCTTACGTACACTCAATATTGCCGATTTATCTTATAAATAATGATCGATCTTGACCAAATTCAAAAATCAAGCGTGAACTGCGCAGGTAAGATAAATGGAAAAGAACCCCATATTGAGCGCACACTCAGACCGCATCGGATCGATTGAAGAAGTAATAAGCCGGTATCAGTGGGACAATGATCGAGGCGATGAGCAAAATCACGTTCGCCGTGTAATTAAGTCCTGAAGTCAGCTTAGAGAAGTCTGCGGCGAGCGACTGGACAGCGACGTTGTGGCTTCCGGGATTGATCCAAATCAGTATCTTCGCGTACCCAGGGAACAGAGTGTAGGGGATATCCGAAGTGGCGCTGAGATTTATCGCGGCTAGTCCGAGTGCAACGCCCGCATAGGTGAATACCAAGAGTAGGACCCAGACGAATACGGCGCCAAGCAATGAGTCGAGGCTCGTGCGCGTCAAGCTTGAGATCAGGAGTCCTATCGCGATGAAGGACATAACATACAACAGTATGATGCCCATAGAGAGGATCAGATAGTCGACGTCGCCCGAGCTTGGAACGCTCCGTGTGACGACGGATAGACCGATGTACAGCACGAGCGTCGTGACGACAAACAGTCCGCCTGCAGCTGCGAGATAAGCAACGAACTTGCCAAAAAGTATCGTTGTACGCTTAATGGGTCGCACCGCGAGCTGTACCAGCGTCCGCGCTGATCGCTCACCGGTTAGGGCGTCGTAAGAAAGCGCAAGCGCGAGTATCGTCAAAATAGCTTCGCTATATGAGTACGACACGCTAATCGCGTAGTTGACGGGTTGCGTCGCCGGATTTGGGGCCCCGCTTATTGGTGCAATCGATCGGGCGACGTCGACATTGCCATAGTACGCGCCGACAAGCGCAAATAGCACGAATATGGCGCCAAAAATGATGAAGCGCTTCTTCTTCACCGCGGACTGAAAATCCTTTTGCGCGATAGCAAGAAACCTGTAAGCGGACTCCGAAAACTCACTCAACGCGTTCTTCCTCCCATCCTGCGAACATATGCCTCTTCGAGCGACGGCGACTCGCGCAGGGAGCGCAAACGGCCTCCCGCGCGCGTTATTACATAGTTTACGTCTTCGTTGATGCCTGGCCGGTACTCAAAACTTATCTTGAGTCCTTCGCATTGGATCGATTTAACACCCTTCACGGACCTTATGGCCTGTAGAACGCGTTCGTTTACGTTGGTGATGTCCGCTTCGAGTTCCACGATCTTGCCGCGCACGTCTGCCACGAACTCCTTTGTGGTGGTCGGCGCAGCAACGTGCCCCGCCTTCATGGTCGCTACCACATCGCATATTTCTGCGATATCTCTCACGTTGTGCGTGGCGAGAAACAGCGTGACGTCGTGGACGTTGAGCTCGTGTATGAGTGCCATAATGTCGCGCCTGCCCTGTGGGTCAAGTCCCGTGCTCGGTTCATCCAGAATAAGCAATTCTGGCTCGTTTAGCATCGCTGCAGCGATGCCGAGTCGCTTCCTATCGCCAAGTGAGAATGTACTAACGAGCGTTGTCTCCTTACCCTCAAGTCCTGCTAGCTTAAACAGCTTCTCGATCTTCTCTTCGCGCTCTTCACGCACGTCCGAGATATTGGCAAAGAATCTGAGGTTATTTTCTGCAGAGAAGTTGCCGTAGAAGCCTGGGCGCTCAGGCAGGTAACCGACCCTCTGTTGCACCTCGTGAAACTGTGCGGGGATCTCGCGATCAAGTATCTTGATCGTTCCAGCGCTGGGCTGAATGAAATTGAGCAGCATGTTGATGATGCTTGATTTCCCAGCGCCGATCGGTCCTAGAAGCCCAAACGCGGTTCCTTGTGGCACCGTGAAGCTTGTGTCTTCGACGGCAACAACGCCCTTCTTATAGCGCTTTGTAAGCCCTTCGAGCTCTATCGCGTTCATAATAGCCCACCGCTAAGAGCGGTTGTATGCATGCAAAACCAAATACTATTATATAAACTAGGCGTTTTGGGAACTACACGTTTTGACATGTGAGCGAGTCTTCAGCGGCGACACTCTGACGCGTCGGTTGCACTGAGACGAGACAAACGGATTCGAACTGCCTTATTCATATTCCTTGAATATCCGGTCGACTGCTTTTGACGTCGCTGCCTCTTCATCTGCATAGCGCGTCCGCAGATCGAGCTCGAAAAGGCGCAGCGACCGATCCGTTCTGACCGCCACATATTCTTTGATCAGGGCCGTCGCGCTGTCACCGAGGCTAGCTTGGAGTGAACTAAGCAAAGCGCTCTCTCGCTCTTTCAGCTTCTTGATCTCGGCCTCGTACTCACGTATGAGATCGAGCAAGTCCTCTGCAACTTCCTCTTCTGCGTAGTTTCTATCGTCAATCATAGTCTGACGTATAAATTGATTCCTTAAATCCTTTGGGGGATAGGCTGCCGTTCGTTCGCTTGGACTGCACGTGAGGGGCGCCAAGGGTCGTTTTTCTGCAGTAACGTCGCGGCGGGTGCAAACAAGAGATGCCAGCCTTTCGAGACACGGCTGCGTCGTTTCTGCCTGACAGGACCGCGAATTGCGTAAAACCATGTATAAATAGCATCGTTGACGAAGCAATTATGCGTGGAGCACGATTTCCTCGGCAGGTTCGCATATACGACGGCACATCGAATTGGTGCGCGAGAACTGCAGCAACAACATGAGCCAATGCCGACAGCCGCTCGAGGTGTCCAGCCGCTTGAGTGGGCAAGTCGAATTTGCGTGCTGTTTTGCGGAAAGGTCGTCACTGGCTGCGCACTTAGCCATGTGTTTGGTGATACGGAACTAATGGGCCCCGCATATCGTCGCTGGTGCGTTGCCCGTAGAGTTTTCGAATGCTTCTCCAATCCGACGCCAACAAACGTACGACGGGCCGGCGAGAAACCAGCCCCATCAAGCCGAGCTGGGGGGTCATTATGCGCCTTTTGAAGAAGTCGCTTGTGAAGCTTGAGGGTGAAATCACGCTCCTCCCCGAATCAATCGATGACCTGTGGCATTTGAGGCACCTCGTTGAGAAGGGCGACTTGGTTTTTGCGCTAACCTTTCGCAAAGTTGAAAGCGCAAGCGACAAGTTGCGGCCGGAGAAGACAGAGCGAAAACCTATGCGGCTTGGGATTCGCGTCGATACGGTCGAGTTTCATCGGTTTGCAAACCGCCTCCGCATTAGTGGGACCATCGAGTCTGGCCAAGACGTGGGGTCACATCACACGCTGAGCATCGAACCGCTGCGAAACATTTCGATAATCAAGCGCTGGCGACGCGACCAGATAGACCGCATCACAAAAGCGATACAGGAATCCAATCGCCCCGAAATCGCCATCGCCACGATTGAGTCAGGAGAAGCGCACATCGGCGTGCTGCGGCAGTATGGCGTCGAGGAGGTAGCGAGCATAGCGCAAAGCGCCGCTAAACTGGACGAAAGCTCACAATCGGAGTTCTTTGCCCAGATCTACAATCAGTTGCTCAATACCGCTGCTCAGGACTACATTGTCGCGGGCCCAGGGTTTATTAAAGACGATTTTGTTCGGTTCGCGACACAGAAGGACCATAGCTTCCCAGATCGGCTGATCGTTGAAAACACGACGTCAGTTGGTATCTCTGGCTTTCAAGAGGTGCTGCGGCGCGGCGCGGTCGATAGGCTCATCAAAGATGCCCACTTGGTGCGTGAGACGCGCCTGATGGACGCCCTGCTTGGAGAGATTGCTGTTAACGGCAAAGCAGCGTATGGAATGGCCGAGGTCGCGAAAGCGCACGAATGGGGCGCCATCGACACCCTCCTCATAGGCGACATGACCTTACGAGGTGAACGGGAAAGGGGAACGGCCATCGACGAACTACTGACGGCAGTGAATAATTCGAATGGGCACGTGGTCGTTTTTAGCACCGAGTTCGAGCCCGGGAAGCGCTTAGAGAAACTAGGGGGCATCGCCGCGCTATTGCGGTTCAAATTACACGACGGATAACCCGTCACTTATCGTGCCTTCCGGCCTACCGCTCAGGCATTTCAGGCTGACTCAATACTCTTCGCACTTTAGCTGGTAATAGGCCCGGTCGTGGTCGCAAGCGGGACACTTCTCTGGAGGTTCTTCGCCAACGTGCACGTAGCCACATTCTCGGCACACCCACTCGACCTTCCGATCCTTCTTGAAGCAGGTGCCTGTTTCCACCTGCGCGAGCATCTTCTTGTTTTTCTCTTCGTGGTGAGCTTCGGCTACGCCGATTGCCCGTAGCCTCTTTGCTACCTCAGGCAATCCTTCGCTGTCGGCAACATCAGCGAATTCAGGGTACATCGTCGTTGTTTCGTAGTGCTCACCCGCGATTGTCGCTCTGAGATTCGCGGCTGTGTCGCCCAGCGATGTTTCGACGGTAGCTTCTATGTGTATTTCGTCAGCGTTTTCTGCAGCGCCAGCCTTGAGAGCGTTGATCAGTTTGAGATTCCAACTCGCGTGCTCGCGTTCATTATCTGCTGTCGTGAGTAACGCGTCAGCGATCTGTTCATAGCCTTCCTTCTTTGCGATCTTGGCGTATGACGTATACCGATTTCGCGCCACGCTTTCGCCAGCGAAGGCTTTTGCAAGATTTTCCAATGTTTTTTGCATTGTTTTGCCTCAGTGTCCTTAATACCGGCAACGCTTGCATAAACAATTATTGCAGCTACAGCCGCAGTCCGTGTCTTCTGAAAGGGTAGGGCCTGCCGCCAGCTCTTGCAACGGCCGCAATTACGGTAAGAGCTGGGCTCAAAAGCGCAGACGTCCAAACCGCTGCATAGCGTCACCGCGCGTTAGTATCAATGCTACTCTCGTTCGCACTTCGACTTTGTAAGCTCACGTAGGGTTACATCGGTAAAAAAAATCGAATCCAGCGGGCGATTTCGTCGGTGTGGAGACTACTCCGAAACGTCGACGGTGATTATCCCGGTCCTTAACTGATGAGCTTCGTTTGCAGAGAGCGCCCTGCGCCGAGCTCGCGGCGAAATAATTGCGCTGTTGCCAAACGGATCATCAATAACAAGGGTCATTGTTCCTTCGCCCCTTCGCACGGCATCGATCCGTTCAAGCAGTCGATTCCCCAGCTCGAACTTGCTAGGATCGTCCGACGACCACTTCGTGGCCGTTTGGATAACCTCTTCGACTCTGCAGAGTACGCCTTCCACGTTGGATATATAAGCCTCAGATGCGGAGCCCGGTTCGATCGTCACGCCCAGCTCAGGAATCTGCACGGTGCCGGATGACGACCTGATCACCCGAGTCGTGAAGTCATCGCTGTCAAATTCCATTTCATAGCGTGCGGCTTCGCGTTCGTGGAGCGATATTGTATCTGCATACTTGAAACCACACCCGCAGCTCGCACTCACGAGCATTATTTCGCCAAAGAAGGGTATCTCATCGGTACTGAACCTAAAGGTGAGCTCGTGTGCGCATAGAGGGCACGTGCTCACGATCGCTGCTTGCTGTGTCATAGCTAAAAATGTTGGCGTGATGGAGCGTGCCGGAGCTAATAGGAGCCTGCCCCGAGCTTCTTGCGGTCGATCTTGATCGACATCGGGGTCACAATGATCTGGTCATCTCCGAGCCCTGCGATATCGCCGTGAATATCCGTTGCTACTTGTCTCAGTTCCTTGACGATTCGGTCGAGGGTGACGCGATCTTGCTTCACGTGGGCTATGTCAATGATGACGATGTTGCCCTTATAGACCTCGTCTTTCAGTTGCGTGAGATTGCTCACGTTGACTAACTCGGCGACCTTGACATACGTGCCTGCAGGTTCCTCCTCAAGCACCTCTTCGTACTCTCCGAGGTCCAGCTCAAGGTATTCATCCGGTTCTGCGTGAGGGCGACTCCCAAAAATTCTATCGATCAAACTTTTTTGCGCCATTTGGAACGTTCACCTACAATCGACTTCTTGCCATGTTACCACATTTACATCTTATAGTTTTGGTATTTCGCTCTTCAGAAGTCTCGCGGTACCGATAATAGCGCCGCCACTATTGATATAGTTACCTCGACCCGAGCAGCAGCTGGAGGCACGGTCTGCGTGTTTGCTTTGCAAGGATACGAGCTACGGCGACACGTACCAGATCTTGTCGCCCACGTGGTGGACGATCTGCACCGCCTTCCCCTTCCTCGCACGAATCATTTCTGCGCCTGCAATGAGTGCCGTTCCGATGCCGAGCGGCTTTTTGTGTCTTTCATCGACGACCACGACTAGATCGTCGGGCTCAATACTGGCGTCGGCATCCACGATGCCGGGACTCATCACATCGGCGCCGTTTCTGATGAATCGCAGAGCGCCCATATCGACGGTGACGAGGTGTCGTCGGGGTTTGAGTTCCGTGGCGCCGCGCACCGTGAAAAAAGGCGTGTTGTTAACGCATAGGGCCACGGGCAGCCCGTTTAAAAGAATGAGCGTGCGCTCCGGTGTTTCGAGCACTTCGAGCCTCCCCTCTAACGTGCTCTCGGTGTCGTACGCGCTAAGCGCGGCCACTACGCTGCGTGCCGCGTCGGCTTTCATGAAATGTCGTTGCTTGCCAGCCACGCATGCAGTTAAAAGGCGCTCAAAGATAAACTTAAGTATCTTATCAGGGAAGAACTACTTACGAGGCATGGAATGAGTCAGAGGCCGCTTGATATTCTGAATGAATCCTTGGAAACGCCAGTGATCGTGCGGCTCAAAGGGGGCAGAGATTTTAGAGGGGAGCTTCAGGGATATGACGTCCATCTCAATCTCGTTCTCGACAAGGCGGAAGAACTCAAAGACGGTGAGGCCATAAAGAAGTTTGGCACCATCGTGGTCCGCGGCGACAACGTCGTTTACATCTCACCTTAGGCAAAGCGACGCTCTACGAGGCAACTGAATGACAAAGGGAACACCTTCGATGGGCAAGCGGCAGAAACGCTCGCACGTGATGTGCAGGCGTTGCGGCTCTGTCTCCTATAACTTTCGCAAAAGGACGTGCGTTCACTGCGGATTTGGTCGCTCCAGGAGGCTTCGGAAGTATAGCTTCCTCAATAAGTATTGATTTTATCCTTGAAAAGGGACAGAGTCGATGAAAGACAAGTGCGGCGTGTTCGGAATCGCCTTGGATTCCAAAGATGCCGCATTACCTATCTACTACGGTCTTTACGCCCTGCAGCACCGCGGTCAAGAATCGGCCGGTATCGCCACGCACGACTCGGCAATCCACATTGAGCGCGGGATGGGCCTTGTACACGAGGTATTCGACGAACATCGGCTCGGGCATCTCAAGGGACCTCGAGGGATCGGTCACGTGCGGTATTCTACCACGGGCCTCAGTAGGGTAGAAAACTGCCAGCCTGCCCTCGTCAACTATCGAGGCGGCACCATTGCCATCGCGCATAATGGCGACATCGTGAACTCTTCTGATATTAGGCACGCGCTTGAGGCCGAAGGTCGCATTTTTGTGTCAGATTCAGATACTGAGGTCATCGCGCACCTTCTCGTGAAGGAACTCATGCGCTACGACACCATCACTGCCGTTCAAGAGCTCATGAACAAGCTGCGCGGATCCTACTCGCTCACGCTGCTCATCAACGATACGGTCATCGGCATCCGCGACCCATTCGGAATAAAGCCGCTCTGTATAGGCAGGTTCGACGATGGCTACATCTTGTCGAGCGAGAGCGCTGCCATCGACACGCTTGGAGGGGAGCTCCTTAGAGACGTCCGCCCGGGAGAGATTATCGTCATTCATCCAGACGGGTTCGTGAGCCAAAAGGTTTCAAAAACGGCAGTGACAGCGCACTGCATGTTCGAGTATGTCTACTTCGCCCGCCCCGACTCGATACTGGACGGCGCTTTGATCTACGACGTGCGGCGCAAGATTGGTCAAACGCTCGCAGAGGGCGACGTTGAGGCAGATATCATCATTCCGGTTCCTGATTCAGGAATCGCTTTTGCTATTGGCTACGCCGAAAAATCTAAACTGCCTTACACCGAGGGTTTGATAAAGAACCGTTACGTGGGCAGGACCTTTATCATGCCCGGTCAGGATCTGCGCGAAACCGCCGTGCGACTGAAGCTGAACGTGATCAAGAAGCACATCGAGGGCAAGCGGGTTGTGATGATCGATGATTCAATTGTGCGCGGAACGACGTCACGCAAGATCGTCGACATGCTGCGGGCAGCCGGGGCAGAGGAAGTGCACATGCGCATAGGAACGCCGCCAATCGTCTCGCCGTGTTATCTAGGGATCGACATGCCGACGTACGGCGAGCTCATTGCCGCCCGCAAAAGTGTGGACGGCGTAAAACTGATGATTGGCGTTGATTCACTCAAGTACATCTCACTCGCTGGCCTCATCGACTCTATTGGCCTTCCCCGTGAGAAGCTCTGTCTGGGCTGTCTGACCGGCATGTACCCGATCGAGCGACCTCTTGAACGGGCGATGCAGCTGAAACTCGATGCGTTCGCTAACAGCGTGAAGAAGAAAGTTGACGGTGTGCCTGTTTCTCCACTACAATCTCCTTAGGCGCGGTCTTCGGGTGTGGGCAGCGCGGGAAGCCGATGTGTTGAGCGTTTTCAGCTGCTGGAGAACTCGTCTAAAGCGTACTCGCTCAGATCTCGTTTCCCGATCACCATCTCAAACTCAATTGGCGTCAGCATCGGGGCTTTAAAACGAGTAGCGTCATCGATAGTGACACGGGGGCAGGCGGTGTTGACGTACGCTTCTGCCGGAAACTGGTACAGCGTCCACGGAGTCAGTTCGTTTATCGTTACTGTGTAAGCGTCGTAGCCGCGCTCTATAGCTTGTTCTGCGAGTTCCAAGGCAAGGTCAAGGCGCCGTTGTCCCGTCTTTGTGCCAGCGAGAACGCAAAATGTCCGTGCGTTGAGTGCCTTCGTGATGAGGGCGTAACGTTGCTTCATAATGAGGCTAGCGTCGGAAATGGAGGTTCTATGCAGAAACGGATCAGCGGCGATGACCCGCTTGCCAGTTGCTAGCGCCACGCCGAGAGCGTGAAAGGCGCCACCCCCAATATAAAGGTACTCGTCAACGTCAATCGCACGTGCAGATGAAAAATTACAACCTAAGACCTGGCCGGGGTATTTCACTCTCCTGTCACCGGATCCGATGGAACACTGAAGCCCCGCTGATTCGAGGCAACGGCGGACGGAGCCCAACGTGTGGACGTGTTGAACGTTTGTTACGAGAGCGACCCGTGGGCCTTTGATAAGTCGTAGCGCATCATTTACGACTGGAATAACGTTGACGTCGCTCCGCATCTCGACAAAATGTACTCTTTGAGCTGCGATTTCAGGAATCTCAGCGTGGCCAAAATGAACCAGCAAGTCTGCTTGTGCGTCATAGTCAAGATCGCACGCTCCGTAGCACGGGTTGCCTGAGAGTAACACGGTCACGTTGGTCTGTTGTTGTATGCGCTTCGCTACGTCAGGCCCGTAACGCTTCAATCCCTCAGGAAATTGAAGCCGTATAACGCGGGCCTTTGTCTCCTCCACAAGTTCAGCTATCCGCTCAATTTCAAAGTCCATTTCTAAACTTCGTCAGTCAAACGCGTTCTCGGCACTGGCGTGGGAGTAAATGTGATTACGGGGTAGCTTTCACGAGTTCCCTTAAGTCGTCCACAAACTGTAGGATCGTCGCTTCATCAATGTGGGGCATAATGACGAGTCGCAATGCGCCGCCCATTACCGATACGCGCCAGCCGCGCGCCGTGAGTTGTAGGGCGACCCGCTGTATGTTAGGCAACGTGAATGCGACGATATTCATCACAGGCGTGACCACGGGATAGACCCCAAATTCTGCAGCTCTTTCAACACACAGATTGGTCAGCCGCATGCATTCTCGCACAATGTCTCTATATCCGTCGAACCCAAGATGCTCGAGCACGGCAAGCGTTGCAGCTACCGAGGCGCCGCTTCGTGTGCCTGTCATGGACCGCTCCACTGAGTAAAACGTGTTCGTGCTCAGGGCGTCGAAATCAGTTGGTTTCTTGAATAGAAGCCCGCCTGACGGTATTGTGCTCATGCCCATTTTGTGTGGATCGACGGCGATGGATCGCACGCCTTCCACTTGGAAGTCAAAACGGTACTTTTTTTCAAGGAATGGGAGAACGAGGCCCCCAAACGCGGCATCAACGTGCAGAAAGGCGTCGTTCTCAAGCGCGACGCGTGCTAAGTCGGGAATCGAATCAACAACGCCGAGAGCCGTAGAACCCGCGATGCCGACGACGCACACGGTGTTCTCGTCTACGAGCTCTTCGACAGAGCTGACGTCAACGGCATAGCGCTCGTCGAGCCGCGCTTGACGCACCTCTACTCCGGTAAAGTCTTGGGCCTTCGCAAACGATTGATGCGCCGACTCAGGAACAACAATGTTCGGTTTTCGCGCCCCGCAGATCAGCTTGCTCGCTCGTACTGCCTGTATGTTTGACTCGGTGCCGCCTGAAGTGATGTACCCCACGGCGTCGGGGGCGCCGAGGAACGACCCGAGGATGGCAATGGCGCGCCGTTCGAGCGCAGCCATTTCGGGGAACAGGTTGGGATCGCCGAGGTTTGTGTGGATGTTGTCGATATGTGCGCGGACGGCGGCTGGGTGCGGGTATGTGCACATAGAACTGAGGACTCGCTCGTAGCCTCTGTTCAACAGCATTAGTTCCCTAGGATCGTTCATTGCTGAGTTATTAACTGAACGAAGCGGTCCTAGTCTTCGTTCGTCAGATTTCGTGACGCCTCAAGGATGATGCGCATCTCGGTTCGCGCTACGGCTTCCCTGACGCGTTCGACTGCGTCAATGTTCGACGAAATGCTGCTAATGCCCATGCGCACCAGTTTTGCCGCCATTTTCGGATTTGAGCCTGCCTGGCCGCATATTGATGTGACAACGCCCGCTTTGTTGCAGCGCTGAATAACGTAGTCCATCAGCTTCAGCACTGCGGGATGCTGCTCGTTGTAGAGGGCGGCAACGTTTTCGTTGTTACGATCCACTGCGAGCGTATATTGGGTGAGATCATTTGTCCCGAATGAGACGAAATCGATTCCCTCGGCGATAAGGTCCTCAATAATGAGCGCCGATGCCGGGATCTCGATCATGATACCGACGTCCACCCGTTCAAAATCAATGCCTATTTCTGCGATGGTGTCTTTCGCTGCTCGCACTTCGTCCTGGTGTTGAACGAGGGGCAGCATGATGCCGATGTTCGTATAGCCATCGTCGATAAGGTTCTTGAACGTCTGGAGCTGCATCTTGAAGACTTCAACATCACGAAGGTCGCGCCGTATGCCACGCCAGCCGAGCATCGGGTTCGGCTCGATCGGCTCCTCCTCGCCGCCTTCCATTTGTCGGAACTCGTCGGTAGGGGCGTCGAGGGTGCGCACCCACACGGGTCGTGGGAAGAACGCGTCGACCACTGTTCGGATGCCCTTTTCCAGCTCACTAATGAACGCGTCTTTTTCGTTGTGTTCGATGTACCAGTGCGGGTGTTTGCCCATACCGAGGATCATGTGTTCGACCCGTAAGAGTCCGACGCCATCCGCTCCGGTCGCAACGGCTCGTTCTGTGGCCTGAGCTATTGAAACGTTTACCTTGACTTCGGTGGCAGTGACGGGTTTTGCCGCGCCTACGGTAACCACTCCCGCTGCGGGCGCCGCCGCTTCAGCCCGTTTGAGTCGTCCGGAGAAGACAAGCCCCCGCTCGCCGTCAACGGTGATAAGCATGCCATCGGTGAGCTTCTTCGTGGCATCCTTCGTTCCCACCACAGCGGGCACCCCGAGCTCCCTGGAAACGATGGCCGCGTGACTGGTCAAACCGCCTTCGTCTGTAACGATCGCCGCTGCCCTTTGCATCGCGGGAACCATGTCTGGGGAGGTCATCGCCGTAACGAGGATGTCCCCGTCCAAAACTCTATCGAGCTCGTCCACGCTTCGAATGATTTTGACTTCGCCAGACGCTTGGCCGGGAGATGCCCCGAGGCCTTCGAGCAACTTCTCTGCCTCGCCTGCTGTGCTCGTCTGTTGTTCTGCGTCTCCTTTCCTAATCGTCGTCACTGGTCTCGATTGCACGATGTACACCTCACCCTTTTCGATCGCCCATTCGATGTCTTGAGGGCTGTCGTAATGCTCTTCGATGAGTTCGCCTAGGTCGAGAATGGTATACAGCTCGGCGTCGCTGAGGACTCTTTTGTTCTGCAGGTCTGCGGGGACGTCCTTGGTAATCGTAGCACCCGTTTTTTGATCCTTCACAACCATAATTTTCTTGGTGGCGACATTTGCTTTGATTTGACGGGTCTTCCTATCGATAAGGTACGTGTCCGGCGACACGGAGCCTGATACTATGGCCTCTCCGAGACCCCAAGACCCTTCGATAATCGCTTCTGACGCACCGGTCGTCGGGTTGGTCGTGAACATGACTCCTGACCTGTCCGCGTTGACCATCTTCTGGACGACAGCGGATATATTCACGGAATCGTGCTCAAAACCTTGCTTGACCCGGTAGAAAATGGCCCGAGCGCCGTACAGGGATGCCCAGCATTTTTGAACTGCGACGACCACGTTGCTGGCGCCTCGCACGTTGAGGAATGTCTCCTGTTGTCCTGCGAAGCTCGCTTCAGGCATGTCTTCGGCCGTTGCGCTCGATCGCACGGCTACTAAAGGCGTATCTCCTTCTCTCTTTGCCAGCTCGTTGTAGGCATTCATGATGTCGCTGCGCATTTGCTGCGGCATCTTCGTCTTCAGCACGAGCTTCTTGGCGCTAGCGGCGGCCGCTTCTAATTCCTTTGCGTCGTCGACGTTCACGCGGAGTGCGGCAAAAAGTTTCGGCGCGATGCCCGTCTCGTCGAGAAAGCGTCGAAACGCTTGCGCGGTGACAGCGAAACCCCGCGGCACAGGAATTTCCGCGCTTATCATCTCTCCGAGGCTTGCTCCCTTTCCTCCCACGGAAGGAACGTCTTCAATGCGGACGTCCTCAAGCCAGACGACAGTTGGTTTATCTTTCATGCTCGCATCCTTTGCAGTTTAATCACTGCTATTTGGCGGCAGTAATTACATAAGCCTTTCCGACCAAAAGTAGAAATACGCTTTCGACGTCTAGGTAACCCGAATAGCGTTGATGCGCTCTGTGCGCTTCAGTTTTTTGACGAGGAATTATGAGGATACTTGTAAGTGACCCCCTATCGCAAGCCGGTGTCGAGCTGCTCAAAAGAGACCACCACGTCGACGTGCGGACTGATCTTTCACCAGAACAGTTTATCCGCATCGTTGGCGACTACGATGCGCTTATTGTCAGAAGTGGCACACAGGTAACGAAAGACGTCATCGATGCATCAAACCTCAAGGTGATCGGACGCGCGGGGGTAGGTGTAGACAACATCGACGTTGACGCTGCGTCGGCGAAGGGCATTATCGTCATAAACGCGCCTGAGGGCAACATGATCTCCGCCGCGGAGCACACTATAAGCATGATGATGGCGCTTTCGCGCAGCATCCCGCAGGCAAACGTTTCGGTCAGGAAGGGCGAGTGGAAACGCTCGCGGTTTCTCGGGGTCGAAGTCTTCGGCAAGACGCTCGGCGTTCTCGGCCTCGGACGCATCGGGGCTGAGGTGGCGAAGCGGATGCGCGCCCTCGGCATGAACATCATTGCATACGATCCCTTTATTACCGTTGAGCGCGCTAAGGAGCTCCGCGTTGACCTGGCATCGCTTGAAGACGTTCTCGCCAATTCGGACTTTATCACCGTTCATACGCCACTGACCAAGGAGACGCACCACTTGATCGGCACCAAAGAGATCGCGAAAATGCGTGACGGCGTCCGTATTGTGAACGTTGCGCGCGGTGGCATCATAGACGAAGAAGCGCTGTGCGAGGGCCTCAACAGCGGCAAGATCGCCGGAGCAGCGCTAGACGTCTTTGAACACGAGCCCCCCGCGGGAAGTCCGCTCCTCTCGCTCGACAACTGCATCGTGACGCCGCACCTCGGCGCCTCGACGGTCGAAGCGCAGATCAACGTGGCTGTTTCTATCGCAGAGCAAACGCTTGGCGCGCTCAAGGGCGAACCCGTCCGAAACGCGGTTAACGTGTCCATACGGGCGGAGACGTTTGGGGCGGTGCGGAGCTATATGCCGCTTTCGGAGCAGCTCGGCAAGTTCTGCATTCAGCTCGTCGAGGGGCAGATTCAAGGCATCGGCGTCACGTATACCGGCGAGGTTGGCCAGTGCGACGTTCACCCGCTAACTATTGCCGTGCTTAAAGGCGTCCTTGACCACGTGTTACAATCGCCAGTCAATTTTGTCAACGCAGAGATACTTGCAAAGAAGCGGGGCATTCGAATTACCGAGACGAAGACGGAAAAGCTCGAAGACTTTCAGAGTCTGATAACGGTTAAAATAAGCAGCGACAAAGGGGACTGGTCGGTGTCGGGAACCCTCTTCTTGGGGGATCAACCGAGGATAGTCAAGATCGGCAATTATCACGTCGACGCAGAGACGCAAGGATGCATGCTGATCACGTCCCACATCGACAAGCCTGGCGTCATTGGCGAGGTCGGTACACTACTCGGTAATAATAACATCAACATCGCCGGCATGAACGTCGGCCGCGACCAAGTTAGGGGTGGCGCGGTAATGGTGCTCGCGCTGGACGATCCTATTCAAGATGCGGTTTTGGCGGAAATCCGAGAGATCGACGGGATTTCGGTGGCGACGGCTGTCGTGCTGTGACGCTGCAAATTCTCAGCGTGTGCTCGGCCGCGACCGAGGTGGGTTTGCCCAGTGCTTGCTAGCGCTTTTTCTTCTTGCCGCTCTTCTTGCGGGCTTTGCTCTGGGCTTTCCGCCTCACTTGCGGTTGCGCCGCCGGATGTTGGGTTGATTTTTCGACGACGTCAACGAATGGCTCACGTTTCTCGCCTTCTTCGTAGAGATGTCGCCTGGACCGGACTTTTCGCTTTTTCTCTTCGCCGGTGGGCTCTTCCAGTGCTTCGATCGGTGCGGCAACGGCGCGCTTGACCGTCGCTTTTCTATCTTTCGCTGTGCGCTTTCGCGTTAGTGGCTCTTCGCGCGGGACGAACAGCCACAGCGTGACCACTAGAACGGTAAAAATAATGAGAATAACGATTGCGGTCGGATCGACACTGTTCAAGACGGGCAGAAAGAACAGGGCGACGACGATTGCCAAAGGGATTCCGGCAAAGATTCCGACATACAACAGAGGCGGCATCAACTTTTGCGTTTTCATTCCTGTCACACAAGTTTCATCAGCCGCGCCTTGGCGCGCGGCGCGCTGCTACTAGCTGTGCTGCATGTTCTACTAATCTCTTTTGATTGCCGCAAACGCCCCAGAGAGTGAGCGGGGTGAGCATCAACCTGTTGCGTTCTTTAAGCCGAAGCTCACGCGCTTCGCATCATAATCCGTGCGCCGCGGTCAAGCGCGTCTAAGATGCGATTAGCGATGTTGGTCCCCTTTGTCACCTTAATCTCACCGCTTCGCCCGATGGTCGCTGTGAAGAGATACTCATCATCGATCAACACGTCCACGATGTCGCCGGGCCGAGCATCTGACGTCACAATCACGTGGCGGTCGGTGAGCTCAACTTCGGCACTTGCCGTAGCTTTTTGGGGGGGTCCCTTTTCGCGAGCTTTGACCTTTCTTCGTGGCTCTTCAGTCGTCTGGAGAACGTCAATGTCAATCCCAAGGACGTCTTCAACTTTTTCGATATTCTTGCCGCCCTTGCCGATCACGTGGGATATGTCCTTGTCGCTCACGTAGACGTTGGCACGAGTGTCCGAGAGAATCTCGACGTTGACCGGCTCTTTGGCATACTTATCGATCTCCTTCTCAATCTCTCGAGCGGCAAATTTCCACGTTGGTTTTGCCTTGCCTCGTTCCCGCGGGCCTACCGCCATAACAACGACCTGCCTGCTGAAGAGGTAAATCTCGTGCTCGACCTTGTTCGTCTCAAAGTTCCTGACCTCGATGACCGGCCGTGCAAGATCTGCCTCCGTCATTCCCGCTGGCACTTTTACGGCAAAATGGACGTCATATACGGATTCAATCTCACCTTTCTTGAGGAATATGATCGTGTCAACAACCTGAGGAATAATACCAAACTCGACGCGGCCTATCAAGCGCTGAAGCGCGTCGATCCCGCGTGTCGTATGTACGACGCCTACCATACCCACCCCTGCGAGGCGCATGTCGGCGAACGTCCTGAAGTCGCTGGTCTTACGGAGCTCGTCATAGATCGTATAGTCTGGTCTCACAAGCAGCAGAATGTCGGCCGTCTTGGCCATGTCGCCTTCGAGCGCGGAGTACTGCGTGATGTTGTCCGGAACCTGTAAATCGCGCGGACTTTCCATCGTCTTAACGATGAACTCTTGGCCGGCAAGAAATTCCGCGACGCTTTGCGCTAACGTCGACTTACCTGAACCCGGAGGGCCTGCGATCATTATTCCTCTTGTCGATTCGCTCAGCCGACTCTTTAGCTCATCGGCGAATTTGTAGTCGTCGAGTTTAACTGTCGCTATCGGGCGGACCGCGGTTATCTCGATGCCATCAGAAAACGGGGGTCGAGCAATGGCGATCCGTAACATGCCAAGCTGAACAATCGTAGCGCCACGGCGTTCCAGTTCAATAAAACCGTCAGAGCGTGACTTAGCTTGTTCAATGATGTCTGTAGCAATAGCGCGAATCTCCTTCTCAGTCATCCGCGTCTTTCGTATAGTGACCAATCTGAGGTCGCTTATCGAACCACGTTTCGCTCGTGGTGGCACGCCCTCTTTCAAAAACACCGACATAGTGTCACGCGTGAAGAACCGTTGCAGCAACAGCGGTCGTTCTGCTTTTTTTTCAGGGTAGAGATACGTGACGTCTAAGCCTTTGGCGCGCGCGACCTCGCTTTGGACGATATCACTCGTGATGAACGTCGCTCCATTCTCGGAGGCGACGGCTCGTATCATCGCGTCAATCTCCCCGACTGAGGCAAGCTTGATCTCATCAGCGGTGGGTCGCCTTCCGACATAGAGCAAGTCGACTTGACCCGCGCGTTGTCGCTCGGCAAGCGCCTTGAGCTCGTTTAGTCCTTTGAAGCCGATCTCGCGTCCTTGATTCGCCTGGGCTTCGAGCTCGGAGATTACCGCTTCGGGAATAATGATGGTCGCGCCGCGCAGTTCGTCGTCGTCGATAAGCTTCGTGATCCTACCATCGATCAACACACTCGTGTCGGGAACGTACTTGACTGTCATTTCATCACGTTTGTACGATAGTAGTGAGGCCCGTCATATTAATCCTGCGCTCCTGAAGCCGCGCGGGCTGCAGGCATTCACCCGTAAAGACGGACACGGCGGGATCTACGCGTTCTTAAGGGCCACGATTTCGTCGACGCTTTCAAGTTTCCATATAAGGCTTCGGTTCTCGTTCACGATAGCTTCGAGAGGCTCATCGGGGGAATGGCCGAGGGCAGCGACGACGTTGCTCGAGAGTTCGTTTGCCGTTATCATGTTAACGAACTTTTGTCGCACACGCCGACCGTCTGTGCGATCGGTGACTTCGGCAAGCCGGCCCAGCAGGGTGACGAAGGTAAAAGAAGACATGTCTTTGCTGAACCGTTCGATCTCCACCGCGACGTTTGGATTCTGGCTGAAATACTGGATCTTTTTTCCGTACCTGGTCGAGAGAAAATAGAGGTGATGCCCGTCAAAAACATAGAGAAACGGTGCAACATAAGGATGCGCGTCACCCTTGAAGGCGATCCTGCTCACGTAATTCTCACTGATTAGCCGGTCATACTCTTCTTTTTCCATATGCGGGATCTTCAGAAGGTCCATTTTTATCACTACTATCATGTAAGAGCTCCTGCTTTATTATGGTTATTTTGATAAAAATCGGGGCAGTCCGTTTTGAGCAAAACGTCTGACCAAGCTTTCGCTCGCGTCACGCCAGCGTGGCCACAAAGAGACAGCCTGAAGAGCACACCACAAAAGCGTTCACGGGAATATCGTAAGCAATCGCAGGCCCTCTGTCGATTCAGGCGGGGGATAAGCCGGCCAATAGACAACGATTGCTGCACGTCGCTCGGTAGGTGGAGCTTTGCCGCGTTAAGCATTGTTACGACCGGGAAAAAGCGTTGGCGTTGGCGACAAACAAGTCAAACTCGTGCGGCATCGAGTAAACATGCGCGTGGAGATATGACGCCACAACGTTGCTCTCCATGATGCCATCGTGTGCGTCGATTCCATCACCTTTCGTTACCCGATACGCGAATCGCGCGTCGCGATCTACTAATGCGGTCGAGTAGTGATATTCGTGGCCGCGCAGTGTATCGCCGATGCGTGCGATCGCACAATCTCGGACGGCTTCTACTTCCATGTGTCCAAGTGCCTGTAGTTTCTGGGTCATTTGAATATCCACAGGGAGAATATTGGTGAGTGAAACTCTCTTGTTCTCAACGGTAGACAGCGACCGCGACAGGTACATAAGCCCCCCGCATTCGCCGTATATCGGCATGCCATCGTCTGCATTTGTCCTCACATCGTCCAGAAGGTGCCGATTTGCGCTTAGCTGCGTAGCGTGAAGCTCGGGGTAGCCGCCGCCGAAGTACAGTCCGTCGACATCGGGCAGCGCGTCGCGAATCGGAGAGAAATAGACGACGCGGGCGTGCTTTTGTATCGATTCTATGTTTGAGCGATAATAGAAGCAGAATGCTGCGTCCATCGCGATCCCGATCACCGCTTCGCGCGTTCTTCTTGGCTCCTGCGGCCTGTCGAGCGTGAGCTGCGCGGCTGCTCGTTGGATGAACTCGATATCGAGCGAGTCATAAATCGACTTCAAGGCAGAAGCACTTAACGACGTCTCTGCTCCCATGTACAAGCCTAGGTGGCGCGATGGAATTCCAGAAGCTTCCCGTTCAATGGTCCCTATCAGCGGGACGTTTATTGCCTTCAACGACCGGCGAATGCTTTCAGCATGCTTTTCACTCCCTACGCGGTTCGCAATGACACCGGCGATCGTCAGTTTGTACGGGGTGAACGACGCGTACTTGATAAATCCCAAGGCCTGCGCCGCGACGCTTTCAGATGAGGCGCTCGCGTCGACTATGAGAAGAATAGGGATCTTGAGGAGGTCCCCGATCTTAGCACAGCTTGATATCCCATCATAAAGGCCCATTGCGCCCTCTATGACTGCATAGTCAGCGTCGCCTTTTGCAAGCTCTCGCCTGACGCCTTGGTCTCCCATCATAAAGGAATCAAGGTTGTAACAGGGCTCGTCGGTCACCTTCTCGAGGTGACTGGGATCGATGAAATCCGGACCGACCTTGAAGGATTGAACGCTATACCCTGAATCTTTGAGTGCTTTGAGAATGGCCAGCGTGATTGTGGTCTTGCCTACCCCGCTCTGAGTCCCGGCGACGAGAAGGCACTTCATCATCCGTCAATGCAGGAGACGTGGTAATAAATCTGCCTCACCGATCGTGCAGTCTACAATCGGCGAGAGAACTAGCAGGCACCAAAGCAAAAAAAACAGAGGCAGATCATCACGTAGGGAGACCCACGCCGTCAGCCCGACGCTATGTCAGAAAAAGTGGTGACGCATTGATCCAACAATGCGCCTATTCGCTTTCCTTTTCAAAAAAAGATTTATCGACGCCGCACGCCGGACACACCCAGTCGTCGGGAAGTTCATCAAACAGAACGCCCTCAACGTCTTCATCGTAGACCCATTCACAAATACCGCAAATCCATTTTGCCAACTCGTATCACCGTAACCTTGTTTTGTGGTTCCGAACGTAAATAATTTCTCCAGCTGGCGTTTGACCAACGGCAACGTCAGAATGCGCCTTCGTCACCAGGGCACCTTCTGCTGCAATTTTAGAACCACGTACTAACATTGTCAGTCAACTAAGTTGCCGTTTGTCACGACGTTGGGCTTTCCTTGAAAAGCCGGAGGCGTGACCTCCGTTGCGAACGCTTATCTCGTTTGACCGTGTACGCTCGCCCGTGCCAATCCGTGTCTCATCTGCGATCGAAATAAGCGCCACACCACAGCTCGTTTGGGAGGTGTTCACTGACATACATCGCTGGAGCGACTGGAATCCGCTGATCATCGAGGTGACTAGTGTCTCGGGAGGCACCATATGGGCGCCTGGAGGCGCCTTTGTCATGCGATACAAAACTGATTTCACGCCGATACAGGCGACTACTCGCTCGTTCGTGCAGCAGGTCCTGCCCGGAAGGAGGATCGTCTTAAGTGGCGATGTGTTCGGCTCGAGAGGGACTATGACGTATGACTTCACCTCATATGGTCCCAAGACCGTCGTTTCTGCCACAGAAGTGTTTGCTGAGACTGATTCCGATTATCGTAACTATGTGATCAGCAGCACTACGCAGCGACTTTTGACGGTGTTGTTGCGCGGATTGAAAAACCATATCGAGAACATGGGGCACAAATCCCGCGGGGCGCACGCTTGACTCGTTCATTCAATTTGCTGCTCTCTTCTATCAGGATGACCTTGCGCGGGCCAGAAGAGCCTTTTTATTCACAAGAACGGATCAAGGAAGAGATCCCCGGTTTGCCTTGCCACGAAGACCGCGAAGAACAGAGCGGTCGAAGATTTGCAACGTAAAGGCGTCTCCGTCACAATAGCGTGAGTTGAGAACGATCAAACAAGGAACTTAGATGCAGATGCGTGTCAGCCTTTGCTCTTGCGCTTGTTGTTGTACTTCTTGTCCTCGGCTACGATTCGCGCTATTTCTTCCTCGTCGCGCGGAAGCTTCAAAACAAAAGACCCATGGCACGGCTTCACGTACGTGAGCATGATGTAGCTAGGACCCACGCCGACGGGCACTGGTGGAAGGCCGATTAACCGTCGGTCAAAGACCTTGAATCCAGGTCCGACGTAATACACCTTAGCGGCGTGTTCGGTGATGTAGCGCAACGTATCTTTGAACGTGGCATTTTTGAGCAAAATCTCATAATCCATCTGTTCGATACAGCCAGCCACTTTTCTTCCCTCAAAAAATGCGCTTTGGATTGACGGCGACCGAGCTTGCGATCGCTTGCCTGCAAGAGATTTCTTGCAGGTTGGACGCCGTTGTGATCAAGGAGTGACCGCTCGAATAGCTCACTTCTTCTGAGTGCTGGCGATCCGCACTCTGCCTCCGAGCATCCACGAGCAGCTTGTGGGAGCGCTTATGTGAGCTCCAGGACTTGTTGCAGTCGCTCTCGATTGAACCCGACGATTACGGCGTCGCCTACGATGATGACGGGAAACGAATAACCCCCGGTTAGTCGGTACACTTCGCGCAAAACTTCTGTGCGCTTTTCGCCAGTTAACAAATCGACGTCAACGTACTCGAATTCGACGTTGTTGTCCGTAAGAAATTCCTTGGTCATCCGACAGTGCGGACACGTGCTGAGAGTATAAGCCTTAACCTTCACGATCTACCCTTTCATTTGGCTGCTATTTAAGGGTTATGAAGGCTTCACCGTGGCGACCGCTCGCTTGTCTCTCGGGCTTCTCCCAAAAAATATAGATCGCGGAAAAAAGGTGGGGGTGCCGGCGGGGACTGGAATGACGCGTTGCGTTTCGAGATCCTTGAGGTGTGGCATCGCAGTCTAACACTGGGCGTTTGCCGCAGGGTTCATAAACTCCACGGGCAATAACTTCTCGCGAGTTGTGCCTATAACACGCACGTGGGAGTCTGATATGCACGAGTTCACGCGCGCGAGTCGCTTGCGTAACCAGGTCAAGGTAGGAACGAGCGGGTGGAGCTATGACGACTGGGTGGGCCCCATTTATCAGTCCGATGAAAAGCCGAAATGGCTTGACTTCTATGCTAACCTCTTCTCAACGGTAGAGATAAACAGCACGTACTACCGCATCCCTAACCAGAAGCTCACCGATATCTGGATCGAGAAGGGCCTAAAGCACGATGGCTTCGAATACTCTCTTAAGTTCCCACGTTTTTATGAGCTTGAAGATCTTCGCGATCTGGCCTCAGAATTTGAGAACACCGTTGTGTCGCCAATTAGTCAAAATCAGCTGCTCGGCGCCATTCTCATCCAGCTCACGCCCTACGTTAAGCGCATCGAGCACGGGTACAGGACAGATAACTTGGAGAAGCTTGATGCGCTCCTGGCCGCGCTTCATACAGACGACTATGCTTATTTCGTCGAGTTTCGACACGCCTCATGGCTTGACAGCACGCGGCTTGATTTTGAGCCGGGAACGAAGGCGATGCTCGAACGCAACAATGTCAAGCCGTGCATCGTGGACGGGCCGTCTTTTCCGACCGTGATTGCGGATTCGGCCGCAACAACGGGTGCGTACATTCGGCTGCACGGCAGAAACACGGAAGAGTGGTTTAAACGGCACAGAGGGGATGACCCCGACCTGTCGCAACGCTATGAGTACACCTACACCGAGGAGGAGCTAGTGCCGTGGAAAGAACGGATTACGAACATCAAAACCGGCCTTGGCGGCACAGAGCCCGTCTGGGTTTACTTCAATAACCATCCTCGCGGCAACGCGCCGCGTAATGCGTTAATGCTTATGAAGCTCCTCGGCATCGGCCAATCTGCGGTTGATGCGGAGGAAACGGCAAAACGCCCCAGTCCGACCACGCTTCAGGATTGGGCGAATCGTTGATGGCACCCCAACGGTTATCCCTATAACTCCGATTCAGTCTTTTGCTGCTTTACGTTTGCGGGCAGCTCGTCGTACGTGTCGTAGACCGCGCTTGCCCCCTCTGAAACGACCACGAACTTGTCATCCTCGGTTCGGAAGATCACTCCATCGGCGAGGTCTGTTTCGCCAACCACTGCGGCTATGGCGTTTTTCGGCTTGCACCGGTACTCGCGCACGTCGATGCCTGTCTTCGTCTTGACCACGAACTTTTTTGCCACGTTCTCGCCTCCTTCGGTGTTTCTACATCTCCCTTCGTCGGGCTAAGTAAATACTCAACGCGAATGCGACGATGAAGTACACTGCCATCACGATGAGGCTCAATCGTATCTCAGGGTAGTATTGCGCAAGCGAATACGTTTGCACGCCGGCGGTTGGCCCTCCCGGGGCACTCGTCGTGAAGATCTTATCAGTCGGGTACGGGTTTTCGAATACGTACTGTGCAATTCCGTTTGCGAAGGTAATGGAGAACCACGGCTTGAACTTCGCGACTGAGCCGACAGCGTCGATAATTGGCAGTATTAGGAAGAACGTGAAGAACGTCAGGACGAGCGAGTACACCGAACTGCGCATTATGGCGCTGAAGAGGTAGGCGATCGCAAGGATGGCGAACAGGTACACGACCGAGTACGCAAATGACAATCCGGTGTTCGCTGGGATGCTGCCGTCGATCACGCGCACCGACACGACCGCTATCACGTAATAGAGCGCGATCGCTCCTACAGACACGAGCGCGCTTGCTATGAACTTGCCGAGAAATATCGCCGTCTTCCTGATTGGATTTGGAAACAGGAAGTACCCGGTTTTTGATTCGTACTCGGAAACGATCGCGTCAGCGCCAAAAAATGTGGCGCTCAGTATTGAGAGGATGCCCAGAAACGAGAGCACGTTCACCGTAAACTGTTTCGGGTCTTTAGGGTATTGGGAGCCGATCGCCGGAGGGACGATCAGAAAAATGGCGCTGATGATAATCGTCAGCAGAACGATCGCGAGCAATCGTCGCCCGCGAAGGTACTTCAAGAGCTCGTACTTCGCTACGGTCGCAATTTGTCGGACGCTGTTCGGTGCCATGGCTACGCCTCCCCCTCAGGCACGAGTTGCAGATAGACTTCTTCTATGGCCGCGCGCTGCGGCATAAAGGAAGTGACTTTGACGCCGGTATTTAGGATCCCTCGCAGCACTCTGAACTGTGCTTGCGGACCCCCGGTGAAGCCCACTTTGAGCGCGAGCGTTTCGGTGCGTTTCAGGGACGTGACATCATGTAGCGCTTGGATGGCTCTAAACTCTGGTGGCGTGATCGGCTCGAGTGTGTTGATCGTCACGGTGACGTCGTGCCCCACAGAGAGGTTCGTGACTGAATCGTAGGTCAGGAGGCTTCCGCGGTCGATGATCGCCACTTTGTCACATACCTCCTGCACCTCGTACAGTAGGTGTGAGCTCATCAGTATGGTGATATTGGTCTTTATCAGTCCCTTAATAATCTCCCGCACTTCGACCATGCCGCGCGGGTCGAGGCCTGACGTAGGCTCGTCAAGGATCAGTATGGATGGCTCATGCAGGAGCGCTTGGGCAATTGCCAATCGCTGTTTCATTCCTTTTGAAAACTGCCCCGTTCGCTTATCAGCCACTTCGAGGAGCTTGACTTGGTCTAAAACCGCGTGCGAGCGCTCGGCAATCGCTTCGCCGCTCATGCCGCGGATCGTTCCGACGTATGACAAGCATTCGTCAGGCGTTAGTTGTGGGTAAAACTCGGGCGTTTCTACGACCGCGCCCACTCCGTCGAGCGCGGCTTTGGGGTGGTGGATGACGTCAATGCCGTTGAGATAGGCCTTGCCACTCGAGGCCCTAAGCAAGTTTGTCAGCACCTTTATGGTGGTCGTTTTGCCTGCTCCGTTAGGACCAAGATACCCCACACACACGCCCCGTTCGACGGTCAAACTGAGGTCGTTTACGGCAACGTACTCTCTGTACTTTTTCGACAAATGCTCGATTACTATCGGTTCCATCGTTGATCAACCTTCTCTGCGTGCCGCCTTTTGCATTCGCGTTGTAATAATCTAATTAGCTGCTGTCTATAAAGCGCATTAAGCGTTTTATACATTTTGGTAGCGAGTTTGCGCGAACGTGTTATTGCGCCCACAGGCTTAGGCCAGCGCCTAAAAGAAGACTCGCCACTACCTCTCGTACTGCTTGTCAAGTGGCATTAGCATCGTCACGCACAGATTGAGGTAAGCGTGGGGTGGTTTCTGCTGCGTTTCTAGTGTAAGAAAATCAGCTTTTTGGCCTGACAATAGGTTTATTAGAGATAGATCAGATAGCACTGCGCTAGGGCTCGTGGTCTAGCTGGTTATGACGTCGCCTTGACATGGCGGAGGTCGCCGGTTCGAATCCGGCCGAGCCCATCTATCTGGGCTCCTTTTTCGCTGCAATTATCTGTCAGACTCCCATTTGTTGGAATAGATGACCTAAGATCTGTGATCTCTGATTCCAAATCAGACAAGCGATCTTCAAGCTCCTCTTTTTCAGAGTTTGCGCAAAAAATGTCAACTTTTTTGTCAATAATGACCTTGAACGCAAGCCTGTCTTTGTCTTCACTTAGATATATCCTCGCTCTCTCTCCGACAAGGGCTTTGAACTCTCTCGGCAATCGAATAGTGGGGTATCCATGCTGAGGTGTCGAACTGTGAATGCTAATTTTGCGTTTGCACAAAAATTGTATGGGTCTCTCTAAAGCATTCTTGATGATAATGGTAGCGATGTGCAGGAGATCAAGGTTTACCAATTCAATCGATGAATGAAGATAAGGTAATTAAACGAATAGATGAGTTAATCGCATCAGATACTACATTGCCCTCATTTTGAAATATTTGGCGGAAGAAGAAAGGAAGAAGAGTGAACCTCTCCCTCACCGATATACGTCAATTTTGCAGAAGGTGACTTACTTGCCGGATTCTGATAGCACAAAAGAGAAAATATGTGAGGCACTGTATTTTCTCGACCGAATGTCTGAGAATCAAAGAAATCTAAGCCACTTCAAATACAATCTAAGCGCATTTGTGAGCGCATCCTTTAGTATTACACAGTTTTTGAAAACAGAACTCGACAGCCGTTCCGGTTTTAACGAATGGTACGACAACGAACTGCTGCCTTGGATAGAAAATGACGGAATGATGAAGTTGTTGTGGAAGGCGAGAAGAATAACCATACATATACAACGCATTCCTACGCGCGTGGATCTTACCTTGCGCGAGGTCGGCCGGCTTAAAACTACCGAAGACACTACTATTTCCATTTCCGAGATTAACGCTGACGGTTCTGTAGGGGGTACGCGCACGCATCATCATCACAATCAAGAAGATACCGCATCCGCGGCAGCTGATGAAGATAATCAGCCCGAGATAAAGTGGTATTTTGAAAAGAATGATGAAATAAAAAACATTCCTGATATTGATAGCATCCTTCACGAGGACATAATTACTATATGCACGAGTTGCTTCAAAGAATTAACGCGCCGCATATCGGATTACGACCAAACGCTTTTTGAGTCAAATTGTTGAAAGTTGAAGAATCGCCATCAACGATCGAGAGGAATATCTATTGGTCAAACGTATTTTTAGAATGCAACGGGTCACGCACCGCAGCTTTACACACAATTCGAATACACCGAAGGCAGCCTGCTAAGTATCCCACAATGTGGGGCTCAGGGCATAACACATGGCGATAACCTCGTCTATGTGCGAACGGTAAAAGTCCTTAGTTGCGCGTCGAGATGCTGCTGTTCTGTGTGCTAAACAACGTAAAAACAAATACGTAAAACGGGGACAATGAAGCTGCATGACATATTTCATGTGTGATTTTTTCTAATGACGATATTAGCCTCTAAATGGCCATTATTCGTAGAGGTGAGCTTTCTTCAAACTTCAATCGCTGGAAGAAGTTGAGGTAGCCTCGCGGCGTGTACTTGCCGGGACGCCGGTATAAATTGCAATGAAACGGGATTTTATTCTGGTCAACGCGTCTTTGGCATTTCACGTAGAACTCACAGCGCACGCAGTACGTCACAGACGATAGTAGCGTTGAACACGTCAATTATCTGTATCCGAGAAGTAGACTGAAAGTAATAGAGGGCCTTCAAAGATACTCAAAAAAATAAAAAAGACTGAGCCGGATTGCTCCGACTCTGTGGTCTCGCCTTGTCGGTTCGTTGTTCACTTAGGGGGGGCTAGTCTCGGAGAACCATTCCCATGTGTTAACCGGGGTCCAACTCCCGGTATAGAAGCAACACATTAGGTTCCCGCTAGTTGTGCTGACAAACACCTCGGGGTGACCACTGTGGCTCCAGAAGGCGGCTGGTGAGGATGCGGACAGCACCTCTGGACACGCGGGGAGGTGACTCCATGCAGAGCCAGCTTCGCTGAAATCCTTCCGCCAGAGCTGATGGTCCGTGCCTTGCACAAAGACCTCGCCATAGACGGCTGGCCCCGTGTTAGGAGCTAGTTGCCCACCGAGGGATCTCCAGCTAGACCAAGCAGTGCCGGTCCATTCTTTGTACCAGCACGCGCCATCAGTGCCACGCACAAATACCCGGATATTATTAGTGGTGTTTGACGTTGCTCCGCTGGCATCGGGTGACGACGTCAGTTTTCCGCCGAGCGATTCCCATTTGGACCACGTCGCACCGTTATTTGTAGACCATTTATGCCACAGAGCGCCGTCCGTGCCTTGAACAAAGACGTCGAGACGACCTGCGCCCCACGAGCAGGCCGCTGGTCCTGTGCCCGCAGCAACCTGCCCGCCGAGAGATTTCCAGCCGGACCACGTGGTGCCGGAATTTGTAGTCCATTTATGCCACAGGGCGCCGTCGGTGCCGCGCACAAAGACGTCCATTATACCGTTAGCCGGTGACGCCGCAGGCGTCGGTGTGGTCGCCGCAGGCGATGACGTCGCGGACCCGCCGAGGGAGCTCCAGCCGCCCGAGCTATTCATCCACCAGACGTGACTACTCGTGTCCACGGCAACCAAGGCTGATGTCCCAACGCTCGAGTATGTCGCGGCGGGGCCGGTGCCGGCCATAACGGTGCCACTCACGGTCGCTGCACTGCTTACTACAGCAAAAAGTGAGACGAGCATAACAGTTGCTAAGACGATGCTTATCGTAGTACGTTTATGATTCATTCACTTCCCTTCCTTGAAGTTCCTCGCTTGAAGAATAGATATTCAAAAGAGCAAAGCGGCGGCGTGGCAGCTTAAGTGTTGTTATCTAGCCGCGCACCCTAGCATCACGGCTGCTCATACGCCCAGCCGTATTCACGAGACTGATGTATCTGCACTTGTATCCGTTTGATAATCCGCCGCAGCTGCTGGCGTGCTCTGACGGGTAGCCAGCTTTCATGCACACGGTCTCGCAGGTATTGATAAGCCTCCCAACTGGTCGAGCACTTCCACAAAAGTTTTTCGGCAGCCATATCGGCATAGTCGTTTTTGTAGTCCGCGATTTCAAGGACGAGCTCATCGACCTCTGCGCAATCGTTGTTCATCACGCTGGCATTTCATGAGCGACAGAGTAAAGAGGCCTACCCGTGGGGAGGGAAACTAACCGCAGCCAAAACACTAACTTTTAAGCTGCTTGCGAGAGCCCTTATAATCGACTCTTAAAACAAATAACGCGCTAGCTCGCTTTTTTGAGTGACTGTTAAGGGGGGATATTATGGCCGACTGGATATTGTCAAAATTGTAAGAACGTCAGAAGAAGCCGAAAAAGGAATTACAATCCCGGCTCCGCAACCCGGAGAAGCCCGGGATTTGCGAGTGCACGTATCAACTAAGGCCGGTCCTGCCAATCTTGCAATAGTGGCAAAACGCGCAGGTGAGCCCTCCTCAAACTGCGATAGCACGGCCATTTCGGAACACGACCGCCTGTCTCCTGCTGTAACTTCTGCCGGCCCAGACCCATCAGACACCGACATGGAAGTACCACTTACGTTCAGCTTTACTCTAGAAGAGCTTGATGCGTAATCGCGTTTATGCCATGAGATCAACGTCTCGCCAGTACTGCGTGTACACATCGTAGTTATGACCACCGTTTTAGCTGTACGGTAGCCGAGATGAAAAAACTGCAAAAGCTATCTAGTGCCTACTGTTCGACGCGCGTTTTTTACAGACGTTCCACCAGATCTGTGGATCGTCGGGTATTTTGACCGCGTTCAATTTTCAAAGGCATAATCAATTCCTGACTGTCCTGAAATGAAATCATTTCATTTCAACTATATGGCGTATAAAACGTTTTCGTTGCCGCAGAGGGAATCTACAGCCAAAACGGAAGCTTTAAGAGCACGAAGCTAATTTTATGTGCTACGTCGATCGCTTACGAATATACACTAGAATTAAGATACAACACAGGTTTTTGAGGTAAACAATGGGATTCTTAGATAAGCTCTCATCTACCAAGCGACCGCAGCCAGGTACAACAGTCGCGCCGGCTTCGCAGGTGCGCGTCGCGCTCCTGAGCTTGAACCGCCCCAGCGCGCCTTACCAGATCGTAGACGGCACTAGCGAGCGCGTCGACCTGATAGCGGAGTGGAAGATCGTCGACGCCCAGTGGTACGAAATCTTTGCTAAGGCCGGCCTGTCCAAGGTCTTTAAAATCTCCCTGAAACTGGATGAGACGAACCACGCCGTGCGTGCTTCGGATCGCGAGTACTCTGTCTCATGGTCAGCAGGTGTGCCGAGCCTTTCGCTGTCTGCGACCGCCTTCAAAGGGCAGCAGCAATCGATTCAGTTCGGCACGGCATATGCCTTTACGGAGGAGTTAGAACCAGGTCAGGTGTACAACTACCGCTTCGACACGCGCGAGATCAAAGGACCGATCCAGGAGGCGGTCACGAGCTGCGGCTGGACGTACCAAGGGGTGGCCTTTGGGAAGCTTTAGACGTTATCACGGGCAGGGGGGCTAGGATGTTTGATAGAAATGCTAGAATAGCTGCTAACAACCTCAAAGTAGAAGATACAACCAGAGATCTTCTTGAAAAATATAAGGCTCGCCATGATCTCCCCACTATCAAAAACATAAAGAGCGCGCCGAATAAACTGCCGAGCGTCAGAGGCGAAGTTGTACACTTTTGGGTATACCCGGTGTACGAACTAGTGCCTCAAGAGGGCGTGGAAAAGCGATTCGAGGGGACACTGTTCATAACAAACGCCCGCCTCTGGTTCAATTCGGATGAGTATACGTCGAGAGGATTCCCCCCACGATCAGTGGGCAAGTCGACGATAACCCACTTTGAGGTAGACCCCTGCGAGATCAGAGAGGGGCAACCGGGGGGGCAGAGGCTCAAGGTAAAGACGTCGAGCAACGGGGCACAAGCTGACTTTTGGTTCGCGATGTCGGAGCCGTATGGTGACGTGTTCCTCCTCTGTTTATCTCGGCTTGTACCGGTGGGACAACGCACGAACGAATCTCTGCCCACAGCAGACGGGGAACGTCGCACGCCAGATACGAGGAGCTGTCCAAATTGTGGTCACACTGTGCCTCTTGGCGCACGATTCTGTGCATCGTGTGGGGGCGCGTTGAGAGCGCCGGAGCAGGAGACTACCCACGAGGACACATCCCAGGGAGAGGCGTTTATCGGCTGGACCACAGGCGCGTTTCCCAACACGGTGCTTACCCGGACTCCGACGAGCCTGATGCTGCTTTTTACGACAGATCGGACGGTGGTGGTGAAGGACCAGGCGGCCGTGATGGGTTCACGATATTACACGGGCCACGTCCCCGTTGATATGAGGGGTGTGGGCTCTGCGAGCATCGAGTACCGAGAGAACCTCTACCAATACCTGACAACGCCGCAACGGAGTCCCGACGGCCGATACATTGAGACCACCACACAGAAGATAGACGCACTCCTCGCTGAAAACGAGAAGAACTACGCCATTCCGCACGAAGAGGTGACGCAACTTCGGGTCAAGCTCCCCCGCGTACTACACGGCGGCAGAGTGACGTTTGTGACAGCACACGGTGAGACCACGTTTAAGCTCGCAATACTGACCGCCTCGTCGAAAAAACCCATGCCGCTGAACGCGTACCCCGCTGAGTGGAGTTTCTTGAAGAATCCGCCGCCCAAATTAGCTGGGAAACTGACTGTTGAGGGCTCACTCGATTATGAAGGACCGACGTGACACGCCGTGGCTTTTTTGTTTACCGACGTAAGCGAAGTGACGTGAACACGCGATTAACTTGAGATGGCGACGAGGGCTTCAAGTAACGACGGAAGACGAGAGAATCTACACGATTAAGTACTGTCCAACGTGCGACGCTGCGAACCCCCTGACGCTGCACGGTGCTCTTCGCCTTCTACGGACGGTGACACAGCGGCTTTAACGTCGGTGAGGCATATACCGTTAATGACCAAGTCTGGACAGCTTATTCCTGGTCCTCTCCCCGAGGTTTCAGTCAACACAATCGAAGAAATAATACGAATCGCAGAAGAAACTCGCAAGCGACGCAAAAAGGGTTTTTACGGATTTCAATAACGAAGTCGAAGAAGTTGTGGCGCAGTTAGCGCGGCGAGGATCGAACATTAGCGGCATGGGCGATGTTATGGCCGAACTGGAAAAAACGCGAATAGACCTTGACCTGTTCGAAAATGCACTGCGCGAAGAAGTTATTAACGCACGGTAAAGCGCTATTCTTGCTAGTTAATATCTGAAAAAGAATACGACCGGAGGGTTTATCTTTTCCATTTCCGGTACTTTTTTTCTTCTAGTTCAAGGCTCCGCCGCACGCCGCAAGACGGTAATTATTTATCCCTCCTCGTAAACGCAGCCTTTATCGTGACTCACAGCTCGTTATACGACGTAGAATGTTGAGGCCGGATTTGATTCAATGTCGGTGGTGATTGACGCTGAGACTATCATTGAAAACTTCTATAAAAAGAGCGGCAATGCGGCGAGTCCGACCAAAACTGGCAAATAAAACGCTGCGGTATTCGGACTCTTTGCGCTCACAGGTTCGACGGTTAAGGCGGTGAGTTGCAGAGCAACGACCAGGACATCAAGGAATTGTACGATAAGACGCCGTTTTAGCAATCTAGATAGAGCAATTCATAAGCATTCAAATCTGCGGACTTAGTCGTACAGATGTAACTAAGGGCATGCTGCTGCTCCTTAAAATCTGGACACACGGATGCCAGTTTAGCCCAGAACCTCTTCGAGTGGTTGAATTCGAATAGGTGAGCTAACTCATGATTCATGACATATCCAGCCAGTCTGTCTGGTAGCGCGATCAATTGCCACGTGAAAACTAAATCACCGTCCTTCGTACAGTAGCCCCATCGCTTTGTATTTTTGACGGACACGTTCCCTAAGCGGATACCAAACCGCGTTGCGTAAACGGGTAATTTGTCCGTTAAAAGCTCCAAGCTTGCTTTGCTCATCCATTCTTTCAACAACGAAAGCGGCTCTTTCCTTCCGTTCACGGGTATAACGATTTTATTGTTCTTTATCTCGATCTCATCTCCTTCTTTGCTGGATGAGACCGCACTTATCTCAAGATACCGTCCCTTATGCATGATAGAACCGGCATCAAAAACACACCGCCTGCTCGATAATTCACCATATTTTCGTTCGATCCATGTCTGCTTGTTCTTCAGAACGCTCTGTGCATCGACTCGGGCATTTGGTGGAATAACGACTTCCAGTTGAAGATCCTGTGTAAATCTGAGGTGAACGTACTTGGAGCTCTTCCCAACTTTCACGTGGTACGGAATCTCTATATCCCCTACTTTCACGGTCCCCACAGTACTCACTACGGATTGTATCTGACGATGAAATTCATCAGTTCCTCGCTCAACGAGGTGAGCTGTTTCGTGTCAAGATCGCCTGCAAACTTCTGGAAGCACGTGTCAAACAGCGTTTGCTCTACTTCCGTCTCCATCTTTACCTTTCTCCACCAGCCGGGGAAGAGCATTGTCTTGATCTCACGGTCCAGCTCCTTGACCAATGCGGGGGAGGTCGCTGTCATTTTTCAAATCGGACACGCTGCAGCCGTCTGTTGCGTCGGACGTTAGGATTGTGGCGAAAAAGGTACCATAAGGGTGCAGCGCACCCCTGTGCGTCTTTATCGCCCGCGGATTTATCTTTTCACTGCATCACTTGCAATCGCGTCAGCCGCCGATCAGCGCTCCTATCAGGACACCCGCGATAGCTGCGGCGGTTGCGATGGCTAGGGTCTCCAGTACCGTCCTTGCCACCGGGCGTTTGCCTATCCTTGCCCTGAAGAGCCCGAGCAGGATCAGGATGATAGCGGTTCCCACGATACAGATTATCCGGGCCACGGCAAACGGCAGAAATATGAAAGGTATCACTGGGATTAATCCGGCTGTAAGATCCGTGATCCCCATCCAGCCGGTTTGCACGAGCACGGGGTCTGTCCCAGCGGCGGGGGTCTCCTCACCGGCAACCGCGTCCTCGAATGTGCAGATCGCTAGGGGGTTAGCCTGTATATCAGTCCGGATCGTATCGAGGCTTTTACTGCTCAGGCCTGCCCCCTGCAGCACGCCCATCAGCTTGTTCACTGCGTGGTCAGGATCACGACGGATCTCGGCTTCCCGCTGCTTTGCCTCCACCTGGGCTTCGTCTCTCTCGGACTCGAGATCGAGGTAAAGCCCCGCCATCATCGAGACTGACGCCGCAACGGCGGCCGTAGCGCCTGCAAGAAACACGGCACTTCCGGACTGGGCGCCTACTGCGACACCGAGCACGAGCCCGAAGATCGAGACGACACCATCCTCCATGCCGTATACGATGTCCCCCGCAGAGCCGCTGAATGATTTCCGTATCCGGTTGAGGAATGACGGGCTGGTTACTCCGCTCATGTCCGGGTCAACCTCACACATATCAAAATCATAGAGTATACAAAAGAATTCAAGGAATATAAAAGAACTGGAAATGAATTGGGGACTACTTCTTCAGTTCCAGTTTCTCAACATAGTGGATCAGCCGGTATTTGTTTACAGATTCCATGTTCCCGGTCCGCCCATCATCGTGATTGGTATTTCTACACGCAGACGAGGCATTCGACCATTTCTGTCTTTAAATTGACTTGTTTCGTCAGCTGCTCTTCTTTGTCATAATCCTGTGTTCCAGGCGGGCAGACAGATACCGGCACGAATTGGGATATAGCGGGCCGGACAGGTGTTTGTGATACGACGGGTGACAACATCTCCAAGTGCCGCACCAGCTTAAGACAGGATCCCGCCAAGCAACCTGTGAGAAGCGTCTTCAGTGGATTGCAGTCACAATGCACTTCTCAGGATCCCTTGCGCCCCTGGCGTTGTCCTGAGACGGGGGAATGGCGTCGAAATCCCCGTATGTCTGTTGCGGGAGAAAAACAAAAGATTAATCCCTCAGGAATTAACAGCTGAGATTGCTTTTCATGAAAAAAGAATATCCGCTAGGTGAGGCGGTGGACCTTGCCAAAAGCCGGTATCCGGAAGGTGAGGTGATGCACCTTACCAAAAGCCGGCTGGAAGCCCTGACGGATGGGATCTTTGCCTTCTCGATGACATTGCTTGTTATAGGCATCAGCGTACCGGCGAAGGCGGACCTGGTCCAGTCAACACCCTTCGTCGCAAACCTTCTCCTCTCGCTGTACTCTGATTTTTTCCATTATGTGCTAGCCTTCCTGATCCTCGGGGCATTCTGGCTTAGCCACCATGTCGAGCTCCATCCCGTGAGTCGCCTGAACCGGACGTATGTCTGGCTCAATATGGGGACCCTCATGTTCGTCGCCCTCGTTCCTTTCTCCACCTCTTTTTCGGGTGCTTTTCCTAATGTCCCCCTCGGTCAGATCCCATTCGAGCTGAACCTTTTTGCACTCGGGATGGGGATGTTCCTGCAATGGAAGTACGCCACGGGGAAAGACCGCCTGGTTGAACCGGGAATGGCCCCCGGTTTTGTCCGGCAGGTGGGCGCCCGCTCCCTGGTCGTTCCCTTTGTCTCGCTCCTCGCGGTCCTTATCGCCCTGACGGGGAAGACGTGGAGCACGGCGGTTTACCTGCTCCTTCCACTGATCGAGTATATCGTCGTCCGCTGGGCGAGGAGGCAAGAAGAACCTTCCGCGTCTATGCGCCCGCGCGCCTGAGTCAGAATCGATGTGACAAATGCAGCGAGGGTCTGGGCAAGCTGCTCTCTTAACTGAAGCGCAAACGCCCGCAAATACGACCAGTCAAGCCGCTCAGCCCTGCCGAGGCAGTAGCTGCAGGCCACCCCGTACATTACCATATACCTGAGCTGCGCCTCTCACCGCGTTCGCGGTCAAGGGCTGCCGTAATGTGCCTCTGCTCGACACTTGCAGGCTCTCGACAGGAACGGGTGATGCACCGGGTGTTATGCTGCACATTCCGTGCTCGCTAACGATCTACGAGCGGTTATGTGTCGCCGTAGGCGACAAAGACGATAGTGGTCTATTTTTTCTTTTGCCTGCTTATCGGTTTTCAGTTTTTCAGTAGTTCTGCATCTTGGCCCGCATTTCAGGGCTCAACTGTTTCACCAGTTCTGCGTTGTACGAACCGGTCGGCATGGGCTTGATGGATGGATCGTTCGTCGGATTATGCTTAGTTGTAAAATCCCACGCCACGACGATCTGCGCCGTCGCAATGGCATATTTACGCGATGTCGCCGCGGGCGTACCTTCTTTGACTGCCGGGTCAACATCGGCCGTCACGATGGAAATGGTATTGTCGCTGTTGAGGTAAATCTCAAAAGTCCGGAACTGCTGCGGGAAATCCCGGAGCGACGGCGTTTCAACCTGCCAAAAGCCTTTTTCAGGAGCATTGACCGGATCAGGCGATATAAAGGCTTTAACGGTATTCAAATGACGATGCCCAGAAATCCACATGATCAAGTTCGGATGGCTATGAAGTTCCGCAATAAGATTTGGCAGGGTTACGGCATCTTGAGGATCGAGCCACCACCCCATTTCGGAATTAGGCGCAGTTGGTTCGACGTTGATCGGCACGTGCGCGGCGATGATCATGAGCTGTCCTGCCGCGTCGCCATCTGCAAGTTCTTTTTTAAGCCAGGTCCAACGCGCCTGGTCCAGAAAGCCATGGCCGTGGATGTCGGCGGAGCCGTCGTCTTCCTTTTGGGTATCGTCGAGCACGATTAACTTAATCGGGACAGTTGCCTTCGGCACGAAACTGTAACAGGCAAATCCATTATTGGCGTCGGACAAGTTGAAACCGTGACCGACCGGACTTGAAGACGTGTTAAAAAATTCATTCATCCACCCCGTTCTCAAAAGTGAACGGCGATCGGGATCGGCTACCACCTTCGGAGCGGTGCTGAAATTTTCGACGGGTCCTGCCTTGATAAGATCACCGTAAGGATTCGAGCCATCGAGCACGCCCATATAGCAATCGCGGCTGTTAATCTTTCTGGGGTCGCTGAGGACATCTCCAGTGGCGAAGACTTCATCGGTGACGTAGGATTGCCGAAGGTCCTTCCGCAGGCTATAGTCCACAGGGATTGAACCGATCCAGAAATGATCGTGGTTACCGAGCGCCTGATACCAGGGGATCGTCTTATCCAGCCCTGCCGCCGTATAAGGTTTCTGATAATCGATGGTATCGGCTCCGAGATGGGCGCCGGAGCTGGGGGTAATGACCATGCCGTCCATGACGTCGATAAACCACCTGAGTTCGTTGTACTGAGTGCTATTGCAGGCGTCGCCCAGAGAGAGGCCGAAATCAATCGGGTTCTGTTTGTGCAGGGCGTTGACCGTCTGGACGGCGGCGTCGAGAACATGCGTCGTATATGGCATAATCCCTGAATGTAGAGCGGCCCCAACCGGCAATGTGGGGTGCCGGCGTTGAAGATAAATCAGCTGATTAGGCGATTCTTTGTCGGTGATATGGATGTCTGAGATAGTAAAGAAATTCAAAAGTTTTGTTTTTTTAGTAATCGCTGAACTATTGTACGTAGCCGGCATGATATCCAGCCGCCTCTCGTAGGGGAGACCTTGACCATAATTCCAGTTTCCGTAGCCGTATTGGCTGTATTTGGAGACCTCACGAAGAGCAATCGCTGTCGAAGGTGTTGCGCCCGGCGCGATTGTCCTCTGGAGCGTTGTTTGAACATCGGTTGCAATCGGGTAGCCTTTGGGTTGAATTTGATTTAAACGACGCATTTTGTACATCCTGATCTACAGGAAATCAGCGGGCCCGTTAAAAAGACTAAACACAACTTTTTGTATTCATAAGATCGATTCATAAAACTCTCTCCTAATATAGATTAAAAAATTTGATGCTTACGGGTCGCTTTTTCTTTGTCAGGTTCCCACGGCTACGACAGTATTAGAGGAACTTGAATGACGATAATTGACGTTGATCTGATCTTTGTTACTGATCTGACCTTCCATGAAACCATCTTCGTCGGCGTAGTAGAAGCTTTTTGTTGTCCTCGGCAATTACGGAGACGAATTTTTCCGTGGCTCTGGCGATTGTTTCGATAGCAAGTAATTCGGGTTTGTCTTTCACCTAAACCAAAAACAGATGGGCCTTCGCGGCGTTCTCGCGCTTTTCTCGCCATGTCTCTTACTCGCTGCATTTGCTCAAGGCCGTCGTCGTAGCGGTTGTAGGCTGCGCCGTAAGTCCGTTTCGTATATCGCTTTGCTAGGTAGTAGACAGCGAGGAGATCTAGCGGTTCCGCCATTTGACTCGCCTCTCCACTTCAATCCTTTGCGCGCAAGGCTAGGTGTGATAACGTACTGAACAAGACGGCCTTCGCAAATCGGCTGACGCGCTCACGTGTTTGTTGGCGACCTACTTTGCCTCGTTTTGTTTTTCTTGCGACTAGCAGCAAACTCTCTCTTTGACTCTCGACCTTTTTTTGAGCGCTCTAAACAACCGTAATCGTTCCTTTCATGTACGTGTGGATGGAACAGTGGTAGGGATACGTCCCGGTGCTGTTAAACTGAAATGTGTATGTGTCGCCAGTGTTGAGGAGTGGCGATGAGAATGCCGGTGAATCGGAAACAACCGTATGTTGGACCGAATCATCATTTTTCCACGTCACATTCGCCCCTTTTTGAATCGTGAGCGTCGACGGGCTAAAGGCGTAATTCTGAATCGAAACGTTATTTTGACTTGCGGTGCTCGTAACCGGGGCCGGGTTCGTATTGGAGGACGAGGTGCATCCGGCGACCATTACCATTACACCCGCCAGAGCAACGAGCGCCAATATGTTGTATTTTTTCATTTTTCCTTCTCCAGCAGAGGTTTTTTTAGGGTAAACAAGAGCTCTGATATGAATTGCTCGTTTTATCAAGTTTGCCCGCGGAATCATTATTAGTCCACACTAGCCGCTCTTAATTTCAATTCAGAGGCGAGATAGCTTTTTTAAGTGGAGTTTGCCTCGCAGGCGAGACAAGATGTCGAAACGCAACGCTTTCATAGGGGGGAGACAAGAAAATAAAGGGGCTATATGGCGATTGATATACGAACGCTGGCCACAGCAAATCTTGTTGTTCAGCTTGTGCTTATCGCGCTCGTCCTAGCTGCTGTTTATTTTGCGGGCAGGGGAAAGGTAATACGACACTGCACTATCGTTCGAGGAACCGTTGTCGTCCAAATCATTACGATATTCGCGATAATGCTGCCCTCGCTCCTCGGCTACGTCGAAAATGTTCCGCCAATTCCGTTCCTGTACCCTGAGCTCATTATCCATCACATTTTGGGGCTTGTGCTGATCGCGATCTTCATCTACGTCAACCTCGAAGTCGGACGCATCATCCGGCCCGTCGTGAAACGCAAAAACGCCATGCGTGCTGCTCTTGGCGTATGGCTGATCGCCATCGTTCTCGGCATTAACATTTATCTCACAGTCTACTACGCGTGACGCGGATCGTGACCAGACGGCAGAATCCAAGCTCAAACCTAGCGCTTGACCACGAGGATTCAACGTACTGGACGACGATATGACTTTTTTGAGCTAAAAGAGCTGATCGATGTGGGGGGCGAGCCGTTCGACATTAATAGAACTCGTTTTAAAGAAAGTTGAGAACTGGCTGACGCACTTTGGGCACATCCTTATACACAAATCCACGTATCCGGACACCTGAACTACGACGAGATACGAGACGTGGTCGAGACCGTCAATAAAAAAACGTCGAATCGCCCGTCTTGAAATGACGTAGGTCGCCGGTTCGAATCCGCCCCCCACTGTCTTGGGTTCCTTTTTCTTAGCTGTGCTATTTTTCGCTAAACACGGCAAAACCCGCATCAACGAGTGTTGTTGCTTCCTTTTCCTCAAGCTGCAACCCGTCGCCAGCTTTATGGCGTCCGAAGGTCTTGACTAACGTTATTTTCTTAATATTCGTCACGTTTTTCAACCTCCTCTTTGTTTTCAGTTTTTCTTTTGCACATAGGACGTTACCATATTAAAACCTGACTTGAGGCGCCACACGTAACCGCACTGAATAATGACAAGCCTAGGGACGTTGCTAAATCGTCAAAGGTCCCTCTAGTCATGGCGCCATAACTGACGGGTTCGCTCTCGCTCCTCCTCAGTTCATAGACGCTTAATTTTGTATGAGGTTCTGCGCTTCCTTCACGTCCTTGGCTATCCTCACGCTCCCACTTTCAAACGCTGCCACTATCATGCTAACAAGTTGCTATTTTGATATGTTGCTGCCGTCATAGTCCACGGTGCTGCTGAGGCCACCGGTGAGATAGACGGGTACGACGGTAGCAATTAAGCCCAGAAAGACCGACATCGTTGTCCAGCTCGTGTCATTGGTGTAGGCGCCCCACCGGTCCGGTGTTCAGGGGGGCATGACTCCTGCCGGGCAAACCCGAAATCGATGGAAGTGGGGGCAGCCTCCTCTTGGGAGGCCGCTCTTCCCGCTTATTTCATTTCCGTGCTTTAACGTCTGGGAAGTCAAGGGAGGTCCATTCCAGAAGGTGTGGAAGTGTCCCTTTAAGTCTGGTAATGTCTAAGTCTTCAGGAACACCCATTCGCTTTTTATTTACTCTCAGCGACGGTCCACCAAACGCTTTGGCCGGCCCTTGATCCGGTAAAGTTCCAGGCCGCCTGGTTCACTAAAGTTGAAGAGGATATTAAAGCTCCCATCTTGGTGAGCTTCAGTCAGGAGTGGCCGGTACCGCAGGAAACTTTTGAGGAAATTCTCTTTAACTAGCTCCTTTTCACAGGCACTAGTATCCAAACATTCCATACTGACCCGGAGAGTGGTTTCCTCAGCATCGCCATAAAGAGAAGCCCCATACTCCCCCGTTAGGTAGTCCATGTTTTCCCGCTGGAATACGCCCCTTTCCACATCTACCCGGTTAAAGGGTGAACCTGCCACCCACACCGTTTCGGCTTCCCTTTCAGGGAGCATGATCCGGAGGTGGGTGCGGCCACAGGGACACTGATCCCGGGATACCACCGCGGTGGTATCTTCCGTATCGTAATTCAATAGTAGTGTCCCCGTCTTGCCCCCGGGGGTAACAGAGTCGTTAAAACTATCCTACCACATTCTCCGTCTTCCACAAAGTTGTTGACAGCAGGGTCGTAAACGTCCAGGTGCACCAGGTCCTCGGGCACGTGTAAACCCACCTTCTCATGACACTCCCCGCACATGGTCCCCTCGGTGCTGCCATACGTGTTATAAACCGGCACACGCCAGACTTCTTCTAGGAACGCCCGTGATTCGTCAGCAAAGCTCTCTCCACCAGCTAGCAGACGTTTAATACTGGATTCCTGTGGGTCCAATCCCTCTGATTCCATCCTTCTAGCCAAACGAAGCAGCTTAAAGACGCTACCCACAATCCCGGTTGGATGATACTTGGTTATTATGTTTACCGGGAAGGTGCAGTGCCCCACGGGAATGATGGTCATGTCTATCTTCTGGGCGGCCAAGGTCATGGTGTTAGCACCCACATTCATGCCGTAAGAGGCGCAGACCACCACCCGGTCCCCGGACGTGAAGTTTTGAGAGACAAATGCTCGGGCATACTTCTCTGCATAACGGTTCCAGTCCTCCCAGGTCAAAAAGAACGATTTGGGGTTGCCGCTGGTGCCGCTGGTTTCGTGGACAGTGAACACCTCCGGCCAGTCTACGCACTTGAACTCAAATTCCTTTGTATCTGGGGGCTGTCTCTCTCTGACGTCTTTACCAGATATGACCGGTAAATCGCGCAGGTCTTCGTGTTCCCTAATGGTTGTGGGGTCAATCTTGTTTGTACGGAACCATTTGCGATAAAAGGGAGAATTTTCCGCAGCGAACTGCACGGTGTAACGTATGCGCTCATCAACCAGGGCGTCCAGTTCACCCCGATCCATGGTTTCGATTTCTTGAGAAAAGAAACTCATAATCACCACAACTACTTGATGAATCTGTAATTCTTAACTATAACAGTTTATACGGCCCTTTTGAAAATAGTTAGGTTGAGGCAACGCGCAGCATTTCCCCTAGGGCTGTCCCGGCATTGGCCCTGAGCATGCGTTTTTTTACGGTTTTTGTGGCCTCCGCATATGCTCGGTCATATATTGTTGACTGCTGCTTAGTCACCTCAGGCGCGGTCGCAGGGCTTCGAAATCCTGTTAAGTAGCTGCTCGTCTTGGTTTAAATCCCAGTCCAGGAGTACAACCTTTTAGAAAAAAGTTCCATCCAGACTTTTATTTACAGCGCTATACTATTTCTCCATTTATGGAAATCGTGTAATCCCTAATTATTATGTTTTTTTGGGCTTTTTCCAGTGCCCTTTGGACTATAATCTCGATACCTGAGCAGCAGGGAACTTCCATATGCACAACGGAAATAGATTTTATATCCTGTTTCTGGAAGATTTCAGATAATTTGTCCACGTATTCCTCTATGGTTTTATCAAGTTTGGGACAGAAAATTATCAAAACCTTATGATTTAAGAATCGTCGATGGAAATTGGCATAGGCAAATGGAGCGCAATCGGCCGCCACCAAAAGGTCAGCATTTTTCAGGTACGGTGCATTGGGGTTTAAAAGCTGTAACTGTATGGGCCAACTTCCGAGTTCTGAAGATAAGGTCACCGGCTCATGCGTATGATTGCCCGATTTACGTAAATCCCGCGGCATTGAACCGGGACAACCGTCGACCAATGGTAACGCTTCGTAATCAGGAATTTCAATGTTATTTTCCTTTAAAAAGTCAATAGCTTCCTTTACAAGATCCTCCTGGCCGTGTTCCTGAAGATGCTGCAGGTGGGCTTTTATGACATTAGGTCCTGCTTTTTCGATATTTTCCATAACCTTGCGTTCATCATACGGTTCGCCTTCTCGTGTTTCAATTTCTATAGCACCTTCCGGGCAATCCCCAATGCAGGCCCCTAAGCCATCACAGAATAAATCACTTATAAGTCTGGCCTTCTCGTCAATTACCTGCAAGGCACCTTCAGGACATCCAGTAACGCAACTGCCACAACCAGTGCATTTTTCTTCATTGATTCGGATAATATCTCTTTTCACGCATCATCTCTCCTTTCTATAGGATCAGGGCTTTTTCACCTCTAAATAATCAACAGATGTTATAGACCTCGATCGTTGAGGGTGGTTTGGGGGCAATGTCATGAGTGACGCTGACAATGCCGGGCACTTTGCGCTATAATCTCCCCGGCGACCTTTTCGAGGATTTCAAGGGGAAGTCGGGTTGATGTCGCAGCTCGCGCATCGATGCTGTCCCAGCAGCGAACCTTGATCTGCTGGCCGCAGTCACGTTTGCCGTCGCGTATGCCCGTAACACGGTTTCGTGAAGGGTCGCCATATACTGGACGACAGAGCAACCTCAACTGAAACGAGCGGCACATTACTTCTCACTCCATAACTCGTATATTTGCAGGCAATCGACCTCGACGGCTGAATAGTACAGCGGCTCCGCGCCCAACGCCGCGCTGCCATTCGTTTCCGACGAAAATATTTTTCTTGCCAAGACTTCGTATAGTTACTATTGTCACAACCTTAGTAACGTTTATATATCGTGCTACCGTTACTACGCGTGACTGAAAACTGGGGTGTAGGGGGGTAGCGAAATGACTGCGGATAGCGAATATCGTGTTCACTTCGTAAAACAGGAAAACGGCCCACAAAGGCGGATCCGGCACGGCGCAGTCACGTTGCGCGCGGTGATAGAGAAGCGGACACCAAACGGACGCGTACTCGATAAAATGCGGCTCGGCTCCATTGACGTGGACGCGCTCGAATACGATGTCGTAAGCGACAGGAAAGAATTTTGGCGCGTCACTGATTTGTACCTCGACCTATTTGATATGCCGAACGATGCCGCCGACGTGGTTTGCGCGTATCTATCCCAGGTAGTGAAGCCGGTTACGGAGTGCGAAGCATCGGCAGATAACGATTGCGGCGGTCGGTTGCGCGAAACGATGCGCCCCGATTCGTAAAAAATATGAAACGTGAAGATCGCGCGACGATATCGGTACACGTCAAGACAAAAGCCGAGATAGATGCTATGGGCAAACGCGGCGAGACGTTTGACGATATCATCAAGCGGTTGCTTGCGTGCTATCGCGAACGTTGCGCGGGCAAATAACGATTTGGCTGGCCTGGTACCACGGAACTGTCAGTATGCCAAGCGGCGCGGACGGCGAACTATTCACAATAAGTAACGCGCTTATTGTCGCCCCCGCGTTTACAACCGTTATACTTCTCGCACCCTCGACAGCCCGTCATTAACGGGTAAATCAAATCACTCCCGTACAGTTGATACCTACGTCCAGGGAACAACTAATGATAGTCACGATTGCCGATGCCGAGACCGAAATAACCAGGGCACAGCATCGCTTGAAAGAAAGAGAACGTAGTGAGCTCCTAAGGCAAAAATAGGTATATCTGCTGTGCGCTGTCGAATTGTCAAGAGGAACGCGTGTGCCGTGCTCGATACCCCCCCGCCGACGTTACCACCTCATTAACGACGAGCCGGCCTTTATTGCTCATCGTCGGGCATAAGTGAACCCTCCGAGTTTTCCGCGACGAAAGTTTATTGGCTGCGCACTGTAATCCTGACACGAGGTTATGACATGCGTTTTATGGTTAGATGTACAATACCGGCCGAAATCGCCAACCCACTGATAAAGAGTGGAACGTTATTCAAACAACTAATGAAGTATGTCGACGACGTGAAGCCAGAGGAGCTGTACTTTACGCCCTCTCACGGACAGCGAACAATATATTTCGTGCTGGATATGCCGAGCATTGACAAAATGGCCTTAGTGACCGAGCCGCCGTGGCTCGATTGGGAGGCTGATGTTGAGATGACGCCGGTGATGACGCTTGCCGACTTGGAAAAGTCGGGACCGGACATGGAGAAAATAGTTGGCGACAGGAGGTAGCTCCGACCTAAAATAATAGACTAGTAAGCCCCTCAATTACGTTGTCGGACTGTAATAGTCGGTACACATGGCGTATGAGTTTGAGTCAATGTGCAGATACGTGTTCGTATGAACAAAAGGTCAAATCGATACAAGGGAGATGCAATCTTATGAAAGTATTAGCAATAAACGGAAGTCCGCGAACCAAATGCAACACCGCAACCCTATTAAATAATGCGCTTGAAGGAGCAGCTTCACAGCGGGCAGAGACTGAACTTGTCCATCTTTATAAACTCAATTTTAAAGGCTGCATAAGCTGTTTTGCCTGCAAATTGAAAAATGGCGAGAGCTATGGTAGGTGTGCCGTAAAGGATGATTTGACACCAATTCTCAAAAAAGCTGAGGGGGCCGATGCCATTATCTTGGGTTCTCCTATCTACCTTGGAACAGCTACCGGCGAGATGAGATCCTTCATGGAACGGCTGATATTTCCGTACTTGGTGTATGATGCAAACCACTCAACGCTTTTTACGAAAAAGATCAAGACGGGTTTAATTTACACTATGGGTGCGAAAGAAGACCAGATGAAACTAATGGGCTATGGCCAGTCTCTCGCTATTGTTGAAATGGTAATGACGAGGATCTTCGGGGAATCGGAATCGCTGTTAGTTACCGATACCTATCAATTTGACGATTATTCCAAGTATGAGTCAACATCATTTAACGTTGCAGAGAAAGCAAAAAGACGAAAAGAAGAGTTTCCAAAAGACTGTCAAAAAGCATTTGACATGGGAGTTCGCTTTGCCCAAATTCAAGGGTAGCCATTTAGCAGCAAAACACGACATCTTCGAATATACCGACGTTTTCTACGCGTTTCAGGCGATATTCAGCAACCTGTCTGAAACACCTGGAAACTTCTCTCGCGCAAGCGGGAATCTGCGAAGTGGGGCTTGAGCGCCGAAACATCCTGCGGGCGTCACTTTCCATCCGCGCGACCTTGCCTATCGATAAGCGTGCCGAGAACAAGGCGCTTGCTTAGGAGGTGATGATACGCGAGATGTCCTTCTTTCTCCTGTCCTTCTCTCTCCGCATTTCTGAAACACGAAACGAGTGCGTCTAGCGCTTGGGTATCGTCCAATCTAGCCTCGGACTCCTCATAGAGTTTTGTTTTCACTTCCGCAAGCGCACGGCTCAATAACTCCGCGTCGCTGCCTGTTAAGACCACCCCTTTCTCAATCATACTTGCCCCCGTCGTATTGGTCGATGCTACCAGCACACGCATCTAGGTCGTCATTGAGGTCAGAAGCGTGGCGCCTACCGGAGCGGCTCCAAGGGTCAAGCTCGGGTTTTTCAAGAATTTTTTGGTCTGTTTCGTTCATTCTCGCCTCCGAAGAACGAGCGACGGCAAAAAAACAACAAAGGAATCCCAAGCTTTAAATCGGGAGACAGTCAACAAACCTTTGTTGAGAATCTGCACGGGTCGGGGTTGTTTGCTTTGGCCGGCACGCCCCGTCTCGTTCTCTCTCACTTTCTTGTTTTTTTACATGAACCACGCTACATAATAGCTTGATCGGTTTTTTCTGACGTCAGAAATAGCGTCAAAACGGTCGTTATTTCTGGTGGTAGGACTCCTGTGCAATTTCTTTGAACCAAGTGATGCGTTGCCACTCAGGCAATATTTATGTATGGTCAACGAACTCTTTGCGATTAGGTGAAAACCGTGGTTAAAATACCTGATGAAGTACTCAACGCGATCAACAACGAGAAAAACCCGAAGATCTTGGCAACCGTCGGTGCGGACGGGGCTCCGCACGCAATCCAGGCGGGAAGCATCGGGGCACCATCGAACGAGATGATGATTGTCGGCGCCATCTTGATGAAGAAGACCGGAAAGAACCTGGAAGCGATGAAGAGGGACAACAAGCTGGCCTCGATCCTGGTCCTCGACGGCATTAAGTCCTACGAGGTAAAATGCAAGGTGGGGGACTTAGTCACCTCTGGACCGTTGTTCGACAAGATGTCCGAGAAGATCAAGCAGAGTGGTCTGACTCTTCAGGGCGTCTGGACCTTCACACCGGTCGAGGTCTTCAACCAGAGCGCCTCCTACGACGCCGGCACGAAGATGGCTTAGATCAACATCTCTGCAGGACGTTGGCTCCTGCTAGCTTGAGTGTCACAGCTCTAATCAAGCTTATTGTTGGTTCGCCGCCACCAAGTATTCATCAGAGGATTTCAATTAGCCTGTATCGGGGGGTAGCACTTCACCGTTAGCCGATGCCGCACTTTTTTTTTGCGAACGGCGTGCTATCTAACGTTTGCGTGTAGCTTTTGCGTTCGGCACGAGCGCATTCGCAGAGCCGGAGGCACAGGGGTCCCGAATCCGTGTCTGCACGTAGCTTCCCTCTTTCCACATCGTTGTCGCCTTCCAAGTCTCTTTAGCTTTGGCCGGGTCGCGCCTGATTGAGCGGACCGTGGCCCTCCTCTGATCAACGTTGATACCATCTACTACGCGCGCTATTTCCCAAACCTCCTTTGCTGAATACATTATCTACAAAATGGTGTGACTTGCTGCTTCTGGCGTTCACTTTGTTCCCGTTTAATAGTATTCCACTATTTCGGCGCGTTTCACGGTCGCAATACCCGTGGCCGCAAAAAGGCAAGTATCATGACAGAACAATAGCGTGAAAAGGATGTGATTGTTTATGTCATCAATGAGGGCCGTTCAAATTAGCAAGCCAGGTGCTGATTTCGAATTGGTGCAAAAGGAAATCCCAGAGCCCAAGGAGAATGAAGTACGCGTCAAAGTCCAAGCCTGCGGCGTTTGCCACGGAGAAGCCGTAGTAAAAGAGGGGACCTTTCCTGATATCAAATATCCCCGAGTCCCAGGACACGAAGTTATCGGGACAATTGACAAACTCGGTTCGAATGTTTCTTACTGGGAGATTGGTCAGCGAGTGGGAGTGGGGTGGTACGGAGGGCCATGTCTCGAGTGTGAAGCGTGCCGAATGGGGGACCCCAGTGCGTGTACGAGCTTCTTAACCACAGGGGTCTCATTTGATGGCGGCTTTGCAGAATACATGGTCGTACCAATACAAGCATTGTCAATGATACCCCCCGAGCTCAATTCACTAGAAGCGGCGCCTCTAATGTGTGCCGGTAGGACAAGTTTTAGTGCCTTGCGTTACAGCGGTGCGAAGGCCGGCGATCTGGTCGCGATACTAGGCCTCGGAGGCCTTGGCCATTTGGCGGTTCAGTTCGCTCGAAAGCTTGGTTTTAAAACGGTAGCACTATCGCGCGGCACGGAAAAACAAGAGTTGGCCTATACGCTCGGTGCCCACGTCTATATTGATACTGAGTCTTCAAATCCGGCGATGGAGCTCCAAAAACTTGGCGGCGCACGAGTTATTCTGGCTACCGCGCCCAACGGTAAAGTGATCTCGGACGCCGTAAATGGGCTTGGTTTTGAGGGTGAGTTGATATTAGTCGCCTATCCTAGCGAACCGATACAAGCCTTTGCCTGGCAGTTGTTGGGCGAACGGCGTTCGATCAAAGGATGGACCGTCAGACCGGCAAAATATTTGTCAGAAGACGTGTTGAATTTTAGTGTTATTTCCGGGGCTCTGCCGATGATAGAAGTTTTTCCGTTAGAGCAAGCGGGATTGGCATACGAGAAGATGATGACCGCCAAAGTACATTTTAGGGCGGTGTTAAGAATGGGTGACTGACGGGAGGCCATGATGCAAGACGTCTTAAAACTTATTCAGGAAAGGCACTCAGCAAGGGCTCCCTTCGATCCGCAACGCCCCGTAGAGGAGCAGGATCTGAGGCAGATTTTGGAGGCAGCGCGATGGTCGCCTACCGCCCACAACATGCAGAACTTTGAAATACTCGTCGTCGATGATACGAAGCTTCTGGAAACGTTGGGTAAGATTGAATCTCATATCTCCGAGGAGTTCATTCAGGAGAACTATCAGCAGCTCTCGTTTTCGGAAGAGGAGTTACGTCAAAAGAAGGTCGGAATCATCGGCACCATGTTTCCGCCGACCTGGACGGATCCTGCTAAGGTGGACGAGGCCGTTCGCGAGATTTCGTCCCTGAACCGGACCATTCGAGGTAGTCCGATGCTTCTGATCGTGATCTACGATCCAAAGAAAAGAGCTCCTGCTTCCGAGGGTGATGTGTTGGGCATTATGAGCCTCGGCTGTGTTATGGAGAACATGTGGCTTATGGCGCAGTCCTTAGGGATCGGCTTTATGATAATGAGTGTCTTCAGCGCAGACTCAATAGAGAATGAGGTAAAGCGAGTTCTCAACATTCCCAAAAACGCGAAGATTGCCTACGCCTGTCGCCTGGGGTACCCTGTCTCTGCTCCAGCCAAATATCTAAGGGTGCGCCGCGACGTCGAGGATCTCACCCACTATAACCGATTTGGTAATAAGGCGTAAGACTACGCGGCCATACGCCCCTTTTCGGCTGCACGCTCGTCTCGCACAAGAGGCACATAAGGGATTCGATCGTCAAAATGAATAAACTCCTGAAGTGAAGATAGCCAGTTTGCCACGGAAAAAGAAAAGGCAAAGAAATAGCGAAGTGAGCGTAAGCGAATTTGTGGACTTAAAAAACACTCTCATGGATCTGGCAAAGCGTACGGAAGCTGCGGGAAAAGCGCTTTAGAACTTCAGTGAGGACGTTCTTACGTTCGGCTGGTATTTGATGTCGCAGTTCCTCGACACGGTGGCGATCTACTTACTGCTAAACCGTAGCAGTCATTACCAAGGTTATCGGTGTGTCAATTTGCGAGGTTGGTAGTGCTGAAACGCCGACAAGAGTTTGTCCGGAAAGACCGTACCACAAATTTAGACTAGCATCGGCGGTCCCGGGGGTATACGCGGTGTACCCTTGCGATGTGTAGCCGCTTATCAGCTGGTTCTTGAAGGCAAGCGCCTCTGAATAAGAGTTCATGGGATAAACTTGCGCGTTATACGTCTTTCCGTTCTCCGTGAGCGTACCCACGTAGGCTTGCCTACCATTTGCCGTGGTGCGCTCAAATGGTGAAACCGTGGTAAGTCCTGCACCTAGACCAGCGGTATTCAATCTGCTCGTGTAATCGGGTAGGCTCGAAGACGCTGGCTGCGTCGTGGGTGACGCACTTGGTGCCACTGTCGCTGCTACGGAAGCTGACGCTTGCGGGATCGGCGTGGTCGCGGCGACCGACGCTTGAGTGGACGGGGAAGCTACGGATCGGTTCGCTATTTGTTGAGACGCAGATATCGCGCCCGCTACGAGAGAAAACAATAAAAGGACTAGCACGCCGTAAAGGATGTAACGCTTCCTAAACCCCCGAGATGGTTCCTTGGGCGGAGAGGGGTACGATCGCTGGCCCAAAGGCTCTTCCCGCTGAGGTGGGGGAGCTGCACCACTCAATCCCGCGTACTTGCCCCTCCCCTCATCGCCCAAAGGCTCTTCCGGCTGAGGTGGGGCAGGTGGCTCGGGCGCTGACGTTGCAGGTGGCTCGGGCGCTGACGTTGCAGGGGGGATGAACGACTCGCCGCAATCTGCGCAAAATGCGGCGTATGGTTGATTTCTCGCGCCACAGTTCTTGCAGAACTTTACATTATCCATAACGCGCTCGTATAAGTAAATCGGCTCGACAATAGAGCAAAGGCCGGCGTATCCTCAGTGTTATTACAGTTGTTGGCTTACACACACGATTTAAAGATACCGATTTGTGCCCGTGTTTTGGGTGGTAATGTGCCGGTTCATAGAACCGTGTTTGCGGTTGAGACAGACCGAATCAGCCGAAGCTTGACATGACGTTCTCGACAAGACTGTAGGGAATGTCCCTCTTGCTACCCAATGCAAACAGTACGATATCCCTGCAAGCGAGTAGCTTCTCAAAATCCTGAGCAGACAGTACGACGCGCTCATCGCCTTGACTCACCGCCACTATGTTTAACGGCTCGTACGAGTCTGCGATGAAGCGCTCTTTTCTGTTTATGTCGCGGTTTGCCATTTCATCACCCTTTCTTGATCATCGTACGAGGTGCGTCAATAGCTTTGCCCTCGCCGTGGCAAAGAAGGAACGCCCACGTACAAGACCTCCTTTGTAATTCAATAGTTTCGCTTAAAAAAGAGCCAGAATATAACTCCAGACAGAACGATGAAAAGTGAAGCGACGTAGATCGGGGCCTGGGCGACAATCTGCGCCGCGAGATACCCGGCAACAACTGGCGGAATGGCCTGCGCCACCGCGGTCACGCTCGCGTTTATGCCGAGGATCTCACTCTGAACCGATTCGCCTGCAGAGCGGCTCTCAATCGTCGTAAGAAATGCTTGTGAGAGCCTGTTCTTAACGGAAAAAAACGGAGCCACGAACCGCAACTGCCACGATGCATTGGGGAGGAAGACGCGAGGACGAGAAATCCTGTTCGGTCAGCGTGACACGAAGAACTTTGTAATCGGATACTTCAAGAGTCTCCGGAGAATGAAGGCTTGGGCAATTACGATCCACACACCCACGTACGCCAGGGTCGATAGGCGCGCCGGAGTAGGCGCAAGGCTGTGTGGGTCGACGATTGTTGTCATAAGATGGTTGCGCCGCAGCGCAAGCGGCCAGCCGATGCTACCGCTCGTCAGCACAATTTGAAGCGTGCATGGCGTCGATCTTATTACCTATCGTTGCAAAACCGTTGGCCACAACGATTGTGGGTGCGGATCTACCCTATTCGTGGGTCTGCGCCGAGGTCGAAAAATGGAAACGATGGTCATCCGCATATTTGAGCAGCATCTCGACTTCCTGTCAGCAGATGCGGTGATGCAACTTGCTCAGCAATTTGCGGACCAGTTCGGGAACCTATATTCCCGTCCGAGCCTCGAAGATGTACCCCCCGAGGAATTAAGCAAAGCGCACAAATTTCTTTTTCAGGAGATAAAACAGCTTGTCCGACGCGATAGTCGCTTGGATCTGCGTTATCCTGATGAGGCAATAAGCAACGCTGTGTTAATGTTGCTCGACAGCTTGGTGCGAGTCGTTTCGCCCCCATCGAACGATGTGTGAAACGACTATCGCCTGTGTGCCGACGCATTTCGCAAGTGCCCCGTCTAACGTGAGCGCTGAGCTGCTCTGCTGCATCGTGAGCGAAGCGTCTTTCAGCGGTCAAATGACTTGTTGAAGTGTCCCATTAAACGTTATCACGACGTCGCTAACTTGGATGATGTAACTTGCAGGAGACGTCGGCTGGCTGCCCTGCATTTTTATATACGAGGTGGTGCTGGGCAGGCTGTTTGCAACACTTAGATAGCTCTGATGTGTATTAGTTGAGCTTGCAGTTGTCAGAGCTGGGAAATTAACAAGCTCCGCAGCAGTTGTGGCGTTATATCCTTGATCGATGGAGTTGACATAATTACTTGCATCAGACGCGGAGGCAAACTTCGTGTACTGTGCTGTGTACGTGAGGCTTTCATTCGGATTGCTTACTCTGTAGGTCACCATAGCGGTCGTGGCATTGACCCATTGGGTTGATTGGTTCAACGTTCGAACCCAGCTGGCGTTGTTATACGCTTGCAGATCATCGTTAATGACGGCTTGGAGCACTGGATCGTGGGTTGTGCCGCTAGCAGGTTGCGAGGTACTTTGATTCTGCGTGCTGGACGTGCAGCCGGCAGCTAGAACACTTGCGATTATCGCTGCAGCAATGAGGATAGCGACTCTTGATCTCATAAAGTAAATAAGCGCCGATTCCACAATTAATAGTTTTCTATTCGCGAAAAGCAAAGCTGCTAGGCTCTTCTTTTTTAAAAAAAGGTTTCATGGGACTTCTTTTAACATTTTTTCAGCTTGAAAGCGCTTAAATGGGGAATAAGCGGCACCAGCTGCTTTCCCGGTGCTGGTCGAGGAAACTTGCAGACAAAGCTGGTCCTATGGCGTTAGAGTCACTGACATCGTCAGTCTTTCTTTTGCTTTCCAAACACGCTGAGGATTTCTATCGGAACGGGAAGCACGATGATGGTGTTGTTCTCTTCACCGATTTGGACCATCGCCTGATAGAGCCGAAGCTGCAAAGCGGCAGGTGACTTTTCGATCGTCTGAGCAGCTTCCAATAGACGATCTGCTGCCATCGCTTCACCTTCTGCAAGCGTGATACGCGCGCGTCTGTCGCGTTCTGCTTCAGCTTGGGCGGCCATCGATCGCTTCATTTCCTCAGCGAGCTCCACATCCTTCAGCTCGACTGATAATACGTGAATCCCCCACGGCATGGTAAACTCGTCGACAAACTTGCGGATTGTTTCGCCGAGCTCGTCACGTCGAGCGAGGACTGTGTCAAGCTCAGAGGTTCCTACGACGTCCCGCAGACTCGACTGTGCGAGTTGGTTTATCGCGTACCCGTAGTTGTTTATCTCGATGACCGCCTTATCTGCCTGGACGACTTTGTAGAAGATCACCGCGTTGATCTTGCACGAGACATTGTCTTTCGTAATGACTTCCTGCCGCGGAATGTCTAAGGTGTTCACGCGCAAGTCCACTTTCTTGAGCGATTGAAACGCTGGGAATACGTAGCGCAATCCAGGGGAGTAGACGGTTCTGAACGATCCGAAGGTGAACTTCACCCCTCGTTCGTATTGGTAGATCACGCGAAGCCCAGTGAGCAGATAAATGGCGACCACCACGACGACAAAAATCGCCAGTGCAATAATAGGACTAATATCTATTTGAGCAAACATGGACGACACCGCTCACACAAATGATGCGCGGAGTGATTAACTTTTCTAGCAAAAAAAGTTCCGCTCCGCAGGCTTTAAAAAAGAAAACGGGTACGAATCCCTGTTTCGCTACTAGCCGTCACCGAGGCATCGAAGAAGTTCTTGATACCTTGCTCACGTCTTGCTGATACTTGTGCTGTAGTCTTCAGAAAAGTGTCACTGTATTTCGTACAGGCAGGACTGAACATCCTCTCCGAGTTTGCCGATTGCATCTGCCCGGCACCGCTTGCAATGGCGCATCTGTCGTATGTATTTCGTACACTCGTCCTGCATCTTGCGCTTCATCTCCATTGTTGGCGGCGTAATATTCGCAAACTTGTATTGTGCAATGAGAGGGATAACGTTGAATGTATACACACCCATTTCGGCTACCTTTTTCGCAATCTCTGGAATATGTTGGTCGTTGATGCCCGGAATATAGACCGTATTAATTTTAACGATCATATGCCGCTTTACCGCCTCTTCAATGCCCTTTAACTGCTGGGAGAGGAGGATTTTTGCACCTTCGATCCCCGTATAGCGTTTGCCCTTGTAATTAACAAACTGGTAGATCTTTGCGCCGATCTCCGGGTCAATGGCGTTAAGGGTGACGGTGATATTACCCACATCATATTTCTGGAGCAGGTCGATCTTATCGGGGAGCAACAGTCCGTTCGTACTGAGGCACTTGATAACATTGGGGTACTGCTCGTCAAGGCGGCGAAGCGTTTCAAAAGTCTCTTCATTTGCGAGCGGCTCGCCCGGCCCGGCGATCCCTATGACTTTAATATACTCATATTTGTCAAGAGCTTCTTTAACCAATTCCATAGCTTCATCAGGATTGAGTACTCTTGTTGTGACACCGGGGCGGCTCTCGTTCACACAGTCAAAGTCACGAATACAGTAATTACACTGGATATTGCATTTGGGTGCTACCGGAACGTGACACCGCCCGAATGTGTGGCACGCTTTTTCGGAAAAGCATGGGTGTTCCTGGATCTTGCGCATCTGTGACGGATCCCAAAGGACTTTACTACCTGCTACTTCTGCAGTTCTCATTTCATCGGACATAGTCAACACCACTACGTGCGTTATGAATGTTCAAATAAAGTTCAGTCGTGGTAGAGTCATCCACTTTACCCGTAACGACTCTGTTTTCCCATTTGTTAAAGGTTGTCGGTTTCATTATTGATAAAAAAGGGATTATCCTTCTCTCTCAGGCAATTCTCTCCGTAAAATCGACCGTGGGTAAGCTCAGAACCCCCACTGCTCTAAAGGTTTTTTCATGAGTCGTGCTTTTGTCACTCTCCTCAGTCATCGACCGGATAAATTGTAGCAAGCGCTTTGCGCTGCCTTGTGATGTGGTCCGCGTAGTTTCGCTCGTTTGTTCAGAAACCCCAAAAAAGCGGCTGGACGCTTCGCAAAGCATCCCAAAAAGACTTGCGTATATTATTATGAAAACATTAATATTAAAATGTTTGCTTGATGTGTCCCCATCGAACGCGCACACCAAGCATCAAGGTATTTACTTGGAAGCTCGCGGCGTTACCGGATTTATTCTCCGCCCCAATCTTCTTCAGGAAGTTCGCAGCATTTCCTAAGCGCTTCACGGGCTGTCGCGACAGCTGGCATGCCTGCCGTGACCACGAGGACCCCCAGCGTGTCGAGGACCTCTTCACGCGAAGCGCCCATGTTCATTGCGGCCCGCATCTGCGCGGTTGCACAGGCTTCACAGCCCATTGAGGAAACCACTGCGAGGGCGATTAGTCTCTTTGTTTTTGCCGAAATCGCTCCATCGCTGAGAAGCGTTTTGTCCATCTCATATATGATGTCAAACATCTTCGGATGCGACTCATAAATGAGCTTCAGAAGCGCGGGTGAGAATCCCATGTCTTTCCTAAGTTCTTTAAGTTCTACATCTCCAATAGGCATAATTTAAACCTCTAAATACTCATAAATGTTATAATATAAATCAATAGTTGAATTGGTGAAAGCGAACTCATACGGCTGTGGCAGCATCAGAAACGAGGCTGGCGCCTAAATCAAGGCACTGCTCGGGGTGGCCGCCTGAGGTGTTGCTTAACGACGGCTATCATCACACGAAAAATGAAAAACGCCGAGGAAGAAGAGTTTTCTGAGGACCGCAAGAAACGCGAGCGGTTGAAAGAGCCTGAGGGCTTGCCGAAAGGCGAAGAGTGTCCCCATTATCCCTGTCATTTCAAAGGACAAGTGTGCGTATTTTGTTATTGCCCGAAGTACCCGTGTGAGGACTCTCAGCTCGGTAAGTGGATACTGAGTTCTCGAGGCGACGTTATCTGGACGTGTATCGCTTGCAGACTAATCCACAAGCACAGAATAGCGGAATATCTGCGCGGCCATCCTAACGCAACTATCGACGAATTGAAGCGCATTGACGCCGAGTAGTCGTGCGCGCGATACCAAAGTGCAGAATCCTTTTTTACACAGCCGGGCAGCTGAGCACTGGTAATATCCCGGTGGACGTGCAGCTTGCCATCAATTTTATATAGAACTGTACGCAATGTAATCACGTCATTTCACGTTTACAGGAGGAAGAATATGGCAGGACGATCCACAGGACAACTTGTTAATGCCGGCGGACAGCCGATTTTGATTCTCAAAGAGGGTGCCACTCGGACGCGAGGCGAGGAAGCCCAAAGCATGAATATCGAAGCTGCGCGCGCCGTAGCAAATGCAGTACGTACGACTCTTGGCCCTAAGGGGATGGACAAAATGCTCGTCGATAGTATCGGCGATGTTGTCATCACCAACGACGGAGCAACCATCCTAAAAGAGATGGATATTGAACATCCCGCTGCAAAGATGGTAGTTGAGGTCGCCAAGGCCCAGGACGACGAAGTCGGCGACGGGACCACAACCGCAGTTGTGCTCGTTGGTGAACTTTTGCGAGAAGCAGAGGAGCTTTTGAGTGAAGATGTCCACCCTACGATAATCGCTGCGGGGTTCAACTTGGCCGCGCGCAAGGCGACAGACGTCCTTACTCAAATGGCTTTTGAAGGCGATGATGCGACGCTTAAACACGTTGCGATGACGGCCATAACGGGAAAGGGCGCTGAGATGATGCTCGGCGAGATAGCTGATATTGTTGTCGAAGCGGTGCAGCTCGTCGCTGAGGGCGTCGACGGCAAGAAAACCGTCGACCCCGACGACATCAGTGTGGTGCGCCGCTATGGTGCATCGGTCGATGATTCAAAACTCGTGCACGGCCTCATCATCGACAAAGAAAAAGTGCACCCGCTTATGCCCACGACGGTGAAAGATGCCAAGATAGCACTTCTTAACGTTGGCTTGGAGATCGAAAAGACGGAGATCGACGCGAAGATTGAGATCAACGATCCAGCACAGATGCAGTCGTTCTGGGATGAAGAAGAGCGGAGGCTTGAATCGATCGCCGACAAGGTGATTGCAAGCGGGGCAAACGTCGTTTTTTGCCAGAAAGGGATTGACGATCTCGTCCAGCATTATCTTGCGAAAGCGGGCATCTTGGCGGGACGACGGGTCAAGAAAAGCGATATGAAACGCCTCGAAAAGGCGACTGGGGGCAAGATCACCGACACGCTGGAGGATATTGGCCAACTCGGCTATGCCGGTTTAGTGCAAGAACGAAAAGTCGGCGACAATGAGATGATTTTTGTCGAAAAAACCCAAAACCCCAAAGCGGTATCTATTTTGCTCCGCGGTAGCATCGAACACGTTGTCGACGAGATGGATCGGGCGGTAAACGACGCCCTGAAAGTCGTCTCATTGACCCTTGAGAAGAACCAAGTACTAGCAGGCGGTGGCGCTCCAGAGATTGAACTTGCAATGACTCTGCGCGACTACGCGACGACTTTTGGCGGGCGTGAACAACTGTCCGTCCGCGCCTTTGCGAATGCGATGGAGATCATTCCAAAAACGCTCATTGAAAATGCCGGTGGAGATCCACTAGACAAGATTGTGGAGCTTCGCAGTGCCCACGAATCGGGCGATCGAAATGCCGGTATATCACTGGACGGTGAGGTGAGGGACATGCTAGCTCTCAATGTTGTTGATCCGCTCCGCGTAAAACTAAACGCGGTCGAATCTGCGATGGAGACTGCCAACATGATTTTGAGGATTGACGATGTCATCGCTGCGAGTACAGAACAGCCTGAACTTGGCGGCGGAAGTCCAGAGATGTACTGAGAAGTGGAACTGTGATTGACCGCTGACTGTGCTTGGCAGTCATCGTTCTCCTTTTTTTGAGGCCACGAATCGCGAATGCGGATCCGGCCTCCGATCTACGACGCAAAGGCTGCTCGGCCAGCTAACGCAACTTATAAATAGTCAAGAATTGCTCATTTGAGTGGTTTTCAGGCGAAGGTCGGCAGGCGGAAGTTTGCACCACGACACAGTGAGTCGTGAGCTTATGCGGCAACAAGGGATTCTTGCGGTTTTGATTGTTGCGATAATGCTGTCTTCGTGTGGTTGTTTAGGGGGTGGGCAGAGCAATGATACTAACACGGCACCTCTCGCCAACTCTTTACTAGTCGTCAGATCGGTTGAGGTAATGGTGGGCTACAACACCTCGCTTTCCTGCGTGTTGAACATAACGAACGGGCAGGGCCTTGACAATCAGGTCGTTTACTGGTATCTCGACGGCCAGCCTCTTGGGCAAAGCTCCACCTACTTTGGTTTTGCAACGTACAACCTGTCTGTCAGCGACGTCTCGGGACTTGCGCTGGGAGAACACCAAATTCTCGCAGAATACAAAGGCAACGCCGATTATGCGGGCTCACAAGCGGAAGGCGTGTTGCTCGTTATCGCGGCACCAACGCCAACACCAACCCCAACGCCAAGACCAACCGCAACGCCACGACCAACAGCAACACCAACCCCAACGCCAAGACCAACCGCAACGCCACGACCAACCGCAACACCAACCCCAACGCCAAGACCAACCGCAACACCAACCCCACAACCATCGTCGTCGCCAGCCCGGACGCTCAGACCTACACCAAGTCCGTCACAAACACCCACAGCAAGTTCTTCGCCGACCCCGTCGAGGCGAACGCGATCGGTTACCTAAGGTGCGAGGACGTGTCGTCGCGGCGCGATCGGCGGCCGATGCGGTCGTGACTTTTCACACTTCTCAGGTAGGCAAGGGGCGATCCATGCGAGAATTATGCGCAGACATGCTACGATGGAGCTTGAGAAGCGTGCCGCAGACTTGAAGCGTGGCGGTGATCGCGTCACTTACGTAGGGCATGTGATTTGAGCCAATCAGCAATCGCCGGTAGCTCAAGTTCGTTTCGCGCAATAGCTAACACGAAACTCTTTATCGGTGCTTTGGCATCTATATAGTAACCATTTTGCTCTAGGAAGAGATCGCACGCTAGGAAACCGGTTCTTTTCGTGCCCTTAATCAATGCATGCGTACTGATGATACATTCGATCAGGGAAGCTGCTTTCAAGAATGTGCTGGGGTAAGGCGTGTAGCCGTGAATTTGCGTTCGAGGACGATCAAGGCAGCTTGAAATTAGATTATCGCGAATGCCGGGGTGAAGACAAGCGTAGCGCTCGCCTTCAATCACCTCAATCATCTCGTGGTGTATGCTTCGAATCTGCTGCACCGTCAAGTACACCACCACCACTAAAACTCCGCAAGCTCTTCTAGCACGCTCCGGTATCGCTCTATGGCGTCACTGAGCAACTGCTTAAAGTCCTCTTCGTGCTGAAAAGGTTCGTCAGTAGTGCCTGACTTGCCTGTGTCTGCCTCTCCTTTAATCTTTGACAAACTTGTTGTATGCGCGGCTTTGAAAACCGTGGTATTTAGAGTATCCCTCAGCGTCGCGCTGATCTAGCGACTTGTCGTTAAATGAAACGAGTGCCTCCGAATATAGCGCCTTGGGCGAACTTCGAGCGACGGCGGTTGCAGTCCCATTATGCAGTAGCAGCGTGGCCGACCCGGTGACCCGCTCTTGCGTTTTGTTGATGAACGCGTCTAGTGCGGCGGTCAGCGGTTCGTCAAGCAAGCCTTGATAGATCAGCTCAGCCCACGCCGCTTCAACGTGCGCCTTGAACTTGCGTTCCTGCCGAGTCAGGACCAGTGCTTCCAACTCTTCGTGAGCCGTCAGAATAACTGTCGCAGCTGGATGTTCGTAGATCTCTCGCGCTTTGAGGCCAAGAACACGGTCCTCTATGAGGTCGGTTCGACCGACACCGAATTTCCCCGCCACTTCGTTGAGCTTTCTGATGAGCTGGAGTCCGCTCACTTGTGCGCCGTCTAATGCGACTGGGATGCCTTTTGCGAAATCGAGGCTCAACAGGAGCTTCCCTCGCGTTTTCGTCGGCGCCGTTGTCCACTTATAGATGTCCTCCGGCGGGATACGTGAGGGATCTTCGAGACGTCCCCCCTCGATGGAACGCGACCATAGGTTTTCATCTACGCTGTACGGCTTCTCAAAAGTAATCTGGACGTCAAGATTGTGTTCGAGCGCATATTCGATCTCCTCGGAACGCGTGAGATTGAGCTCACGCATTGGCGCGTGAATTTTGTATTTTGATGCTCGGAACACCGCTTCGAATCGAAGTTGGTCATTGCCCTTTCCGGTGCAGCCGTGTGCGATCGCTGAGACGTGCTCTCTCTCAGCGATTTCGAGCACTTTCTTTGCGATGAGTGGTCGGGCAATGGCCTGTCCCAGGGTATATCCTTCGTAGTTGCCGTTTGCCTTGATCAGCGGAAACAAGTAGTTCTCTACGAACTCGTTCTTCGCGTCGACGGTGTAGTGCTTGTCGCTCAGCTTTCCAGCCCGCGCTTCTGCTTTTCTCAGGTCGCTCTCGGGTTGGCCGACGTCAACCGTAACCGTTACTATCTCATCATATTGGTACTGCTCTCTCAAGATCGGAATGCAGACAGAAGTGTCAAGACCTCCAGAATATGAAAGCACGACTTTACTCATCTTAGTCACCTTGATGAACTGGCAAGGGTTTTACAGGTGCACGCGTGTTTTTAATCGGCTCCCTCAAGCGCGCGCGTGTATTACGGCGGTGTTGGCGACCGTATCTGAGAACCGCTGTCTCGGGTCACCTTGAGTCGCGAAGCCAACGATCAGATCGAGTGCGAATAGGAGCGCGAAAGCCGGAAGCCAGGCTTTGGTGAAACTTCTCACAAAAGCCTTTGTATAGCTCATGCTGCCCGCAAGTGACCTCACTTTTACGTCCATAAAGCGCTTACCGATTGTCGCGCCTGTTGATCCTTCGAGTGCGACATAGTAGCCCCACACGATGATGAGACCAAATATGGCTGAAAATCCCGAAAATAATCCGCCATAAGCGTTCACGTTCAATACTAATAAAGGCAAAAACAAAACAAGTGCTAGCACGGCGCTTAACACCACGAATACAACGAGCAAAATTAACGAGTCGATGACGAATGCTATTGCCCGTCGCGTCCATAGATTTTGGAGTGCGCTGTTGGCTCGTACGACTTCAAACCTTCGCTGCATAGTGTCGCTCCACAGTTACACGCGCGAGCTTAAAAGCGTTTTTGTCGACGCTGCACCTTGTGATCTCTATCGTTTCCGCCACGCTTGATATTGCGGTCCTCTAACGCGAAGCAATGTGCGGGACAGTTCGCTGCTTTCGTGGCTATTGCTCTCGCGCATGAGCGGCTAGGTACAAAAAACAGCACGCACGCTGCTCAAGGAACGGCGGCTTTAAACACACGCGACCCGGGTCAACCACTGCGAGCGGCGCGTCGTGCACGTAATTAGCTTTCCGGCCATAAATCGTTAATATAACTATTCAAAGGCCTGATCGTAAGGTTCTGAGCTCGTGGCTTATCGCAATGCTCGAGCATCGTGTGGATGGCATCCGCAGAAGCTCGGGCTCCCTGGACACTTGTTATGTACGGCACATTGTGATCTACGGCTGCGCGCCGCAGCACCTCTCCATCAAGCCTGGACTGCTTCCACGTAGGGGTGTTGATTATTAGTTGTATCCCCCCGCTGCGCATCATGTCAAGCAGTTCGGGGCTGTCGGTGAGTTTGGGCACCCTAGTTACTGGCACGTCGCCATCTCTAAGGAAGTTTGCTGTCCCGACCGTTGCCAGCAGCCTGAATCCGACTTTGTGTAGTGATTTTGCAATGCCGCATAATTCAGGCTTGTCCTCGTCTCGTACCGAGATGAACACCGTCCCCGAAAGTGGTAGTTCATTCTCGCTCGCAAGGGCTGCCTTGTAAAATGCTCTTCCGAAGTCATAGTCTATGCCCATGACCTCTCCCGTACTTTTCATTTCGGGGCCTAATATCGGATCTACTCCGGGGAGTTTGTCAAACGGGAGCACCACTTCTTTCACGGCAACGTGCCCGATCGTGGGCTCTGTCGGATAAAGGTCGCGCAACCGCTGTCCCATAATCACTTTGGCGGCGATCTTTGCCAATGGCACGCCTGTGGCTTTTGAGACATAGGGAATCGTTCTGCTTGAGCGTGGATTTGCTTCTAGGACGTAAACCGTCCCGTCTTTTATCGCCAGTTGAAGGTTGATGAGCCCAACGACGTTCAGCGCACGGGCAATCCTCCTCACATAGTTCTTGATGATTTCCTGCGTCTCAGCGTCAATTGATTGAGCTGGGATGACGACCGCCGAGTCGCCGGAGTGAATCCCTGCCTCTTCGATATGTTCCATTATTGCGGGCACGAGGACCTGGTCTCCGTCACTAACCGCGTCGACGTCGATCTCAACTGCGTGCTGCAAGAACCTGTCGATCAGTACCGGGTGTTGTCTGGATACCTTCACCGCTTCGTCAATATAACGGCCCAGCTCAGATTCGTCGTAGACGATCTCCATGGCGCGGCCCCCGAGCACGTATGAAGGTCGTACGAGAAGCGGATAACCTATCTCGCGCGCGATTTTCGTTGCTCCCTCGCGCGAGGTCGCGGAACCGCTTTCCGGTTGCGGAATGGCGAGCTGTTGCAACAGTCTGGAAAACCGATCTCGATCTTCTGCAATGTCGATAGAATCGGGGGACGTGCCGAGGATCTTCGTTGAAAGTCCCCTTCGCTTGATCTCGCTTTCAAGAGGGATTGCGAGGTTTACCGATGTTTGGCCCCCGAATTGCACAAGAACGCCATACGGTTCTTCTTTTTCAATAATATTCATCACATCTTCCAGCGTTAGAGGTTCAAAGAAGAGCTTGTCTGACGTGTCATAGTCGGTCGAAACCGTCTCGGGATTGTTGTTTATGATATGCGCTTCTATGTGTTCCTCTCGTAGCGAGAGCACCGCATGGACCGTACAGTAATCGAATTCAATCCCTTGTCCTATTCTGATGGGGCCTGCCCCTATGATGAGCACTTTCGTTCGGTCTGTAGGGACAACCTCGTTCTGCACTTCGTAAGTGGAATAGTAGTATGGCGTTTGCGCTCGAAACTCAGCGGCGCACGTATCGACCATCTTGTACGTCGCCGTTACGTTGTGCGTTTTGTGATGTCTGAGGTCTGTGACCTTCGTTCGTTCAAAACCGGTTAGGTCAGCAATCTGCTGGTCGGTGAATCCGAGGCGCTTTGCTCGTCGCAGATCTTCAGCGCTCATCTGCTTAGCGTGTCCGTTCAGGTACTTCCCTTCGAGGTGAGCCTCAAAGTCAACGATATTCTTAATCTTACGTATGAAAAATGGGTCAATATCCGTGCGTTGCGCTATTTCGGCGATAGCGTGCCCTTTCTTTAGGGCGCTGTGGATCTGAAATAGTCGCTTGTCCGTGGGGGTGGACAGCAAATCAATGGGATCTTCGGCGATGGAAACCGCGACATCCAAATCGAGCGATCGGATCGCTTTCTGGAGCGACTCCTCGAGCGTTCGACCAATCGCCATGACTTCGCCCGTGCTTTTCATGGCCGTTCCTAGGGTGTTATCTGCGCGCGTGAACTTGTCAAACGGCCATCTCGGTATTTTGACGACCGTATAATCTATGGCTGGCTCAAACGAGGCGGGCGTTTCGTTGGTAACTCGGTTGGGGATTTCGTATAGTTGCATCCCGATTGCGATCTTTGCTGAGACGCGCGCGATGGGATACCCCGTCGCTTTTGATGCAAGCGCGGATGAACGTGACACCCGCGGATTTACCTCGATAACGCGGTACTCTCCGTTCTTCAGGGCGAACTGTATGTTGCACCCGCCCTCGATCCGCAGGGCACGAATAATTCGTATCGAAGCGCTTCGCAGCATCTGGTGTTCAACATCGGAAAGGGTTTGCGACGGCGTCACGACGATCGATTCGCCCGTGTGCACGCCCATAGGGTCGATGTTTTCCATGTTGCAGATGGTGATGCAGGTATCTCCGGAATCGCGCATCACCTCGTATTCGAATTCCTTCCATCCGAGAACGCTTTCTTCTACCAAGACTTGGCCAATGCGCGACTTTTTTATCCCGTTCTCGATGATGGCCTTCAATTGCTCCTCATTTCTGGCTATGCCGCTGCCACCCCCCCCGAGGGTGTACGCGGATCGGACGATTGCGGGCAAGCCGAGTTCCGCTGCGAGCCATTGGCAGTCATTCGAGTCATAGACGGCGTGGCTTTTGGGGACTCTCTCTCCGATGCCTTCCATCGTCGTCCGGAACCGTTCCCGGTCCTCGGCCATATAAATGGTCTCGAGTGGCGTTCCTAGAGGTTTGACGTTATAGTCTGCCAAGACGCCCATCTCTGCCAGTTCGGCAGTGATATTGAGGCCCGTTTGACCCCCAAGACCCGCGATTATTCCATCAGGCCGTTCCTTTCGCACGATTGCAGCTACGATGTCGGGCTTCAGCGGTTCAATGTACACCGCGTCCGCCATGTTCGGGTCGGTCATTATCGTTGCGGGGTTCGAGTTCACCAGGGTGACCGTTACCCCCTCCTCTCGTAAAGAGGTGCAGGCTTGGCTGCCGCTGAAGTCGAACTCGGCCGCTTGCCCGATCACAATAGGACCGGAGCCGATGAGTAACACCTTCTCTATGTCTGCTCTTTTTGGCATACTTCTTGGCGGTACACTACGGTGATGATGCCGTCACATGTTGTGACCCGCGACATCGGTAATCTGGTCGAAAAACGATTTCTCAAGGTCGTGGGGACCCGGGGATGCTTCAGGGTGATACTGCACGCTCATTATATGCAGGTAGTCGTTTGCAATGCCTTCGACGGTGTTATCGTTGGCGTTTACCTGTGTTACGGTCATTTTATCGCGTTGGTCGTAGCGAACCGCGTACCCGTGATTTTGTGCCGTGATGTATACGCGCTTCGTGCGAAGGTCCAAAACGGGTTGGTTCGCGCCTCGATGTCCAAATTTGAGTTTATACGTCTCTCCATCAAGTGCAAGGGCGATCAGCTGATGTCCGAGACATATCCCGAAGATGGGTAGTCGTCCTGCAAGCTCGCGGACAACGCGAATCCCGTTCTTGGCTTGTGCGGGATCCCCCGGGCCATTGGAAAGCAGTATCGCGTCAGGTTCGTAGTCTGCTATCCTTTTTCCCGGCGTGTCTGAAGGCACGACGACGAGGTCGATGTCGCGATATCGCAGATTCTTAATTGTGTTTTGCTTGACGCCAAAATCCATGAGAACGAAACGCTTGCCCTTGCCGGGAATACGGTAGGCATTTGCGCAGGTAACCTCTGATACTAGGTCAATGTTGGCGATGTCTGGAGCGCGGCGTGCAAGGTCAATAGCCTTGCGAATGTCGGCGCGCGACCCTTTCGCGCTTGGCACGAGGCTTGCCCGCATTGCGCCTTCGTCACGGATCATGATGGTGATCATCCGAGTGTCAATGTCCCATATGCCGGGAATTTCGTAAGCGTTTAGGAATGCATCGAGTGTCTGGTCGTTAGTGGGGTGTTCACACAGCTCTCTGATGACGAATCCTTCGGCCTGTATGCGTGCTGACTGGCAGTCATCATAGTTTACGCCGTAATTTCCGACCAAAGGATAGGTGAACAGCAAGATTTGGCCGTTGTATGAGGGATCGGTCAGTGCCTCCACGTAGCCCGTGTACGGGGTGGCGAAAACGAGCTCGCCCGTCGTGGCGCGCTTCGTTCCAAACTGTTTTCCCACCACTGCGACGCCATTTTCAAATGCGAGAATCGCTTTCATGATCGTTTTACGGGAAGACGTGGGTTCTAGCTTGACGGTCGTGCATCTTTTATGCTAATCACGAGTATCTGGTAAATAAGTTATTGCGTTCCCTGTGGCCATAGGCACGACGACATGAGCTGTTTAACATAACCAACATTGGCGGGCGAAAGCCGCAAGCGAGGAGCAGTTATTGAGACAGCCCCCATAAACGGCTGAAAGCTTTAAATTGCGATTGCCATAAGATTGACGCTACCCATGGAAAAACCAAGAGTTGCCTTGCGGCTTGCGTATGTGGGAACTGAGTACGCAGGTTTTCAGGCACAACCAGGCCGCGCGACCGTACAAGCGGCGGTTGTCGAAGCTTTGCGCCGTGCGCGACTCTTTGACGAACCTCGTGCCGCTCATTTCACGGCCTCTGGCAGAACAGATAAAGGAGTTCACGCTCTCGATGCGGTGGTAGCGTTTGAAACTGATGCTCGTGAGTTGGCCCTCCCTCGTCATATCAATACTTATCTACCGGTAGGGGTATGGACGTGGGCGCGCGCGGATGTGCCCCTTACGTTCGATGCCCGACGGGATGCTCGTATGCGCGAATACCAATACATTTTGTGCAATGGGCAGTTCGATGTTCACGCTATGCGTGAGGCCGCGGATCTTTTGCACGGCGTGCACGATTTTCACAATTTCAGTCTCGAGAAACGGCGGCCGACCGTGCGGAACGTCTTTTCTTCGCGCGTGCGCAGGTCGGGCAACTTTATCGTTGTTGAAATCGCCGCCAATAGTTTCGTGTGGAACATGATGAGAAAACTCGTTACCGGGCTGGCTCTTGTGGGGAACGGACAGCAAAGCGTTGCGTGGTTTAGTAACATGTTGGAGGGAAGCCACGTCGAAGGGATTCGGTCAGCGCCCGCTTCGGGGCTCATACTTACGCGGGTCGAATACGACGGCATCGACTTCGTCGAGGATGCGTACGCGAAGAAGCGTGCACAGCACCGCATAAAGGAAGCACTCGTGCATAACGGTGTTATGGTGCAAATTCTGAAGCGATTTAACGAACGAATGACGCCTACGCCTTAAAACGAGTAGCTTAGTACTCGTCGAGGTATTTTTGCTCGCGACGTGAGTCCGGTTTGCGTGTGTTGTCATGCTTGTCCACGCGTTGCTCACCGTCGCGCTTAACGTGCACTTGCGCTGGTGAATCACCCTGATCTTCAGATGGAGAACGAGGCGCGTCGAAACTAACCGGCACCTTGTGCTCTGAAATCGGGTGACGTACGGGCGTCTTTTCACTGCTTAATCGTTGTGCTTTTTGTAACGCGGTTTTTACCGCTGAAGCATCCTTTTTGACGTTCATCAGGAACGCAAGCTCGTCAGCAGTGAGAATCAGTGCTGCCGCTATACCTGCCGGGTCTCTCTCTGTCAGCGCTTTGTAGAGTGGAATAGCGTCTTGCCGCGCTTTGCTCACTGAGATGTGGTTTGCGGTGCCGATTTTAGTTGCCACCGCGTCTCTTAAAGCGCGTTTAGACCGTGTCTGCCCGAGGCGCATCCAATTCGTCGGGGGGGAATATTTGCCCGCGGCATGGCGTCGTCCCCGGTTTTGGCGGCTCACGACGTTTATTCCCGAGGTCATCAGTTCGGCGGCGTATCTCCATAGGCCGTAGTTTTGTCTCTTTCGCGTTCGTCCGAGGTAAACATCAGCTCTACGCAGTACCTGAAATGCGCGCGCGAGGGCGCCATCTTTCAAAGAACGCGGCAGGTTTTCGTCTACCCAGTGGATAAGATCTTCAGGCGTCTCATCGACCCCGTACGAGATAATAAGGGGCTTGATTGCGTCGGGGTCGCTAAAAATGCTTCTCATTAGGTCAAATGGGGTGTGGGCGCGATCGCGAGATGCGGTTTCCATCTGCGTCCCTCCGAAGTATGCTTGAAAGTCGGTTATCGCCGACCTCAGATCTCCTCTCGCGTTCTTCACGATCTGTTGAATGGAGACCATGTCGACGGCACTCAGCGATCGGTCAATGTCCGTGAGCGTCTCCCCTAGCGTCTCTAGCTCGAGTTCCGAATCTGTGAGAACGGCTAGATCGGCGCTGATCGCCTCCAGGTCTGCCGCATCTCGTGAAGCCCGCTCAGGCTGCTCGAGCCGGGTCATCAAGTCAGCAACGGCTTCCTGAGCTTCGTAAATCGTTGGCTTATCGAGGTCAAAGCCGAGTTGTGTGAGAATCTCAAGATCGGCGCTGATCGCCTCCAGGTCTGCCGCATCTCGTGAAGCCCGCTCAGGCTGCTCGAGCCGGGTCATCAAGTCAGCAACGGCTTCGTGGGCGCGTAAAACATCTCTCTTCTCGTTGTGCCAGATATCCACCAGCGCCTTTTGTGCACTTTCCTCCTTGATGGCAAAAAAAGCGACGAGTTTGCAGTGTCCGCGTAGCGTCGAGGAGACTCCGTACAGGTCGTTGGCCGTCAGAATCACCGGTTCGCGCGTTTTTTTTACGAGCTCTGTTACTGCTTTTGCCCCGCCGCGATCAGAATTGCCGTGTAGGTTGTCAATTTCGTCAAGCAGTATTAGCTTCTGAGCATTTTGAAGTGACGCGTTTCGAGACGCCGCTCCTGCCGTCACGTTAATAGCTCCTTGAGTTCGCTTGTCACTGGCATTAAGCTCGAGCACCTGCCACCCCATGTCATTAGCCAACGCGACTGCAGAGGACGTTTTGCCGATGCCGGGCTTACCGTATAACAAGGCTGCCGTTTTCTCCGCGGGCCAGTTAAGCGCCCATTTGCGGAGCTCTTCGACGGCTTTGTGGTTGCCTCTCACTTCTGAGAGAGTCCGCGGGCGGTATTTTTCAACGAGGTCCATAGAATCAAGCGCAGAAATCAAGAGATAGGGGCGGTATAAGGATATAAGAACCCCCTATGCCTATTAATGTTTTGTGAACGACATGAAACTGGACGAATTGGCTCAGTCGCTTCGTGACTTTGAAGGCATCACACGGAAGCGCTCGATCGGTTCGCTTGTGAAGTGGTTTGACGAGGACCTCAGCACAGGAAACTTTGGGGAGGATGCCGCGGTAATCGAGCGAGGCGACGAGTCCCTGCTTATAGCCGCTGATGGCATCTGGTCCAAGCTCATGGACGCGGACCCTGAGTGGGCGGGGTACTGTGCAGTCCTCGTAAATATTCACGACATTTTAGCTATGGGGGGCACGCCGCTGGCGATGGTCGACGTATTCTCGGCGAGTTCGGCTGAAGTTTGCAACCGCGTCTTGGCGGGCATGAGCGAAGCCACAAAAAAATTCGACGTGCCGGTCGTCGGTGGGCACGTGCACCCCGACACTACTTATAACGCGCTCGACGTGGCCATCATTGGCACCGCAAAGACTGACTCAATCATTTACAGCTGCAAGGCCCAAGAAGGACAGGACGTCCTCGCTGCCGTCGACTTAGACGGGAGGGTTCACCCATCGTGCAGTCTCTGTTGGGACACGACGACGATGAAGCATCCCGAGATGCTCCGCAGACAGCTGCAGACCATGCCTCGCCTCGGGCAACAACACCTAGTGTCGGCGGGAAAAGACATCAGCAATCCAGGTTTGCTCGGCACACTCGGTATGTTGCTCGAAGTTTCTGAAGCGGGCGCTGTAGTAGAACTGGATCGGATTCCGATCCCCGATGGCATGGACATGCATCTATGGCTGCGCATGTATCCAGGAATGGGGTTCGTGTTAACCGTTCAACCACAGAACGTGCAAGAGGTCGTAAGCATCTTCGAAGCGGCCGGCATGGAAGCGGCTAAAATAGGCGAAATTACCGGAACGAGAAAGCTTGAGATTACAAATAACTCGGAGAAGGTCGTGGTGTGGGATTTTGCTCAGGATACCATCATGGGTATAGGTGCCGTAGCTTGCCGATAGTGTTGACACAGCAAAATCCAAGAGAAATTAAAAAAAATCAAAAAAGAAGTGGGAGATAAGGCAAAAATGCCTTATCGGTTCTAATTTTATCTAGTAGTTGGTGTACGTTCTGGTCCTTCCGTCGGGTCCCACAAGTTGAAGTTTGACTGGCCAACGTCCGTCAATCGTGTGGGTTGCACACGAGAAGCACGGGTCGTAAGCACGGATGACCATTTCAAGCCGATTGAGTAATCCTTCCTGTGGTTCGCCGTCCTTTATCAGGAGTTTCGCAGCCTCGCGAACCCCTAAATCCATCGCTCCTTGGTTGTGACCGGTCGAAACGATCATGTTGGCCTTCGTTATGAAGCCCTCATCGTTTGTAGTGTACTCGTGGATGAGCGTCCCTCTCGGCGCTTCGAGAACACCAACGCCAGTCGCCGCGCGTACTTCGGGCTTTGCCCAAACGTCGGTGCTGGTTATGTCTGGATCGTTTAGGAGTTCAACAGCATGTTCGCTAGCGTACATCAGCTCAATAAGCCTTGCGTAGTGATAGAGTAACGTCTGCTGTGGCATCCTCCCAAAAGCGGCTCTGAAGTCCGTGAGCATATCGTTGGCTAGCGGTGTTGAAATCTGGTCACACACGTTTATACGGGCCAGGGGCGCAACACGATAGATGCCATCAGGCCAGCCCTTCTCCTTCCAATACGGGAATTTCAGGTACGACCATTCTTGGTAATTCTCCTGAATGTAGTCCGCGTACTTGGTGGGGTCAAACTCCTTAATGATAGAGCCGTCTGTATCCATCATGCGAAGCGTTCCGTCGTACATCTCGAGGTTTCCGTCCTTGACTAAGCCCATCATCGGGGTATTGACGACTCCGAGAATTTTTATGACATCCAGATACTGCTCAAATAGTGGAGCAGCCACTTCTAAACCAAGTTTTGTGAATTCAATCGAGTCCTGGGCGTCCTTGAGCATCTTCTGACGTTGCTCCTCAGTAATCCCCTTGGTGAGCCCGCCAGGCTTTGCGGTGATAGGTGCGGCTCTTCCACCAATAGCCCGTATCATCTCCTGGCCTCGTTTTCTGTTGAGGACTGCTTGTGTTGCAAGCTCAGGATTTGCTTCAATCACTCCAAAGACGTTCCGCTTCTTTGGATCGCCATCGGGCGTGAATATAAGGTCCGGCGCCGCAAGGTAGAAGAAATGGAGCGTGTGGCTGTGTATCATCTGTCCCATGTGCATAAGCTCCCGGAGTAGCGCAGCGGGACGTGGAATCTCAACGCCAAATGTGTTGTCAGCTGCTTTCGCTGAGGCGAGGTGGTGGCTGACTGGACAGATGCCACAGATGGCCGTCACGATTCTCTGGGCGTCTTCTATAGGTCTCCCTTGTAGGAGTTTTTCAAAGCCACGCATCTCGACAACGTGTACGTGCGCATCGTCGACCTGTCCTGCATCGTTGAGATTGACAGTAACTTTTGCGTGACCCTCAACTCTCGATACAGGTTCAACTGTGATCGTCTTCCCCATATGTATTACCTCTTGTTTTCAGTGACCTTTGCCTTAATCATTGATACAGGCAGTGTATAGCGATAGAAGGTGCCTACTGGATCATAGACGTCCTTTACCATCTCGTCTAAGTCGACTGAGGAGTCCTCATCTAAACCGTATGCTGATGCGACCACATTGAGCATCGCCGCACCTTGTTCATACGAAGCGTCTGTTGGGCCGTAGCACCCTGTGCACGTCGCATTGACCTGCGGGCATTGCGCGCCGCATCCGCTGCGCGTCGCGGGCCCCATGCACATAAATCCTTGGTTAAGCAGACACTCAGTGGGTGTTCCATTTGCTTCAATTGGTCTCTTTATGTCCTCTATCCTCTTCTCCTTCCTCTCTCGGGGACAGTCCTCACAAACGTTTTTATTGCTTAATTGAGGTTCTTCGCCCTTTAGAAGTGCGGTAAGAACCTCCGCGATGAGGAAAGCATCTGGCGGACATCCGGGGATGAAATAGTCAACTTTGATAACGTCCGAGACAGGTCTAAGCGTCTCAAAGAGCTTTGGCAGTTCCTTTGATGTCGGGATCTCTTGATCAGGAGCTGTGGACGTCGACGTTTTAACTGCTTGTTTGATGTCTGACATCGCGTTGATGTTGTTCAAACCTGGTACGCCACCGAACGCCGCGCAACTGCCGAGCGCAACTATGATGTCTGAGGTCTCTCGGACTTTCTGTGCGACGTGCAAGTTGTCTTCATTGCGAATGCCACCAGTCAGTATGCCGACTGTAGTGTGTTGATCAAAGTCCTTAATGTCCATCAAAACTGGTATGCGAACAAACTCTATTGCTTGTAGTACGTCTAGAAGCGCTTCGTGCAGGTCGAGAACGGCTATCTCGCAACCAGAACAAACGGCTAGCCAGTCCTCTTGGACCTTTACCTTATCTCCCATTTATGAGTCACCTCGTGTCTGAATTCCGGAAAAGCAGTGAGAGTCAATGATGAGGTCAAATATATCATGACCTCTCGGAGAAATGCAAAATTGCCTCACACTCTTGACCCATTTGTATTTCGGCTTCCTCTATATAAAATATTTTGAGTGAAGTTACTAATGAAGTTCAATTCAAAAATATTCCCTACAGAGGCGCAGAAACTGCTATCACTTTTAACTAGTACTTTATATGAAATTACTAATATATAAACTTGTTATGATCGATTTGAGGGACGTGGGGAGATATCTCCTCTATCGACTCCTCGAGTCCGACCGACGTTCCGCTTCGTTGTACGTTCGTGCGCACGCGGTGCCGGCTTAGACCGCTCAGAAGCTCCTTGGCGCAATGTCTACTGACGCGGCGGGCCTTGCAGCAACTTTATCATCTACGAGAGAGATATATATAATTGTATATAATTTAGAGAATATTTTGTGAATATTACGCAGAGAGAATTGGGTGAACGCGTTTGTTTGGCATTCGCCCAAAAATGAATTTGTTTTATTAAAGTAAATAATATATAATCATACTAAATAATATATCAATGCTGGTGCACGAGGAACGGCTGGCGCTGTTTGCGTGCGCCAAAAGAAGTAATGGGTAGGTTTGAAGAACAACCAAATGGCTTCAATAGTTGAACTAAATAATAAGCCTTTTATATCAAATATTTTGAACCTACTTGCGAATAGCTGACTTGTTAGTTGACATGAGGCTGGTGAAATAAGTGACATTTGCGTTACATATAGAAAAAACTTGCACTGGCTGCAACAACTGCGTCGTGGCGTGTCCTGTTAACGCGCTTGAACTTGTCGTTGATGAGCCTGCGACGGCCAAGAAGACGTACAAAGTGCAGGGTGGCAAATCGATAACCCTAGACGAGGATGTCTGCGAAGCGTGTGGCGTTTGCCTTCAGGCTTGTCCACGAGACTGCATCCTGCTAACACAGGGATAAAAGGAGGGAATGAGCTTTGGCTTTGTTTCCGATATACTCTAAGAGAACGGAAGGACGAAAATCGATCATAGAACAAAAGACGCTGGTACAGGCCCTCAACCTCGCCCTTGATATGGAGCGATGTACTGGCTGCGGCATTTGTAAAGAGGTATGCCCAGAAGAGGCGATTGAGAAAGGTCCAGTCGGAGCCGTGGGATTTAAAGAGATGGAAGTCCCCGAGATGGTCTTCGACCAGAAAAAGTGTTCATACTGCGGCGTATGCGTGGAGTTGTGTCCATTTACTGCGCTAAAGCTCACCGAAAATGGTGAGCCGAAGACCGATCTCATTGACCAGCAGGGCTTCCCACACTACGTGAAAGTAGCCGAAATAAACCTCGACACGTGCGTGAGATGCAAGGTATGCGAAGAGATGTGTCCGCGCGACAACGCCATAGAGCGAAACGTGCCGGAGGTCACTGAGCGACAGCAAGCCATCACGTACACCGCCGATATGCAACTCGACGAGGACCCGGGAAGCGAGAACAAGTGCACCTACTGCGGCCTTTGCGGTGAGATCTGTGATGCGCTGACAGTGGAGCACAAAGAGGCGACTCCGCTCAACGTCGAAGCGAGTGGAGAAGTGAAGTTTGAATCTTCAAAGTGCGACGGGTGCAAGATTTGCGAAGAGATCTGCCCGACAGATTCAATCAAGGTCGATCGGACGATCACTGAGGCGAAGCTCCTAGGCGAGGTCACAATCAACAAAGATGAGTGCATGTACTGCACGTGGTGTGCAAAGACGTGCCCCATCGAGAACACGATTGACATCAAGAAGATCTTTGAAGGGTCTATTAATATAAAGACGGAAAACTGCCCGTCAGGATGTTCAGCGTGTGTGGAGATCTGTCCGTGCAACGCACTCTATTTGCCGCCTCAAAAAGAGCCCGGAGAGATAGCAACAAAGCTTGAAGTGAATGATGATTTCTGCACGCTCTGCGGTGCCTGCGTGAACGTTTGTCCGGTTGCCAACACGATCGAGGTCAAGCGTGACGTGATACACATCGAAGGCACGGAGACGGAGCTTTACAAGAAGACGGCTGGCAAGATGATGGAGCTCAAGACTCCGACGATCGAAAAGATGGGGACATAAAACATGGCTAGCGAAGGTATGAGAGATCCAAAGCACTATCAGCTTGGAAAAACTCAATTTGACCCCGATCTCATCAAAGAGGTCATAGCCCTTGGCGGCAAGAACGCACAAATGTGCTATCAGTGCGGAACGTGCACTGCAAGCTGTCCGATGGGCCAGAGAAGCGGGCTTCGGGTAAGAACCGTAATGAGAAAGGCCAATCTCGGCATGAGGGACGTCCTCGACGATCCAGACCTGTGGCTGTGCACGACGTGTTACACGTGCTCCGACCGCTGTCCGCGGAGAATAATGGCGACGGATGCCATCATCGCGCTCCGCAATATCGCGACACGGGAGAAGAAAGTGCCGATGAGCATGATAAAGATCATGGGCGCGATCAGCAAGACGGGTCACGGAGTGCCGAACAATGAGGCCAATATGAAAAATCGCGTCAAAGTGGGACTGCCCGAGAACCCCCCAACGACACACACGTACCCGGAGTACATTAAAGACATTAATAAGATACTCGAGGTTACAGGACTGCTTAAAATCAGAGAGGAGATGGAGGCGGAAAGTCAATGAAGGAGTACAATTTCTTCTTAGGCTGCATCGCTCCTAACCGATATCCCGGCATTGAAGCATCAGCAGTGAAGACTTCAAGGAAGTTCGATATTGAACTACGCGATTTCAAGGGAGCGTCGTGCTGCCCCGCGCCCGGTGCATTCGGGTCGATGGATGTGAATGCGTGGCTTGCGCTCGGAGCGCGAAACATTTGTCTATCCGAAAAGGAAGGCAAAGATATTGCCCTCATATGTAACGGCTGTTACAAGTCGCTTTTTGAGGCGAATCACCGGCTCAAATCCGATCCTGTGATGAGGGAAAAGGTCAACTCAATTCTTGCAAACATTGACTACGAGTTTCAAGGGTCAGTAGAGGTACGACACCTTATCGACATCTTGTACAACGATGTCGGACCGGAGAAAGTGAAAGAGTCCGTTGAAGTGCCACTGACTGGAGTGAATGTGGCCATTCACTACGGATGTCACTTGCTTAAGCCAAAGTTCGACAGAACGTTTGGCTCGAGTGAGCGACCGCGCTTCTTCGACGAGTTGGTTGAGGCGCTAGGCGCCACGTCGATCGATTATAAGGAAAAGATGATGTGCTGTGGGGCTGGAGGAGGAGTTCGATCGTACAAGATGGACCTCGCACTTGATATCGCAAACGAAAAGCTCTACAACATGACTCAAGCAAATGCAGACGTCATAGTGGATGTCTGCCCGTTCTGTCACCTTCAGTTAGATCGTGGGCAGGTCGAGATTAAGGAGAAGTTTGGAGACGTGTACGACCTACCGGTTCTCCACTACAACCAGCTTCTCGGATTGGCACAGGGCATGAACCCTGACGAGCTGGGCCTTGATGCCCACGAGATAAGTGTTGAGCCACTGCTCGCAAAGATACTGTGAGGAAGGAGGCACAAAAATGGACGAAGAGAAGAGAATTGGCGTATTCATATGTCACTGTGGTACTAACATCGCGGGCGTCATAGACGTTAAGGAACTAGCCGAGTACGCGAAGACCCTGCCGAACGTCGCACACGCCGAGGATTATACGTACATGTGTTCAACGCCCGGCCAAGCCATGATTAGAGACAGTATAAAGGAGAACAATCTCAACGGGACTGTCGTGGCGGCGTGCTCACCAAGGCTGCACGAGCCTACGTTTAGGAAAGCGACCGAAGAGGGCGGGGTGAACTCATTCCTGTTTTCGATGGCGAACATCCGGGAGCAGGACACGTGGGTACACATGGAAGAGCCGGAAAAGGCAATGCAGAAGGCAAAAGATGTGGTCAGAATGGAGGTCGCGCGGGCATCAATGCTGGAGCCCCTCACTCCAAAGACTGTTCCGGTTGAAAAGGCCGCACTCGTTATCGGCGCAGGAATCGCCGGCATCCAAGCCTCACTGGAGCTTGGCGATGCGGGAATAAAGACGTATTTAGTGGAGAAGGAGCCGTCCATCGGCGGCAATATGTCCCGTCTTGACAAGACGTTCCCGACACTCGACTGCTCGCAGTGTATCCTTACACCCAAAATGGTCGACGTTGAGCGTAATCCAAATATTGAGCTGATGACCTATTCGGAGGTCGAAGACGTAAGCGGTTACATCGGAAACTTCGACGTTACCATTCGCCAGAAGTCGCGATATGTGTATGAAGACAAGTGTAACGGCTGTGGCAAATGCCAAGAGGTATGTCCTGTTTCACGGCCAAACGAGTTTGAACTGGGCTTAATGCCTCGAAAGGCGGCCTATGTGCCGTTCCCACAGGCAGTGCCGCTCAAGTTCACCATTGATATGGACAGCTGTATCAAGTGTGACCTCTGCAAAGGCGAGGAAGCGTGCGGTGATCTCGAGGCAATCGACTTCGACAAGCCCGACGAGCTCGTAACGGTCAAGGTGGGCTCAATTATCGTCGCCACCGGGTTCGACATGTACGACGTTGAGCGCAAGGAAGAATGGGGTTACAAGGTCTTCGACAACGTTGTGACTGGGATTGAGATGGAACGGTTGATCAGCGCATCTGGTCCGACAGGTGGTAACATCGTTAGACCTTCTGACGGACAGAAGCCTAAGAGCGTTGGCTTCGTGCTCTGCGCAGGCTCGCGTGATCAGGATGAAGAGGACGGTGCGAAGCCGTACTGCTCGCGTGTGTGCTGCATGTACAGCTTAAAGCACGCTCACCAGTTGATCGAGAAGATCCCTGGCTGCGTGCCATACCTGTTCTACATGGACATACGATCCTTCGGAAAGGCGTACGAGGAGTTCTACTACCGCATTCAGAACGAAGGCGGCAAGTTCATTCGGGGTCGCGTCGCGAGGATCACCGAAGATCCTGTCACGAAGAACCTTACAGTCACGGCTGAGGACACGCTCCTAGGCACACCCGTCGAGATGGAGGTTGACCTGGTAGTGTTGGCAAATGCCGTGGTGCCCGCTGAGAGCACACAGAAGCTAAAGACGCTTCTGACGCTTTCAAACAGTCCCGACGGCTGGCTGCTTGAGGCGCACCCGAAGCTCAACCCCATGTCAACGACAACTGATGGGGTGTTCTTAGCCGGGATGTGTCAAGGACCTCGAGATATTCCTGACGTCGTTGCTCACGCAGCGGCAGCAGCGGCAGCAGCATCAATCCCGATCCACAGAGGGTCAGTCACCCTTGAACCGATCTACGCCATTGTAGACCAGGAACACTGCGGAGGCTGCGCCACGTGCATCGGTGTGTGCCCGTACGGTGCAACGGAGCTCAACGAAGTTGATGGCAAGCTTCTTGCGAACGTCAATGAGGCGAAGTGCAAGGGTTGCGGAACGTGCGGCTCAGCATGTCCGAGCGGCGCCATAAAGATGCAACACTTCACGAATGAGCAGATTATGAGCGAAATAGAAGCGTTTGCTCAGGGGTGGTGAGAGTCATGGCCGAAGAATTTGAACCAAACATCTTAGGTATACTCTGTAACTGGTGCACCTACGCCGGGGCTGACCTTGCCGGTACCTCGAGAACGCAGTACCCGACGAACGTGCGAGTCATACGTATTATGTGTACGGGCAGACTCGATCCCGCATTCGTGCTGAAGGCCCTGAGCGTCGGAGCAGATGGCGTGCTTGTGTCTGGTTGCCACGTCGGTGACTGTCACTACCTTGCTGGCAACTTCAAGTCGCGACGTCGTGTTGCGCTGCTGAGAAAGCTTATCGAAGAGTACGGTTACGACCGTGAGCGCCTGCGCATGACCTTTATATCCGCTTCAGAAGGCGCCATTTGGGCTGAAGTGGTGCAGGACATGGTCAACACCATCAAGAAACTTGGACCAAATCCGTTGAAGCAGGTCGGTGAAGCTGGGCAGGTAGGTGTCGTGGCGGATGACGAGTTCTGATCCCGCCCCAGCGGCTGGAAGGAGTGTGAGAGAACTTGAGTGAAATATTAGTCAAAAACGGATACGTCTACGATCCTAAAAATGGCGTGAACGGCGATGTCATGGACATTGCCATTCGCGACGACAAGATAGTGGACAAAGTTTCTCCTGAAGCCAAAGTCATCGATGCTCGCGGCAAAGTGGTGATGGCAGGCGGGATAGACATACATGCCCATGTCGCCGGTCCCAAAATAAACGTTGGCCGTATAATGAGGCCCGAGGACAAGCTGTTCCACACGAAGAAGCTAACCAAAATGACGCGATCGGGTGGCGGATTCTCGGTACCGTCTACGTTTGAGACCGGCTACGTGTATTCCCGCATGGGCTACACCCAAGTGAACGAAGCGGCAATGCCACCGCTTATGGCTCGGCACACGCACGAAGAGATGTCAGACACGCCGCTGATCGATCAGTCGGCTTACACGCTACTCGGCAACAACTGGCTCGTGATGGAGTACATCAAACGAGGTGAGCAGGACAAACTCAACGCCTTCGTTGCCTGGATGCTCAAAGCGACGAAAGGATATTGCATCAAGCTTGTGAATCCCGGTGGCTCAGAGGCGTGGGGATGGGGCATGAACTGTGTTAACGTCGCTGATCCCGTCCCGTATTTCGATGTGATGCCATCTGAGATCATCACCGGGCTTGCCGAAGCGAATGAGGCTTTGAACCTACCGACGTCGATTCACCTCCACTGTAATAACCTAGGACATCCCGGCAACTACACGACCACTCTTGATTCGATCAAGCTCCTTGAGGGAGTCCTGCCAAAGAACGCACAAACCCGAGACCAAGTAATCAACTTTGCCCACATGCAGTTCCACGCGTATGGGGGCACCACGTGGAAAGACTTTGAAACAGAGGCCCAAAAGGTCGCTGACCGCATAAACAAGAACAAGAATATGACGGTCGACGTGGGTTTCGTCACGCTTGACGAGACGACCACGATGACGGCTGATGGTCCAATGGAGTTCTACCTCCACAACACGAACCATCTCAAATGGTGTAACGACGACATCGAACTCGAAACCGCAGCGGGCGTTGTGCCCTATGTCTACAGCCCGAAGATTCACGTGTGTGGCATCCAGTGGGCGATTGGGCTCGAGCTGGCGCTGCTGATCGACGACCCAATGCAGGCGTTCATTACGACCGATCACCCCAATGCAGGACCTTTCAGGCGATATCCACGGATCATTAGCTGGCTTATGTCGAATCAAGCTCGGCTGGATCGACTCGAGACGTTGCATAAGTGGGTGCCTGATCGGACAGCCATCGGCGGGATCTCTCGCGTCTTTGACTTCTACGATATTGCCAAGATGACGCGCGCAGGTCCTGCGCGAGCGCTAGGACTTGGCGATATGAAGGGCCATCTCGGGGTCGGCGCTGACGCTGACGTCGCGATATACAACTACGACCCAAAGGCCATGGATCCCACAACTGACCCTGCAGGCATTGAAAAGGCGTTCAAAGACACAGCGTACACGATCAAAGGCGGCGACGTCGTCGTGATCGACGGAGAAGTTGTGAGCAAGGGCAACAAGCGGACGATCTGGGTCGACGCCACTAACGGCACGACGGACCCAGTGGTGATGAACGACATCGACAAGAAGTTCTTGAGGTTCTACAGCGTCACGATGAAGAACTACCCGGTCCAAGATTCGTACGCAGTCAGCAATCTGGTCGTTAAACCGGAGGCGGCGTAAGTCAAGAAACCTCTCCGGCTTTATTTACTAGACCGACGAAAAAACGACTAGATGGCAAGCAGTACCGTGCTATGCAAGAGCGTAAAACGCTCCTGCATCTTTCTTTTTTGGCTTTTTTAGGGTTCTGCGCCTCGCTACGGGCGTGCTGACTCTCAACAACACTCGTTGTCGCTAATCGGGGATAAGCGAGCCGATCTTAAAGAATACGGCGCCAGCGGCCAGTAATATTGACATGTCACAAGGCGCGTGGGGCCTCTCCTAGGATCATTGCGTCTCGTAGACCGTAGTTCAAGTACGTAGCGGAAGCAGTTTGGCCACGGTCTGCAGGTAGTCTGGCATTGTTTCACGAGGAATAAACGTGCCGGCTAGGAACAGCATCGGGAAGGTTATTGCACTGGCAGCCGCGTTAGCCGCGTGCTCGTCTGTACAAAACAGGAGTAGATCATCCTGGCGAAGCATATGGCGGTGCACAACTGAAGCGAATCTATCATGGGGCAGCTGGCCAACTATCCAGGCTGAAATTTATATTAGGAATTACATAAATCACGATAGCAATGTTCATGTGTGACAAGTATCGAATGGATGCATATCGGGCACGAGGCATGCTCCCTCACTGTCAGGTTCTCTGCGACGAGGATTGCACAAATCAACCAGAAACAGGCACTTATTGCGAGCATCTGTATCTTCTGGTTCAGGACCAGAGTGACCTCGTTTATAGGAGTCTCGGCATCCCCGCGGTAGATGATCCAAAGGCTATTCTAGGCGCACAAATGGACAACGTTGCCAAACGTGTCAACAGCGTCGGTGCTGATTATATAATGGACAGTGCTTTTGACGTCTCTGCTATCCTCTCAGAGCTTTCGGAGAAGGGAGCTTTGAATATCTCGGAGAATTTGATACGAGACATCGCGTATACAGTCACACTAGGCCTTTTTCTAGATAATCCAGAGGACACGCTCGATCCCAAAATGTTTCGCGTACTAGCAGCGCTTAAGAAAATATTCCCAGAACAGTTTGCGATGCGTGCTGCTGAAAACCGGCACGACGCCTCTCAATAAAAGCGTACCTTCTGTCTTATTTAACACCGTGACTTCGAGCTTCTCGTCGGGACATGGCTTTGAAAGTGAAACTGGTTGTTATCCGCCTGCATAGTGGTCGAGCTTGCGGGCTTTGCGGAAGTTTTACAGACTGAGAAGCAGCCCCGTTACAAACGGAATGGTGAGGTTATCATCCACAGAGGGGGGCGTAATCAGTTCAGTGGCAGACGCAACCAATGCAACTAGTAAAGCTCTCGTTGGTGCAACAAAAAAAACCAGTATCGCAAGAGTACAGATAAAAAATGTAAGGGTACCTTCCAGTGTCTTCTTCTTGAAAAGTGCGTGTTTGCCTGCGTAATGACCGGCAATCGTTGCCAGGCTGTCACCGACAGCAAGCACGAGTATGCTGAGAGCGGCATAAAGCGGTGCGAAGAGCAGGACAGCGATAAATGTCCCGACAAAAAAAATGATTGCCCCCTTTGCGGTAAATTTGCTCGGCCTGTCAAAGTTTGTGAATAACCAGGTCAAAAAAGCAACATCATACTTTTGAGAGAGAAAGGAAGCGGCGAGCAACCCACCAATGAGCACTGCGTTGCCGAAAAGTACGAGCTCGTGCGGCAGTGAAACGACCAAAAACGCAAGGAACGTGCCGAGCAGTAAATGCGCTATATTGCGCCGCAATTCGAGCATACACGGTAATGCGTCACCGAATAGAAAAGTTTAACCGCAACGGCGCACGCAAATGAAGTGAAGATTTGCCGCGAGCTTTGTCGCTTAACGGTTTGCAGGACTGAATTTCAACAGCTTCTGAGCTTCGGCAGGGTTAGCCGCTAATGCGGGTGCACATTCAAGACGAACAACGCTGAGGCAAGCGGTTAGGGGGTTTCAAACGTGCTGATGTTTCAACTGATGCCTGGCTTGCTGTATGTTATTGTGCTCACCGCGGTGTTTACGGTGCTTTTGGTGAGCTTCACGGCGGCATCGCTCTTGTCGCAAGCTCGAGCTATCGTGCGTCGGCGCTACCTTGGCTCAGTCGTTAGCAGAAGAAATGTCTACAAAGTAGCAAAGCGGCGACCAATTCTTGCGACACCGACTGCCCTTCTGCTGCAGGTGAAAGATGTAGAAACAAATCGCTTGCTAACCACGCTCAAGAGGCCAGCAACGATGAGGCTCTATGAGCAATGCTTTTACATTAAGCCGTATTTTACGTCCGGTGCGTATCTTATAGGGGTCAATGATATCGACAACGTGTCAACCGCGAGCAACGCGCTCGTGGTTACATTTGTGCACGAGGATCGCGTTATAGTGCTGCAATGCAGGGCCCCCCGCATCTCTAAGTGGCGTGATTCGTTGCGTTGGCTGGTTTCAAATCACAAATAGCATTATAAACAATAAGTCTGATTACCTACTACCGCGATCAGCAGAGAAATGTCCCAGATCAAGCGAATAGTGCTCGACGTATTGAAGCCTCACGAACCTACTAACCTCGAGGTGGCAAGCGCGATAGGAGATATACGGGACGTCGAAGGAGTCAATTTGAGCCTCTACGAGGTCGATCAACAGACTGAAAATGTAAAAATCACGGTTGAGGGCACCGACGTTGACTACGACTTGGTTCTGCAGACTATTGAGAATTTAGGGGGCGTCGTTCACAGCGTCGATGAGATCATCGCGGGGAAAAAAATCGTCGAAGAAGAAGAAACGCTTCACGATCGTGGATGAGCTTCAGTCGGTTTTTCTCTTTTGCTGAGCTCTGCAGGGAAGCTACCAAAACACTATTACGTTAATGAGCTTCAATATCGAGGAAGGGCGCTATATAATCCTTGGATCCATCGACGGACTTCTTGCCACTCTTGGAATCATTATGGGCGTTTCAGTAGTGGGCGCTTCCAACGCGATTATCGTTAGCGCCGCTTTTGGAGGGGCGATCGCCCTCGCGCTGACCAACGGTCTGGGGTCCTATCTTGCAGAGAGCACAATTGAGCACGGCAAGCTTGCTATGGCCGAGAAATCGCTTCTGCGGAAGCTGAACAACACGTACGTCGAATCTCAAAGCCGGCGAAAGATCGCAAGGGACGCCGTATCATCAGGGGGGGCCAGCTTTATTGGAAGCTTAATCCCGTTAGCACCGTGGATCTTTTCAGTGGGTTCGGTTGTTGCTTCGGTCGGCTTAAGCTTGATAAGCCTGGTTGCCTTAGGAATCTATTCGGCGTACATTTCGAGGCAGAGCTATGCAATATCAGTGGTCAAGATGGTGGGGTTGGGGGCGCTTATAGTGATCGCGGTGCAACTGCTCAGGATTGGTCATTTGGTCCAGTAAACGCGATTTGTTAATGTGCTGCAGCATAACACTTAACAACGGATTCACGCTCTGTAATAATCACCGGAAATTGAGGGTACACTCTTGAAACACGAAATCGTGAAATGTATGGGGTGGCTGTTTAAGCGGGGCCTCACATCGGCGTTGAGTGGCAACCTAAGTGCGAGGGTCGATGACGTGGTATACATCTCGCCAACGAAGGTTCCCAGCTATCGAGTTCGAGCCGAAGATGTATCCGTGGTGACGATGAAAGGCGACCATCTCGCGGGCAGATCGCCATCGAGCGAAATGCCGATGCATCTTGCAATCTACAATGTGACAGACTCTAAAGCAATTGTGCACGCTCATTCGCGATTCGCCACGGCACTGTCCTGTTTGGGGGATGACTTGCAATCACCTGACGTCGAAGGGAAACAGCTTTTGGGTCGCGTACCGTTGATTCCGTACGCGCGACCGGGCACCGGTGAGCTAGCGGAAGCCGTATCGAGTGGAATTAAGGGGTTTAGGGGTGTGCTTTTGGAGCATCACGGGCTAGTTGCGGTCGGGGCTGACCTGGAGGAAGCCTTTATAGTGGCTGAAGGAATCGAAAGAGCCGCTCAGCTTGTCTTCGACCTAAGCTTGTTTAGTCGCCAATAAATTGGACTATGATCGTTCGGTTGCGAGGCCGGACATCGAGTTCGATGAACACGAGCTGCTGCCACGTGCCCAGCATTAACGTGTTGTGCGAGAATGGAATCGTCACGCTTGGCTTCAGAAACGATGCCCTGATATGAGAATGTCCGTTTCCATCGTGCCATCTCTGGTCGTGTTCATAGCGACTGTTTTTTGGAGCGATGCGGTCGAGTGCTTTCGTCATATCCGCGACGAGGCCTGGCTCATATTCGATGGTCGTCACGGTCGCTGTAGAACCGGGAACAAAAACTGTGGCCAACCCTTCTTGTAAGTCGCTCGTTGTAAGCAGCTTGCGAACCTCGCCTGTTATGTCGATTATTTGAACACCGCCTGTTGTGTCCATCGTGATATGTTCTGTTTTGGTTGTCATGGGTACGCCGTACGCTTACGTGGATCGAGTGCTCGTCATCGGTACAAAAGCATCTTCAGCAATACTTTGTCAGCAGCGTTCTATTCGTAGGTGGCAATTCTAATCCCTGCGACGCTGACAATTATGATAAATATGATTATTACCAATATATACCCGAGCGGTCCGGCTCCGGATAGCGTGACGGAGAGCAACAACACGGCGAAAAACGCGACAGAAATAATTAACGCCACTACTTCGATTACCGTCCTTTGCATAAAGGTTAAAAACACTTACAGTGAGATATGTTTTGCTGTATGTGCAAGAGAGGGGCGTGATAGTCAAGATGAGGTTAGTGCCAAAAAAAATCTTTTTTACTGCCGGCGTTGGAACACACAAAGAGAACTTGGAAAGCTTCGAAATGGCTTTGAGGGACGCGGGCATTGAGAAATATAATCTTGTTGCGGTTAGTTCAATACTTCCGCCAAATTGCGAGATTATTGTGAAGGACAAAGGACTCAACGAGCTGCGTCCTGGAGAGATTGTTTTTTGCGTTATGTCGAGACACGCATCGAACGAGCCGAATAGGAGAGTCTCGGCGTCTTTAGGTTGCGCAATTCCTAAGAATCCAAACGAATTTGGCTATATATCGGAACATCACGCTTTCGGTGAAACTACAGAAAGTTCAGGCGTCTACGCCGAAAAACTCGCTTCGAGCATGTACGAGACGTGGACTGATTCGAAGCCCAAAGAGACCTTTAACATTGCAACGTCTGAAGTCGTCGGCGAAGGCGGCGTATGGACCACCGTGGTGTCTGCCGCTGTAATGGTTTTGTAGTCTAACTGTTTTAGCGCGGGGATGACCAACTCGTAGTCTGGGGCGTTCGCTAAAAGGAAAGCCCCATATTATCCTTCCGCCCGTGCATTTTTTGAGCGCTTCAGATGCGAAGGCAGAAAGGCGCTTGTCGACACAGATTTTGACGGCGCACACACCCTAAAGATTTTCATCGAATAAAATCGAGTCCGAACCCTCTTGACAGAGAAAAGGCACCCCCCAAACACGGTGGACCTCTATCGTTAACATGGTCAAAGGCAGCGAAATGAATCAAGTGCGAAAAAACTGCGACTTGAGCGCTTCGGGGATCGAGCGTTTTCGAGAACTGATTTATCAACATTATCGGACGCAGGGTCGAATACTGCCGTGGAGGCTTACCCGCGACCCGTACAAGATACTGGTTTCAGAACTAATGCTGCAACAGACCCAAGTTGAGAGGGTTGTTGCGAAATATGAGTCGTTTTTGCGTGACTTTCCGAATTTTGCTGCGCTCTCGCGCGCTCGACTACAAAACGTTCTAGAAATGTGGCACGGTTTAGGGTATAACAAGCGAGCGCTTGCGCTGAAACGTACAGCTCAAATCGTTGATACGAAATTCGACGGAATGCTGCCGTCTGACTACGCGGCTTTAGTGGAATTACCAGGCGTTGGACGGACCACGGCCTGCGCCATCCGCGCTTTCGCATTTGACGCGCCAGAGGTGTTCATCGAAACAAACATTAGAGCAGTGTTTATCCACTTTTTTTTCGCCGATGCGGAAGGCGTGAAGGACGCGGAAATCTACCCTTTCGTAGAGTGTACTCTTGATCGATCAAACCCGCGCACGTGGTACTATGCGCTCATGGACTATGGGGTGATGCTCAAGAAGGAGTACACAAATCCAAGCCGACAGAGTGCACATCATAGGAGACAAGCCCCGTTCAAGCACTCTAACAGGCAATTACGCGGCCAGATCCTTGCTCTGATCGTGGCTCACGCAGACATGACCGAAACTGAATTGCTGCGGCGGCTCAACGTTGATTCTGAGCTGATTTTGCGCAATCTAAAAAAACTAGAGGAAGAAGGCTTTTTCAAGCGCGAGCAGAGTAAGTTCGTCATCGGTTAGTCTGGCACAGAGAGCAAAGGCCGTCTGCGTTGTCCCTCCATTCGCTTGTACGAGTGTTGACGGATATCCTTGACGGATATCCTTTATAGTAGTACGATGAAAGTGCGATCAATGAGCAATTTTGAAAGAGAGCTCGTTAAGTCCTTTAACGTCTTTTTCCTGGAGCGTGGCATCGACGCTATTGCATATAGGATGAAGCAACACCGCTTTTCGCAACAAATGCTTGATGTTCTAGTGGATTCATCAGATCGTGAACTCTACCTCGGCATTGAATGCAAGAGCATCTCGACCAGCAAAGGTGCCGCGGCGTTGTACTTCTCACAGCATTTTTCGGTAGATAAGAAGGGCGACCATCAGGTCGCTAAGATGCAGGAATTTATTAAAAGATCTGGCAGAATAGGGTATCTGGCCGTAGAACTGAGGATGGGATCTGGCAAATCCAAGACGGCATATTTCATCCCGTGGCCAGATGTGTGGCGTCGCTACAACTCAGGGCAAGCGGGTTTCCCGACCGAAGAAATACGAAAAATCAATCCAATCGCACGCAACGATGGAAAATACACGGTTGAGGGCTTGTTTGCTCGCTAAAGGCAGAGGTAAATCGAGCAGGTGTGCTGAGTGACGCTGAAATTCATGTCGTCAAGAATTGAAGAGCTCATTTATGGTATTACTTTTGACGCAAGGACCGCTACAGGGGCGGTGGCATTCAATACCGCAGTGGTAGCCAAGGACGATTTGGAACGCGTGTTGGGCATTTTTAAGCTCGTGTACGCCGCGGGGCTCAATGTCGGCCCCTACGTGCGAATAATTGAGGGCGGTGAGAGTTTTAATGGCGTTTCAATTCAGAAAGGTTTCAGTGGCATCCTTACCATCTGCAGCATCACCATTGACGGTGTACTCCTAAAAGCAGGCATCCCAGTTAAGCCCGTTTGCGGTGGCATCGTGCAAGTGACTGAAAAAATACCCGTTAGATTTACAGAAATCCTGCGGTACGACGCGACGACACTGGACCCTCTCGACGTGCTGATGTCGCAAGAATTGACGTCGGTGTTAGAAATGATCAATACGGGATCTGGCAAGGTGCTTGCAAGCGTCCGAGAAGTGCCTATGGCAGCGAAGAACCACCTTGAGAATCTGCTGTCGGATTTGATGGAGGCTGAGTTTAAGGGAGTACTGGAGGTTGGAGAGCCCAACTCAGATCTGTTGGAAATGCCCGTTAGCAGGGGCCATATCGGCGTAGCAATAATAGGCGGAATAAACTCTATGGCCGCCGTCAGAGAAAGTGGCGTGGAAATACAGACACATGCGATTTCGGGGTTGACAGATATTCGCGATATGAATCATAATCTGCTCTCCTTGTAAGCACGCTACGACACCTGTTGTGCGACCAGTGTGTTCAGATTTTTCAGAAACTCTGCTTCGGTCCCTTCAGGAATTGTAGCTCCAGCCGCAATGTCGTGACCGCCTCCGACGCCGCCGACTGAATGAGCTGCTTCACTCATAGCTCGTGCAAGGTTTAAGTGGCGTTCAACGAGACTTTGGGTCCCCCTCGCGGATACTTTGACCCCCTCGTCCGAGTTCGCCAAACCTACGATCGGCAAGTGTCTGTCCACGCCTTCTAAATTCTTACACATTCCAGCGACGATTCCAACGATCGTTTCGAGTATATGGTCGCCTGCGTGGAAATACTGCAAGTTCGAGAGCGTCGTCACGCCTGTTTGCTTGACGTAATTGAGCCCTCGAACCAGATTCTCTCTGTGCATCAACAGGAGCTCATTTGCTTTTCTGTAGCTGCCCCCTCGGTCACCTAGACAGACGTCCACTCCGATCTTCTCGAAACTGTATCGCGCGGTGGCGTTAAGTAGGGTAGCATATTCGGATGCATCCCGAAGTACCGTCCCGGGTTCCTCTTTTAAAAGGGTGTACACCTCTCCAACCAGGTTCTGTACCCTTACTGGGGGCATGCCTGCGGTCAAGCACCTTTGGATGAGGGCAGAAATGATACTGCGCCTTTCGGCGCTGCTAAGGTCTACCCATTTTTTCCATTCGCCCTTCTCTTTAAGCTCAATGTTCAAGCTAGCCAAGAGCTCCAGGATTTGCGCACTGTTTCCCGTTATTCCTGGGATAAAAGGGCTGGACGCATATTCGAGGAGCTTATGAACGGGTCGCGTTTGTCGGCCAAAAGCCTGCAAGTCCTTTTCTGCTCTCACTACTGCGTTTTTTTCGGCTTCATCGAGTATCAGCCTGTTCACACTTCTCAGCCGCCCCTCTCTAACGTGCTGTAGGTCGCCGACGGCACCTACAACGGCTAAATCTGAAAGCTCCACATTGTCGCCGAGGGCTCTGGCGATCAAATAAGTGGCCCCAGATCCACTTAGGTCGGTAGCGCCGTTAAACCCAAAAAGGTGGGGGTTGAGGTGAAACGCCATCTCGGAGCTTCCTGCTGGCTGGTGATGGTCAGCGACTATGCATACTGGTCCCAAATCGTCCATTAGATCGAGACTCCCGCTTCCTAAGTCGGTGAATATCACTGCGTCTGCGCCGGAAACACTCTGCATAACGGGGAGATCCAATTTTTTAACGATTTTAATTTCGTTGCTTATTTCCATCTTGTTGAGCGCGCGGCAGATGATGCTGGCAGCAGCAAGACCGTCCGCGTCAACGTGAGAAACGATCTTAATCTCGTCCTGCTTCTTGAGAGCTTGCGCGCATTCTCGAGCACGTTTTAAGAGTTGTTCCATTAAAATTCCTGGGTTTGGCGGCACGTCCACCGATGCGAAGCCTCTAAATTTGTCGCCCGTTCTGTATTTGCCGGAAAGCCGATATAAATCTTACTTGACTTCCCCGAAAGCCGCATCCTCCCGCAGATCCTCGTGCGATCTCCACTCGCACGGTCGTTTCGCGCTAGATGAGCGAAGCTTGCACTCCAAAAATTTTTGACGTTGCTTAGCTCAACGACTCAGAGACGCTCGGAGATACAAAAGCTGATGCACTCTGGTAAGAGAGCTATTAGATGTCATACGGCAGTTGCCTCCAGAGGGCTGAGAAGTAGCCTGCGCCCACCATGCGGGAGATGCCTTTGGGCCTAAGAGCGCTGTTTTTTCCAACGGAACCTCCTTTTTCTCAGTGTTATGCCCCAGGCCACGCATCCAAGACCAAGAATGAGTAGTATCGTCCCGATGTCACTGGGCGTGTTGAATACATATGGCAGCAACGCTATGACACAGAAGCCACCACCCATCAGGATGAAAAGATGTCCGACGTTGTCGCCTACTCTGAGCAGGTAAATAGCCAAAATTGCTGCCAATATTGGAAGTGCAAGCAGTGCCACTAGATTCCCGTTTACCATATTTGCCGCTTTACGATTGAACCGGTCAAACAGGTAGACCAGATTCAAAGGTTCTCGTTGTTGAACGATCCCGTCTGACGGCTTGTGTCTGCGTGCTAGCCACGCTTGATGTCTTGCTTGCTCTTGAATAGCAGCCGGCTATCTTGGGGTTATTTCTCTGCCAATTCTTCAACTTCGCGTTTGCCGTGCGCTAGCTCATCAACTTGTTCGCTATCTATCTGTAAGAGAAGAGCGTGGAACTCGCCAACGTGGGTTTTTTCTTCTCTTGCAACGTCTAGTAGGTTAGCTTTAATAGCTTCACTTTTGGTCAGGGAAGCCATCTGTTCATAAAGATTGATTGCGTCAAGCTCAGCAATGATGCTAGCTCGCAAGATCTCTTTATCAACGTTTTTCGTGTCAATCTCACTTAGATCTATAGGAATCGTAGATAACATGGTCAACCTCACACTATATACTCAACTGCTAAGGTAAAGCTTTTGCATATGCCGTTCATCCGCCGGACGGGCCGCCGTGGCACGAATCATCGTCCTTAGAGCGCAGCCCCACAATTTGAGGGCGGCGACAGCATTACGACGCAGATCGCGCAATTACCACAAGGTTTATTTGAAACTGCAGTAATGCTGGGTTGATGAAACTGTTCAAGACAGTTTTGACCATCCTCATCGTCACCGGTCTCACATTGGCGTGCTCAGGATGCACGGTCAACATAGAAAATCTCACGCAAAATAAAACACTGCAAACTGGTAAAGAACCACTAAATGTCCCAGAATATCCTAATGCGACCAGAACGTCGTATTCCAATGTCCGATTTGTCGGGCAAGTTATAACCTACCAGACGAACGACACCCCCAAACAGGTTTTAGAGTTCTACACAGCTCAAATGCAAGAACGAGGCTATAACATCAGCAGAAACGTCACAAGCGCGTCCGAAACTGGCGGTTTGATTATATTCGCTAACGGACAAGATACTGTCTGGGTGACCGTCGGCCAGAATAACGGCCTAACGAGCATCGCTCTGCGCACTTCATTTCAGGCTTAGGACCTAAAAAAATCTGCGCAGCTGTTGGCTAGTCCCATCTTGGCTTTGTCGCGGTGCAACCTTTGGTTTTTCTCTGACAGCAGTGAGACAGCGAGTCACGGACGTCGTCGAGTGCAGCGCATTTAAAAAGCCCGGAATCGCATGACTCCTACAAGCAGCAGCCACTCTACAGTGAGCGAACCACAGCCCCTGGTCAATGAACCCGCACTGACTGTGGGTAGCACGCTCGTGTTGGCTGATCTACATATCGGAATTGAACACGAACTTGCGCTCAGCGGCATAAATATTCCGTCGCAGGTTGACCGACGGATTGACCGGGCCCTCCGATATTTGGCTACCACCAATGCTCAACGTGTCGTACTTTTGGGAGACGTAAAGCATACAATTTCCAAAACCTCAGCGCTCGAACGCCACGATATCCCGCATTTTTTGCGATCGTTAGCTGAATGCGTGCCGGTCGACATTCTTCCGGGAAATCACGACGCAGGCATCGAATACTGGCTCCCGCGCGACTCACGCTTCCGAATCGAAATCCATCCTTCAAAGGGTTGCAGCATCCACGGCGCGGGGCTTGTACACGGCCACACGTGGCCTTCGACAGACCTGCTACATTGCGACTACGTGATTATGGGGCATAATCATCCAATCGTGCGCATGGCTGATCCGCTTGGTCACGTCAGTTCGAAGCCAGTTTGGATCCGGACCCGCTTTGTTGAGAGCGTATTTCGAGAACGATATCCAGAAATCGACGACTATGTTAATCCGCGCGTCATAATTATGCCTGCCTTTAACGAGCTTGTCGGTGGAATCGCATTCAACGAAGCCTCTTACGAAACGCTGCTAGGGCCGCTTTTCTCAAATCGAGCTATCGCGCTTGAAAAAGCACAAGCGTACCTCTTGGACGGCACCTATCTGGGAACCGTTGAGCAATTGAGAGGCATCGCGCCAAGCCACCGAACGTCACGAAGGACTCAGTCATCCAGAAAAAAGAATGAGCACCGAGCTCGTGACTAAATAACAAGCAAGCGAGCGCTTCCCTTTTGGATCGCGCAACCCGCTATTCGGGATTCCAGCTGCAGCTTTTTGCGCAAGGTGAGCCAATTGCGTGGTTGTATGCAATAGACGCTACTCGAACTCGTAAACTGTAAGTAGCTTAACGTCAACTACGAGGCTGCAGGCAGCGCAATGGCAGTGGAATGGCTCTATTTTGCATTGTTGTCGTCATTATTGATTTCTGGCGTAAACATCATTGACAAGATTTTGATTTCCGACTATCGAATTCCGCCGCTCGTATATGTGTTAGTAATTAGCGCCACTAGCCTAATGCCGCTCGTCATTCTTCCTTTCTTCACACTGACGGCGCTGCCATTCGGGGTGCTCCTATTCACCATTGTTATCGGTTTCGTTCGCATCTACTACACATTGCCTTATTTCAAAGCACTCTCAGTGGAAGAGGTGTCGAGGGTGATACCTCTTCTTCAGCTTACGCCTGTATTTGTGTTGATTCTCTCCAGCATCTTGCTTCGCGAAACGCTCAACCCGCAAGAATACGTAGCATTCGGGCTTTTGGTTCTTGGAGGGACACTTTTCGCGGTTCGACTCGGCAAAGGAATTCGTATCTCCCTTGCTCTTTATCTTATGATCCTCTCGTCCTTCTTGTTGGCTGTATACAGCGTGGCTTTGAAATACTTGTTCTCTACCCAGGACTTTTACACTGTTTTCATATGGGTGCAAATCGCTGGGTTCATAGCCTTCTTTCAGTTGCTCTCTTTCAGGCCCTTGCGGGGCTCTCTTGTCACGACCTACAAGACTACGAACTGGAAAATTGGAGTCATTCTCGTTGCCGAACAGGCAGTGGCATACGTTTCTGTTTTTGCCTACAGCTACGCGATAGCGCACGGGCCAATAACGTTGATAAGTTCTGTTGGTGCGACACAGCCTCTCTTCGTGCTACTTTTCGCGACGGTATTGTCCTATCGCTTTCCGCGGGTGCTGAGAGAAGAGCTCACGAGGATGGATCTCGCTCTTAAGGGGCTCGGACTTATTGCGATCCTTTCAGGAACCTATTTGATTCAGGTCCTGGGAGCTTCTGTGATCTAGTGATCTGCAGGTGTAGCAGAACGCGGCTTCAGTTCGCGCAGGCTCTCTGCGTCATCTTTAGAGATTGCGTACTTAAAAAATGGGATCAGGCCCGATTCTATAGATCTTTCGCCCAGCGTACTCGGCCATCTTTCCTGAGGCACGCAAAATCATGTTGCGCGCTGCATTTGATAAGGACTTTTTATGACATCGGCTCCGAACTCAAACTTGATGTGGTAAGTCGTGTGTGGGGCACTTCGTCACTGAATTCGTGACCCCCTAAAAAAAATGCGTTGCCCTTAATCGTGCGAACGTACAACCAAGTTGTTTTTGCAAAAAAGGCTGTTTTTTGAACACCGATACATTAATAAGCAGGAAAAAAGAATTATTTGTTGACAACTCCTCACAGGTTTTTCGTTATATTTGAGGGGTTACATAAACCTACTGAGTTTATGGTTGGTGAAAAAATGGCTAGGGAAATAAATTTTGGTATAGAATTTGTGCCGAATATGCCGCCGAATCAGTGCGCGGATAGGGTGAAGTTGGCAGAAGACAACGGTTTTAAGTACGCGTGGATTACTGACCACTTCAATAACAGGAACGTCTATCCGATGCTGACGCTCATATCACTGAAGACGTCGACTATACGGCCCGGCACCGGTATCACAAATCCTTTCACGAGAAACCCATTGTTAACGGCTAATGCGATAGCGACGATTGACGAAGTATCAGGCGGCCGCGTTAACTTGGGTATGGGTCCCGGTGACAAAGCGACATTTGACAAAATGGGATTTGGGTTCCCAGCGCCCGCAATCTGGAATGGCAACTGGGATATCAAGAAGCCCCTGAGTGCAATTAGGGAGGCTAAAGAAGTCGTTTACAAGCTGTTGGCCGGTAACAGCGTTGATATTGATGGCGAGACGATAAAAGTGACCGGCGCAAAGCTTGACTTTACGGGACCACAGAAGGACAAGGTGCCTTTCTACATGGGCGCGCAAGGTCCTGGCATGCTTAAAACTGCTGGCGAAATTGCTGACGGGGTGCTTATCAACGCTTCCAACGAGAAAGATTACGTCGCGGCAGTGCCAAACATCGAAGAGGGAGTTGGAAAGAGCGGAAGGTCGATGAGCGACTTCGACGTGGGCGCATACACGGCGTTTTCTGTCGGGCCTGATTTGGCGAAGGCACGCAAATCAGCCAAGATGGTTGCTGCGTTTATTACGATGGGCTCTCCGCCGCCTGTGCTCGAGCGACACGGTATTCCACTCGGTACGGCTAAAGCCATCGGTGCAGCTATCGGAGCAGGTAAGTGGGGTGAAGTCGGGCCGTTAGTGGACGATAACATGATCGACGCCTTCGTTATAGCGGGCGACGCAGATACCTGCAACAAGAAGATCGAGGCGTTGCTCGACACCGGAGTGACGCAGGTCATAATTGGCAGCCCAACAGGTCCGGATGTTGAAGAAGCCATAAAGATTTGCGGAACGGACATAATCCCGTCGTTCGCGGGACGCTGCTAGAAGACAACAGACGTTAAATGTAAACCAACCCCAACCTGCCCGATAGATGGTTGGGGTGCTGCTTTTTTTGCCTTTTTTTGCCTCAGATGGCGAATGATGGCGCAGAAGCGAAGTGACTGCCACTTTGGCGGTTGCGATCCGTCCATGAGACACTTTTTTGATTTTGCATCCCAGATTTTCGAGAATAACGCCCGCGCTTTTTTCGAGGCTGCGATTGACAGGCTACGCGTTCCGCAGCCAATACCGGCAAATGTTTCGCTGCCTCTGGAGCTTTTCTAATGCTATCGAGATGAGCTCTGTTTTAGTCAGGCCGCCGCTCATCATTTCTTAGAGCTCCTTCCGTCGCCATAATCTATCTCCCTACGCTCACATAGACGCATTGAGGGCGCCGCTTACGCGGAGGGGCAAAGCACCTCCTAAATCGGAATTGCTTACGTAAATATCTTTAAGTCCGTTCAAGACAATTACTAATCAAGCACGAAAAGCAAGATTTTTGTCGTTTTTTTGTGACGGCTATTTTAAGCAGTATTCGCATCATTAAGCGTGTCCTTATGTTTGCTAGCAGCAGTCCCGAAGAGCCTACGGAAAGCCAGTTGCATCCCCTCGTGAAGGATGCATTTTTAAGTCGATTTGGCCCCTTCACAGAAGCGCAACGATTGGCAATTCCGAGCGTCATGGAGGGCAAAAACCTACTTCTTGTCGCTCCCACAGGAACGGGAAAGACGGAAGCAGCGATGCTGCCAGTATTTAGCAAGCTGCTGGACTTTGAGGACCGCCACGGAATAAGTGTCCTCTACATCACGCCGCTTCGAGCGTTAAACAGGGACATGCTGGCGAGGCTGAACTGGTGGGGCAGTCAGCTACAAATCTCGATCGGCGTTCGGCACGGCGACACGACGAAATCAGAAAGACGGCGACAGAGTCTCGAGCCTCCTGACGTCTTGATCACGACGCCAGAGAGTCTTCAAGCCATTCTGATGGGGCGCCGTCTGCGGGAAAACTTACGGTCCGTCAGGTTTGTTATTATCGATGAAATCCACGACCTTGCGAGCTCAAAGCGAGGGGCCCAACTGGCAATCGGCCTTGAGCGTTTGACGGACTTAGTGGGCGAGTTCCAAAGGATCGGCCTGTCCGCGACCGTCGGCAGGCCGCAGGAGATCGGCCACTTCCTCGCCGGGACCGGAAGACCGTTCTCGGTCGTCGAGGTCTCTCGGGCAAAAATGTTGGATTTTGCAGTCACACAGCCACAGGTAACCGGTGAGGATAACACGGCCGCGAAAATAAGAATGATTGCGCCAGAACTCGCGAGTCACGCTCGCATCGTGCGCGACATCGTCGACAGGCATAAGTCCACACTGATCTTTGTAAATACGCGACAAGCAGCTGAGGTGCTTGGATCTCTTTTTCGCGGCAGTGACGTTGGCGTGCATCACGGGTCGCTATCGAGAGAGGCACGCATTGAGGCAGAAAACGAATTCAAAGCCGGCAAGAAAAGAGGTTTGATCTGTACCTCGTCGATGGAACTGGGCATCGACATAGGAGACGTCGAGCACGTCATACAATATAATTCTCCCCGCGAAGTGACGCGATTGCTTCAACGCGTGGGACGGGCGGGACACCGAGTCGGCGAGAGATCTGAGGGCACCATCATCGCGACGCACCCGGACGACATCATGGAGTCTTGGGTGATAACGCGTCGAGCGAAAAACAACGCGATTGAACCTTTGAACGCTGATTACCAAGCGTTGGACGTTCTTGCAAACCAGCTCTGTTTCATGACCTTGAACGGAGCTAAGCCCGCTAAACTTGCGCTGCGAATCATAAAAAAGGCATTTCCGTATCGAGACCTGACGCTCGAAAAGTTCGTCGAGGTGGTTAAGCTGCTGCAACAGCAACGGCTGCTGAAAGTTGAACGCGAAGACACGGAACCACTCATCAAAATGATGGGAAAAACGCGCCGGTACTGCTACGAAAATCTTTCGATGATTCCCGATGAAAAGACCTACAGTATTTATGACACGATAAACGGGAAATGGATAGGAACTCTTGATGAAAGCTTCGTGATTGCTTTTGCTGAGCCTGGTGCCGTGTTTGTTACGAGGGGAGAGATGTGGCGGATTTTGGAGATTGACGAGCAGCGCGTGAAGGTCGAGCCCATGGACAGCGCGACCGGCGAGATCCCTAGCTGGGTGGGCGAGCAAATACCAGTGCCTTACGAAGTTGCTTCGGACGTTGGGAAACTACGCGGGCGGATAGCGAATTCAAGTGAGGATGTAACTCATAGCCTTCTTAAGGAGTACTGTACGGATCCTCACACGGTGCAACGCGTTGTGAACCTGATGCGGCGACAGAAGAAATTCGTTATTCCGACGCATAATGTGCTTGTGGTGGAAGTCGACGGGAAGACCGCACTTATACACGCATGCTTTGGCCACAGGATTAACGAGACATTGGGCCGCGTCATCAGTTCGCTGCTCGCGGCTCGCTTGGGAAGCAGCGTTGCTTTGGAGGTCAATCCATATTGGATACAGCTTCAACTCCCGAACGCGCTGAGCGCGGAACTCATCGCAGACCTAGTCCGACAGCTAAAGCCAGAGTTTCTTAAGCCGTTGATTGAAATGACTTTGAAAAACAGCATGCTGCTTAAGTGGAAGCTAGTGCACGTAGCGCGCAAGTTCGGCGTGATCGACAGGGACGCGGAATCGAAGTACTTCAGTATCAACAAGCTGATGGATCTTCTGAAGGACACTCCCGTTTACGAGGAGGCGATACGCGATATCGTGCACGACAAGCTTGATCTGGAGCGCACCAGCCATTTTCTCAGCGAAATTCAAGACGGCGACATTCAAGTAGTCACGTCGAAACTGAGTCCTCTGAGCAGACAACGGCATTTTGGCGCACGAGATCTGCTGGTAACCGACAACGCAGACAGGTCGATTCTCATGGCGCTTAAAAACAGAATCATGAATGATCGCGTAATCCTTTTTTGTCTCACGTGCAAGAAATGGAGATCGAAACGATACGTGGCGAGCGTGCCTGAGCAGCCACAATGTCCACTATGCAGCTCCAAGTTGATTGCAGCACTGAAGCCGTGGGAAGATGAGGATGTAGTGATCGTTAGCAAGTCCGAAAAAGCAAAAACTCCGGACGAGAAGGCGCGGACAAGGCGCGTCTATAGAAATGCTAACTTGGTTCTTTCTCACGGAAAGAAAGGAGTCATCGCATTAGCGTCGCGCGGCTTGGGCCCCGAAGCCGCATCAAGAGTCATCCGAAAAGCGCGCCGAGATGAGGAAGGCTTTTACCGTGATATCTTGAGGCACGAGCGGCAGTACACACTGACGCGCAGGTTCTGGCACAACTAAAGTGAGGCACTCTAGTTCTTCTAGCGCCGCTTCTCCACGAGGCGTGAGTGCGACAGTCGTTTGTGGCGCTCGAAACAGCCCGAAATAGCATGACATGTATATATACGAAAGTCCCGATAGGGTGAAATATGCGCTATCTCACGGAGGCTTCGGAGCTAACCAAGCAACGACTCGACATTATTCAGGAACTACAAGACTTGCGGGGCAGCGAGATGATCTGCTACGTTACCGGCGACCGTCCAACGAATGCTAATATCCCTGGGATGGTTAGCCAAGTGTCGCAAGAGCACTTGCGTTTCGTTTATGACCATCTAGATCGTTTAGGCGAGATCGATCATTTGGACTTGTTCATCTATACTCGCGGAGGAGACGCTGACGTCCCGTGGCCAATGGTCAACTTCATTCGAGAGTTCGCGACCAAGTTCTCGGCACTCGTGCCTTATCATTGTCATAGCGCGGGAACACTGATTTGTCTTGGTGCCGACGAAATATTGATGGGGACAGGCGGAACGCTTAGCTCGGTCGATCCGACTACAGTAAACCCATTCAATCCTCGCGATCCGTTAAATCCAGCTATCCCTCTTGGCATTAGTGTCGAGGACGTCACCGCATACATCACCCTAGCTCGCGAAGTTGCTAAGATCAGCGAGCAGGACCACATCATTGATGTCTTCAATGAACTCTCAAAGCAAGTCCATCCGCTTGCGCTGGGAAATGTTTACCGGCAACACACGCGTATCCGAATGTTGGCTACAAATTTGCTCAAGATTCATATGCGGGGTGAAAAAAACGAGGCCAAGGTCACCCAGATCGTAGAAATAATAACCGAGAAATTGTACACGCACACGCACTTTATAAACAGACGTGAAGCGAGGAAGGTCATCGGCTTGAACGTGCGCGACCCGGAACGAAAGGTTGAGAAACTCATGTGGGACTTATATCAAAACTACGCCGCTGACATGCAACTTTACGAACCTTTTGATCTGAACATGTTCGTTGGAGACGAGACGTACAAGGAAGGAGTTGCCAAAGGCGCTTTTATCGAAAGCTTGGAAATGATGGACGTATGGGGGTCCGTATTTGCCGTATCTAAGAATAAAGCCGTTCCGCCTAATCTGCCTGTACCGATCTCGCCGGAACGAATTCAAGCGTTGCAAGGTCTGCCGTTCAAGATTGACGTCAACATATTGAAAATGGGGTGGGAGCGGGCGCTACGCGAGAAACAGACCTAATCTGTGTTTGAGGATTGAGCCTAGCACCGCCGTTAGAAGATCTGAAACGTCATTTAGGGTTTGAACCCCTTATATGAGTTTCAAAGCTATGTAGCCGACGACTACAATTACAACCCCAATTATGATCAAGCCTACGATCGTCTTAATGATGATATCAACGATGTGCAGCCAGCCGCCAAATACAAGCATAGGCAGTAATAGACTCCCAATCCACCAGCCGAGGAGCAAAAAGAGGATTAGTATGATGATAACTGCGACAACCAACAACGCTGATATAAGCGAATCTTTAAATGCCATCGTGCACCTCCCAGCTCAGAAGACAAGCCACCCCTTCGATTAGCTCTTCTACTCTAAAAACGTTTCCATCTCGCGTCACAGGTTTCTCCATAGCCTTGCTCGCCAAATCGACGCACGTGCTATGCGCTTCTGCACTAGGAGCGAGAAGAGCGCATTGAGGTCTAGTCCCGGGCTCTGGTGCGTCCACTGTAGTGAGCGTGCGACTACGCCGAAAACACGGAAACTGAGTTCGTTGAAGCCTCTACCCGACAGAATGCAGCGCAAAGGGCACAAAAAATGTGCATCATCAGAACAGTGTCAGCTTTTTTGATAATCAGCGCCATATATGTCGCCCATTCTAAGCACCCGGCCATTCTTTTTGGGCGCCTCCAGTTTTTGACCTAATGCTGCTTAAACGATCGCGCACAGTTGACTTGCCTGAGCAAGCTCCCACCGCTAAGCTTCGGTAACCCGAACGGCTATGCATTGCAGCTGCGTTGCGCAACGCACCAGAGGATTTATCTATGAGCATCCATCTATAACCATCAGTAGTTTTTGAGGTGACACAATGCCAATCCTACAAGTCTCCGTGCCCAGCAGCTTACAAATCTCTCAAAGTACTGGGATCATAATTGCAATTGGGTTGGCTATTTTGATAATCATTATTGCCGTAGCCCTAGTACTGAGAGCCCGTCGGCGGAGCTCAACGGCACAAGCAGCCGGAAGCGCTGTCAACCAAGGCGCAAGCGAAGAGGAAAGCTTTGAAGAAGTGACTGTAGCAGAAGCATACCGAGAAGCGACGACCCCGATACCACTTTCTGAGGAGGCTCACCAAGACCTCGCCTATGCGCAGACGTCGGAAGTGCAAGGTGGACAGGAAGAACCGGCGGACTTCCCGGTTCCAAAACTACCTCCAAAGACTACCACGATAATTAAAGGCAACGTCAACATCGCAGCAGCCACAGCTAGTGCCAGTCAAGCGGCCGAGATTCACAATGAACTCACCGCCCTCAGCTATAGTGAAGCAATTACGCCAAACGAGGCCGTCATTGATGACCCGAGTTTGGCGACAAAGATCAATGAAGTGAAAGATGATCTCGATTCTAACGAAACGCTGAGCGTCATACTGCTGAAATGCGTCGATATCGCAAAGTCATTGAATCGAAGAACTGATCTCGCGTGGATACATCGTGAACTTTTTGGCTCACCGGAATGGGACGATGCCGTTTATCTTGACGTTAGCAGCGAGGACGCGTTCCCGGCGTATCGGCTAATCGATGCAACGATGTACTTGAACTACACGCCCGAAGGTGAAGCGTTCCCGACGATTGAAGAATATGCGATCCCCTTGTTTGAGAACCGCTCAGTTTACGCGCTCGAGAAGGTATTAGAATCTGCTAACATTGAAAACCAAGACTATCTCGTGCTAAATACACCGGCCCCTGCCCAATGGCCTAGCACGGCATCTCTTGGGGAACTTATACCACTCACCGTTTCGGTGAAAGACTACTTGGATATTTTAGCTGAAGTCAAAAAGCAAGTTCAGGAATTCGTGAGTTCTCTTTAGCGAATGCTCGTGCTGGACGAAAACTCTTACCACCCACGCGTCTGCAGAATCTCTTCTTTCGGTATCTGACCTACGGACAATCCTTTCATAGGTAGCCCAAGACCCTTAGAGATCTCCGCGAGTGCTCTTGGATCGTCAAAGTTGTTGACCGCTTCAACAATAGCCTTAGCCATCACTTCAGGCTGTTCTGATTTGAAGATTCCTGAACCAACGAACACCCCATCGGCGCCCATGCGCATCATAAGCGCCGCGTCAGCTGGCGTAGCGATTCCGCCGGCAGCGAAGTTGACTACGGGCAATCTCTGCATTTCAGCTGTCTCGGCTGTTAGGTCAGCGGGCGCCTCAATTTCGCGCGCAACGAGGCCGATTTCTTGCTCAGATTTGCCTTTGAGTTCTCTGATCTTACTCATAATTGCGTGCATATGTCGCACTGCTTCCGATACATCGCCAGTTCCCGCTTCGCCTTTCGTGCGGATCATAGCTGCGCCTTCATTGATTCTCCTTAGAGCTTCTCCGAGGTCCCGTGCGCCGCACACAAACGGCGTGGTAAAACGTAGCTTTTCAATGTGAAATTGCTCATCAGCAGGGGTCAAGACTTCGGACTCATCAATCATATCAACTCCGAGCGCTTCCAAGATTTCGGCTTCGACGAAATGTCCAATCCTTGTCTTGGCCATGACCGGTATCGAGACTGCATCGATAATCTGAGCGACTATTAAGGGGTCTGCCATTCGTGCTACGCCGCCAGCCTTGCGAATATCTGCGGGAACCGCGTGGAGCGCCATTACCGCAACAGCTCCGGCCTTCTCAGCGATGATCGCTTGCTCTGCCGTGGTCACATCCATTATGACCCCGCCTTTTTGCATTTTGGCGAAACCTCTTTTTACCAATTCGGTTCCGCGATGCAGCTTTTCAATGTCCACTCAAATCAACTCTCTTGCTTGAGCCATGCACACCTAACCAGATAAAACTTATGTGCAGACTACCGTAAATGTGATTTAATCCTGTTTTGAATCTCTTCAGTTGCAAACCCTTGGCCGTACTCCCGTTTGTATGTGCGGTACAAATCTGCAAGCTCCCTGAGCTTCATCTTAGAAATGAAGATGGGCCCACACTGCGCCTCAACTAGCTTCTTTAGCCTCTTTATGACGTCTTGAGCGCCTTCGGTGCCTGCCTCTTCACTCATACGGTCTTATTACGCTGCGCAACTCTTTAATACTTTCCGACCCAGTTATTTAGAGAAGGTCAATCTGGTCTTTTTATACTGAGATTGTCGCGTGACGTGTGTTATATGTCGAATAAGCAGTTAAGCCTTGGCGCTCTTGAATATCTGAGCAATAACTTCGAATCGAGATACTGCAGCAACTGCGGCAGTCGTTTTTGGGCGCGAGCCGAGCAAAATACGTGTGGCGACGCTCCGTGCGCGCCTTATACGTTTATCGGCGCTCCGGTTTTGAAAAAGCGTGGGCTCAATGATTTGCGGGAATTCTATCTGTCCTTCTTTGAGCGTCGCGGGCATACACGCATCTCCCCGTATCCGGTAATTGCGCGCTGGAGGGAAGATGTGCTGTTGGTAAACGCCTCGATATACGATTTTCAGCCGCTCGTAACGTCAGGAAAGGTGCCCCCGCCGGCTAATCCACTCACAATATCGCAACCCTGCGTTCGATTAAAAGACATCGACGCAGTTGGAAAAAGCGGCAGGCACTTAACGAATTTTGAAATGATGGCGCATCACGCATTCAATTATCCAGGCTGCCAAATCTATTGGAGTAATGAAACTGTGGAGTATTGTGACAGTTTGCTGCACGAGCTTGGAGCCGACCCTGCGGCCATTACTTACAAGGAGCGCCCCTGGGCAGGCGGCGGTAACGCGGGCGTCTCTCTGGAAGTGCTCGTTGGCGGCTTGGAGCTTGCAACACTCGTTTTTATGGACATGCAGCGGTCAAAAACGGGAATGATGATCAAAGGTGAGCGCTACGAGCCGATGGAAAATTCGATCGTCGACACAGGTTATGGCTTGGAGCGCATGGTGTGGGCTGCAAATGGAATGCCAACCATATACGACGCGGTAATGCCAGACATTGTCAATTACCTAATAGAGGGTAGTGGACTTGAGCATTCGCTTGAAGACCCTCATTACGCGAATATTCTCGCGCAAAATGCCAGACTTTCTGGTTTAGTTGACCTGAACGCTTCCAATCTCCGCGACCTACGGAAAAGAGTCGCGACCAGCATCGGCATTGCTGTTGACGAACTAATGAGGATCGTGGAGCCAATTGAAACTGTATACACGATTGCAGATCATTCAAGATGTTTAGTGTTTATGCTGGGCGACGGTATCGTTCCTTCAAATGTCAAAGCTGGATACCTCGCTCGACTCGTGATACGAAAGGCGCTCCGCTCGTTACAGGGGTTGAACTGCGAGATCGGGTTGGAAGACGTTATCAGGAAACAAATAGAGAATTTGAGCGCTTTTACGTTGTACGAAGCTCGAGAGGAAACAATCGTTGATATGATACGGCATGAGACTGCAAAATATGGCAGCACTATAGATAAGGGCAAGAGACTTGTTGCTAGCTTGGCGCAGCGCTATCGGGGGCAAAGTTTCCCTAGGGAAGAGCTTGTGAAGCTGTATGACTCTCACGGAGTGCCCCCTGAAATTGTTGCAGCGGTGGGTAACAAGATCGGAACGAACGTCGAGTTGCCCGACGATTTTTACTCCATAGTTGCTGACACGCACGAGCGTGTCGAAGTTCGCGTTGCACCGGCCACGGAAGGTGTCCTCGACCTGCCTGCCACTCATCGCTTGTTTTATGATGAACCAGAACAAGTGACCTTTCAAGCGCAAGTCATTGGTCTGTCTAAGGGGGGGGTAATCCTTGATAGAACGCTTTTCTATCCCGGCGGTGGGGGACAGCCGGAAGACACGGGCCATATCACCACAGGCGTGGGAACGAAAGTTCGAGTGCTAGCCGCGCGCCTCGTAGACCACGTTATTGTTCACGAAGTCGAGGACGTTACGCCTTTTGTCATAGGCGAGAACGTGCGAGGTGAAATCGATATCGACCGAAGACAATCGCTTGCTCGACATCATACTGCGACGCATATTCTACTCGCGTCTATACGGGACGTTCTTGGCAATCATATTTGGCAGGAAGGGGCGCAGAAAGGAGTAGACAGCTCGCGCCTTGACGTTTCGCACTACAAGAAGGTGACCGATGACGAACGGAAAGAAATTGAGCGAAGGGCTAACCGCGTGATCATGGATGACATTTCCGTGGAACAGAAATGGATGGACCGAAACGAAGCAGAACAGGCGTACGGGTTCGCACTCTACCAGGGCGGAGTGCCTCCGGGAGCGGTCATTCGAATAGTGCACGTGGGTGCCGACGTTCAGGCGTGCGCGGGAACCCACATGACGAGTACGGGCAAAGTTGGACCGTTGCGAATCATGAAGACGGAGCGAATACAAGATGGGGTCGAGCGATTTGAATTTGCTGCCGGCATAGCGGCGATACTGTACGATCAGGAGCGCGATGCTATCGTAAGCAAGTCCTCAAAAACTCTGCGAGTCCCCCCGGAGCAACTTCCGTCCACCACAAGTCGTTTCTTTGAGGAATGGAAAGAACTAGGCAAGGAAAATGAAGAGTTGGGGGCGCTGAAGGCGAAGTTCACGTCTTTTTTGATGTCCGAGAGTCCGTCGATCAAAAAAGCGCAAGATGCTGTGAATGCCGGCGATCTTAATACGCTTAGGAATGTGCTCTCGTCGTTAGATGCAGCATTCAAGAGGCTTGCTAATGTTGCAGTTCCTTTAGATACGGTTCCCAATGTAGAGACAAGCGTGCTTGCGCCAACCGTTACGATTGTCGAGGAAATAAACGGCATTAAAATCTTAAGCAAGATAATCGACGCCAATATGAAAGAGCTTCTGCGTACCTCACAGGAGCTGCTGAACGACAACGCTGTGGTTATCCTCGGAGGCGTACGCGCAGGCCAAGCAAATATTGTTATTATGATGCGCACGGATGTAGCGAAAAAAGGCTTGAACGCGGCTATTATAATAAAAGAGGCGTGTAGCTTACTCGGTGGAAGTGGAGGCGGACGGCCTGAGCGGGCGTCAGGAGGCGGCCCTCACGCAGACAAGATCAACGACGCCGTGAACGAGGCTACGAAACTCGTACACGAGAAACTCAAAGCGATCGGGAGGGCAGGTTGACCATATGCACTTAGAATGTATTGACTGCGGCAAGAAGCATGACCTCTCAACCGTCGCGAATACGTGCAGTTGCGACGGTCTCCTTGAAATCAGGTACGACTTCTCGAAAGTTCAATTCAGTTTGGAAGATCTCTCGGCTGTTCCGCCGCATGTGTGGAAATATCGCGAACTCCTTCCCATTTCCGGAGTTCCCATCTCGCTAATGGAGGGGGGGACGCCCCTATACCGATGCAAAAGGCTTGAAGAAGAGTGTGGCGTCAAGGAGCTGTACGTCAAACACGAGGGGATGAATCCTACAGGCTCGTTCAAGGACAGGGGTATGACCGTAGGTGTTTCCCGAGCAGCGGAACTTGGGACCAAGACCGTAGCGTGCGCTTCGACAGGGAATACCTCTGCATCTATGGCGATTTACGCAGCAAAAGCGGGCATGGAAGCAGTCGTTCTTTTGCCTCAAGGTCACGTAGCGTTGGGAAAGGTTGCCCAGGCACTCATGCACGGTGCAAAAGTACTATCTGTCAGGGGCAACTTCGATGATGCTCTGCTGTTGGTTCAACGGCTCTGTTCGGAAAAAGGATTCTACCTTCTAAATTCAGTGAACCCATACAGGCTAGAAGGGCAAAAAACGATCGCATTTGAAACGGTTGATCAGCTTGTTGCGTACGGCAGCGAGAAATCACCTGACCGAGTAATCGTTCCCGTGGGCAACGCAGGCAATGTCAGCGCAATCTATAAAGGATACAAGGAATTCCGAGAACTCGACATCATTGAGGACGTGCCGATGATGACAGGGATACAAGCAAGTAGGTCTGCTCCGATCGTGGATGCTTTTCGACGCGGCTTGGCTGAGATAGAACCGGTGATCGAACCCGAAACTGTCGCAACCGCAATCAGGATTGGCAACCCGATAAATGCCCCCAAAGCCCTGCAAGCGATAAGACAATCTAACGGCGTCGCAGAATCAGTAACCGATCAAGAGATACTCAAAGCTCAAAAAGACTTAGCACGGTTGGAAGGCATCGGAGTCGAGCCAGCAAGTGCAGCTTCTATCGCAGGACTAAGAAAGTTGGCTAGGCAAGGCACGATCGAGCGGGATGAGATTGTGGTTTGCATTGCAACTGGTCATCTCTTAAAGGATCCTGAAACTGTCATAAGATCATTAAGCCCGCCCACTGAAGTAGAAGCGGATTTTGACGTGCTTTATGAGGCTCTCTCGCACCTTGAGCGCTCCTAATGAGCCACGCGCGGAAACGTCTATCTTCGATTGGATAGATCGTTCTTAGAGTGAAACGATGGCACAACAACGCGTGTCGTATCGTGCGCGTGTATCGTAATCGTGTCACGTAATCGTGCCACAATTACGTCTGAATTTCGCGAGTTCCAACGGGAGACGCTGCCTTGTAGCGCTCTAAGTTATAGTTCGCGTAGTCTTGAATTAATTTGATTTGGGCTTCGCCCCCGGGCATCTTGAAAAGGTGAGCAAATCGTCTCTGCTGCTTGAGATACTCTTCAACGGGCTGTTGACGAGGTACCTTCATCACGTTGACGAGTTCACCATCCACGATTTCGTACATCATCCAAAGTCCGGTTTCCACGGCGAGTCGTGCGATCTCTATCGTTTTTGCGCTGTCGAAGCCCCATCCAACGTTGCAAGGAGCATGAATCTGCAAATACGCCGGGCCGCGGACAGCAATACCCTTTTGCACTTTCTTTGCTAAGTCCCTCGGATAAGCGACAGACGTTGTTGCGACATAGGCTATGCCGTGGGCTGCCGCTATGGCCGGCATGTTCTTTTTCGGCCGATCATTTCCGAACGATTTCTTGCCGAATGGACTCGTAGTGGTGGAGGCATCGAACGGCGTGGAGCCACTGCGCTGGTTTCCCGTGTTCATATACGCTTCGTTGTCGTAGCAAATGTAGCAGACGTCGTGACCCCGTTCGAGCATTCCAGAAATAGCCTGCAGGCCTATATCGACGGTTCCTCCATCGCCTGCAATCACGACCACTTTGCCCTCTTCGTCTCTGCCGAGCGCCTTAAGCGCCACTTCAATCCCCGAGGCGACTGCTGCTGCGTTTTCAAAAAGCGAGTGGATCCACGGGACTTTCCAAGCGGATTGCGGATATTGCGAGGAAATGATTTCCATGCAGCCGGTTGAGTTTGCAACGAACACGTTTGCTCCTGTTGCTCTCAGAACTGCTTGTATCGTGAGCGCCGCGCCGCATCCTGCGCACGCCCTATGACCCGACGCTAACAAGTCTGTCGGTCGCTCTTCTTCTTTTGCTTGCATGTCTAGACCTCTTGGAAATCCAAAATCTGTGTGTTCAGGTCGAAAAATTCGCTGTTGGAACTCTTCTTGTCTTCGCGAATGTAGTCAAACATCTTTACAAACGTTCGTTTTGGGATGTCCCTGCCCCCGAGACCAGCGATGAAGCCGAACGCCTTAGGAGCGTTGTCATCGTGATAAAGGCTCGCTTTGACATCGGTGAAAAGTGCCCCTTCGAAACCAAGTGAGATATTTTTGTCTAAAATGCCAACGGCTTCCAAGCCAGCCAAAGCACGTCGTATCTCGTCGACCGGAAATGGGCGGTACGAACGCAGTTTAATAGCGCCAACTCGAACGCCGTCGTCGCGCAGATCGTCAACCGTGTCTTTCAAAGTGCCGACTACAGATCCCATCGCCATAAGCACATACTCGGCATCATCACACCTGTACTCCTCTATAAGGCCGCCGTAATCCCTGTCAAACACCTCACCGAATTCGCTCGATATTTCCGGTATTACAGCCTTAGCCGCTTCCAGCGCTCGGTGATTCTGATACCGGAACTCGGTGTAGTAATTAGGATCGGCAAACATGCCGAAAGACTTTGGATCTGACACGTTCAGGAAATCCGTAGGCCGGTAAGGCGGCAAAAAATCATCGACAAGGTCCTGCTCGAGGAGTTCGACAGGTTCGTAGGTGTGAGTCAGCGTGTAGCCGTCCATGCAGACCATCACCGGAACTTGAATTCGGCTGTCTTCCGCAATTCTATACGCTTGAATCGTCAGATCGCTCGCTTCAGTGTTATCTTCTGCATAGATTTGAATCCAGCCTGAATCGCGCTCTGAAATGGAATCTTGATGGTCATTCCATATGCTGAGGGGTGCTGAGAGTGCCCTGTTTGCTACGGTCATAACAATCGGCAATCGCATGCCTGCCGCGTTAAAGAGCACTTCGTGCATCAGAGCTAGGCCTTGCGAGGTTGTCGCAGTATACGTTCGCGCGCCAGTAGCGCTCGCGCCAAGGCATACAGACATTGCGGAATGTTCAGACTCTACTTTCACATATTGCGCATCGAGGTCCCCGTCCGCTATTAATTGAGAAATATCTTCCACGATGTGCGTCTGCGGGGTTATCGGATAAGCCGCTACTACGTTTGGCCGTGCCGCCTTTACTGCAAGTGCAATCGCGTGAGATCCTTCCATTATCTCTCTCATGCTACTTCTCCTCCAGTTTCATTTTGATACCCTTGATCGGGCACTCATTAGCACATATTCCGCACCCTTTACAATACGTCGGATCCAGTTCATATCGGATGTGGGCCTTCTTGACAGCGGCCTTCTTAATCTTGCCCGCCTTCTCGAGCTCTTCTGCTTTCTTTCGCGCCGCATCGGCTTCATGTCCGCTTAACGTCCGCTCAATGATGGCAGCGTCAGGACAGTTCTCGAGGCATTTGCCGCAGCGGGTGCATTGCTCCATGTCGAGCTCGGGATAAAATACCCTCCAATCGCCAGTTTTTGTGATTTCTGAGGTTCCAGGCTTTCCAATTGCTGCCGTTCCGATCTTTTCGTGTATTTCGTGCGTCTCCCTCTTCTCGCGAGCTCCTGCCTTTGCGTGGGGCTTTCGCTCAGTTGCGGCCATAATCTGGTAGGCCTTTTCTGCTGCTCGGACATTGAGTTCTCCGACTTTCCCAGGGAATCGGGCTAAGACCGATCTCTTGATCGACTCGATACTGATCTCACCCGTAGCACCTGCAAACGCGCCCAGCAGAGTTGTATTAACGATAGGTCGACCTATGATTTCAAGGGCTATTCCCGTGGCGTCTATTGTCCTCACTTCTATTCCTGCGTCGAGTCCTGTCTCTTCAGGCGACTTTTCGGAATTCACAATCACCATACCTTCAGGCTTCAGGCCAGAAGTAACATCAATCGCCGCAATTAATGTTGCGTCTTGAACGATAACGTAATCAGGTTCGTAGATCTGACTTCTCAGACGAATTTTCTTATCACTCAGGCGCGTAAATGCAGTAACTGGGGCACCACGTCTCTCAACGCCAAAAAATGGGAATGCTTGACTGTATTTTCCGTCCTCGAACGCTGCGACAGCGAGTAGTTCGGCAGCGGTAACAGAGCCCTGCCCGCCCCTGCCGTGTATGCGTACCTCTTTCACTTGTTGGCCTCCGTTGTTCATCATTAATCGTTCAATCTGATTTAATCCTTTCGAAGCCTTGTTTAGTCTCAAACGCGCGTTTGGTAGATCCTATGCTGAACGTGGCTATCACGTAAGTTGAAGTTGGATCGGGTCGTCGCGTGGTTCGCAGTCCGACAGCCCCGCCAAGCGTGTGGAGGTTGCACACTATTGGAAGTCGACCGGGATGCCCATAATATCGACAGAGCCTTCCCATACATCTTTAGCGATAGCGGCGCATCCCGTTGCTGCACTCCAGGGGTCAAGAACGATAGAAGACGTGCTCAAGTGCTCGTCTACTAATGCTTTCACTTTCGCAGCTGCAGACCCTGCCAAAAATATCGATCCCTGTGCTGAATAGTCTCGCAATAGGACCTGCAGTGCGTTGATCTCCATCGCCGCATACAGTGCCAGCGTTGCGATGAGATCATGCTCTCCAAGGCCGCGTTTCACGAGGCCGCCGCGAGAAAAAGCCTCGTTGGCGGTCATCAATCCGCTATCTACGTCCCGTATAGCTTGAAGATCTAAAGGCCCTTGCGCAACTCCTGGTGCAAATATTGCGGCATCAATTGCTCCTAAGATACGCGATTCTGCGACCGCGAGAGACACGGTATTAGAGCTTACGTCGCATAAGATGAAGTCTCGGTCTTTGTGATACTTAGAGACATAGTACGCTAGTCCTACCTTTTCTGGTGAAGCTCCGTGGGAAAAGAACTTCATTCGAAAATCGACGTTTGATTCGTCGTGGATTCCGGGCAATACAATCGCAGGCGTATTTGACTTATGAATTGCATCATAGACGGCGGTACCTCCTCCGATGTAACGTCCAGCCCCCCCGACCGCCTTGAGCCCTCTGTTACGTACTTTTCTGATGTCCGTGATCTTCGTGATACCATCGCCCATCGAGTACGTGAGCCCGATGAGTTTAACGAACTCAAGTTTAAGATTTAGCCCCTCCTCTATATCGTGCGCGATAGAAGACTCGGCTATATTTTCTCGTGGAAGCTCGAGCTTTCGTTTATCTAACGTAGCAAAGCGAACAGCTTGGGTTCCGTGGTCAACGCCTATGAACATGTTCGTGGCAGAGTCAGATAAGATAAAGCCTCAGGCGGAATTTGAATCCGCGACCTCGTCCTCTCTGTGTTCAATTCAAGAAACTTACCAAGGACGCGCTATACCAGGCTTAGCCACTGAGGCATTAGAATCCATCTTTATATACCAGGTTACTCTATAAATAATTTAAGTCGTGGTATATCGTCGCTGAGAAGAGCTAAAGGCGAAAAAACAAACTCTTGGGCTCGGTCGTCAGCGACTGGGAAATAAGCGTGCGAGTCAAACACCCGCACTAAACTGTTGGGGGCTTTGCGTGAGGGATGACAATACGCTCATTGATAAGGTCGCAACGAAAAAGTTGGGGCTCCATCAAATAGATCTTCCTGAGTCAGAGGCAGTTGAAATCAGGCGCAAAGCGATCGAAAGATTGACAGGAGCGGCATTGGATGCACTTGGCGAGTATGCTATTGACGCTGAGTCCTCCTCGAAACGCAACATCGAAAACATGATTGGAGCCGTGCAGGTGCCAGTCGGTATTGCTGGCCCTCTGGCAGTGAAGGGAGAATACGCGAATGGAGAGTTCTACATTCCCCTGGCTACGACGGAAGGTGCTCTGGTAGCATCTGTGAATCGGGGGTGCAAGGCAATTACTTCTGCTGGGGGTGCCATTGTTCGGATTTTCAACGACGAAATGACTCGCGCTCCAGTTTTTGCGGTGGCCGATGTTATCGAAGCGCAGCGCGTTGTTGAATGGGTCAAGGAGCCAGAGAACTTTACTAAGCTTAAGAAAGCAACGAGGGAGACCACGAAACACGGGGAACTTGTACGAATAGACCCTTACGTTGTCGCGGACAACGTTTTCTTACGGTGTGCGTTTGACACTAAAGACGCACTTGGGATGAACATGGTCACCATTGCAACTGACAGACTTGCCGACATCATCGTTGATGAGCTCGACATTCGGCTGGTCGCCCTTTCAGGCAATATGTGCACAGATAAGAAACCCGCTGCGATCAACTTGATCGAAGGCCGAGGCAAAAACGTAGTTGCTGAAACCTTTATCCCTCGAAGCATTATTCACGACGTACTGAAGACAACGCCGGAAGGCATGGCAGATGTTCATTATCGAAAGAATATGCTTGGATCTGCCAAAGCCGGATCGCTGGGCTTCAACGCACACGCAGCAAACGCCATAGCGGCTATTTTTATTGCAACTGGTCAGGACCCGGCTCACGTTGTCGACGCGTCGACGGCAATTACTAGCTTCTCTGTACGCGGAGACGAATTGTATGCATCCGTAAGCATGCCCTCTCTGCCAGTTGGTACAGTGGGTGGGGGAACCTCGATCAAAACGCAGCACGAGTGTTTGTCGATAATGGACGTCGCAGGCGGAGGGACGCCTCCGGGAGCTCATGCTAAGAAATTTGCTGAAATCGTCTGCTGTGCCGTGCTTGCGGGTGAGCTCTCTCTTATAGCAGCACACGCTGCAAGACATCTTGCGAAGGCACACGCGACGCTTGGGCGGTGACGTCAGCCCGCCGCTGCGTGTGCGATGCCGTCAGATTACGCACGATCTTCGTCGCGTAGCCCGCCAGCTCGCGAATCATGGCGCGTTTTTTTGCGGCGTTATCATCCGTGCATCTAAGGCATTTTTAAAAAAAGAGCTAAAATAAGCGACCGCCGATGGTTGAACGCGTTACGCTGGAATGAACTTCGTCCCGTAGTAGATCACGCCGTCCGGTCCGTCCTCTCCGAGCTTTCTAAAAACAGACTTAACGCGCATTCCGATCTTGACTTCAGACGGATCGCAAACGATCTGCGCCGTAAGTCGCGGCCCCTCGTCGAGTTCTACAATTGCCAGAACGTACGGCGTCATCTTGCTGAAACCTTCAGGAGCTGAATATATCGTGGTGTGGGTTATCACTTTTCCGCTGCCTTCAAACTGATATTCGCGAATCACACCCTTACGTCTGCAAGGGGGGCACACGGACCGCGGGGGGAAGTAGCAGGTATTACAGTTCTCACATTTTGTGCCGATGAGGTTATACCGGTTGGGTATTCTTCTCCAAAAACGTGGGACGTTCATCGAATCACCTCGCTAGGATATGCACAACTACGGTGCCACCCGTTCCGCCGACATTGTGGGTCAGGCCTACTTCAGCCCCCTCAACCTGCCTTTTTCCGGCAGTGCCTCTCAGCTGCTCGACGATCTCTACTGCTTGCTTTATTCCCGTTGCCCCTACTGGGTGCCCGCATGCCTTCAGCCCCCCGCTTGTGTTTATAGGGATCTTGCCGCCGATTGCAGTCTCGCCTGCAAGCGTCGCGGGCCCTCCTCGGCCTTTTTCAAAGAAAGCGAGGTCTTCAATCGCCATTATCTCAGCGATTGTAAAGCAGTCATGCACCTCAGCGACATCGATGTTTGACCGTTGTAGCCTTGCGGTCTTGAAGGCCCTATCTGCGGCAATTCTGGTCGCGTCGATGCTCGTTAGACTTCGTCGATCGTGCAAAGAGATCGTATCGCTGGCTTGGGCAGCCGCTTTCACGTAGATCGGAGTATCGGTGAATTCTCGCGCCCTTTCAGCAGGAACCAGAATAACTGCAGCCGCCCCATCCGTTATTGGACTGCAATCAAAAAGTCGAAGAGGATCTGCGACGAGGGGTGAGCTGATAACCGCGTCAATTGTGATTGTATTCCGGAACTGGGCTTTGGGGTTCATTGAACCGTGGTAGTGATTCTTGACGGCAACTTGCGCGAGCTGCTCACGTGTGGTACCAAACTCGTCCATATGTGCTCGGGCCATCATAGCGTAGAGTCCCGGAAACGTGGCGCCTAGTGCGGCCTCCCATTCCCGGTCAGAGGCAGCAGCGAGCGCGTCCATCGCCTTCTCGGGGCCAACGTCTGTCATCTTTTCGATGCCTGCTGAGATGACAATGTCGTGGTACTCAGAAGCGACCGCAATAATGCCACTTCGCAGCGCGAGGCCACCTGAGGCGCACGCAGCTTCCACTCGGGTGCTCGGCACGCTGTTGGAAATGAGGCCGGAGTAATCGGCGATAAGCGCTCCGACGTGCTCTTGCTCGATGAATACTCCTGAGCTCATGTTCCCCCCGTAAAGTGCTTCCACGTCAGCTCCGCTCATCCCAGCATCCTCAAGGGCCATCAAGCCCGCTTCGATGAAAAGGTCGCGGAAGCTTTTGTCCCACATCTCGCCGAACTTTGTGCATCCTATGCCGACGATAGCTACGTCTCTCATTGTGAATCGCCGTCTCGCGGCGTTTGGCCTCCCTTAGAGTATGATCTTGTTTTTGTGTTTGGCGTAAATTGCATAATCTAGATAAATTGGTGCAGCAAGCAACTCAGCAACAGTTGGGGCCTGACCTTGCATCGTACCGATCTCTTCTGTCACGCGAAATGTGAACGAATCGCTGCCTGCGCCTGACCCAAAGGAGGTCATAAAGATGCGGCTGCCCGGTTCCGCAACATCTAGCACCGATGCCAGTCCTATGAGTGATGACCCGGCGTACGCGTTCCCCAGTTTTTCGACCACAAGACCTTGTTTTACCTGTTGCGGTGAAAAACCAAGTGTGGAAGCAACGGTGCGAGGAAATTTGCCATTCGGTTGATGAAATACGGCGAAGTCGAAGTCTTCAGGCTTGCTATGTGTCTTGTGAAGTAATCCTCTTGCCCCTGCTAAGACGTGTTTGAAATATCCTGGCTCTCCTGTGAATCTCCCTCCGTGCTTCGGATATTGTTGGCCTTCCCGCCTCCAAAAGTCGAAGGTATCAGTCGTGAATGAATATGTGTCCTCAATTTCAGCAATGACGTGGTTCTTTCCAACGACGTAAGCCGCGCCGCCTGCTGCTGCTGTGTATTCAAGAGCATCTGCGGGTGCTCCCTGAGCGGTGTCAGCACCTATCGCCATGCCATATTTGATGTAGTCAGCAGCGACCAGTCCTAGGCACGTCTGCAAAGCAGCAGTCCCCGCTTTGCACGCGAACTCATAGTCAGCAGCCATCAGCTCCGGCGTCGCCCTGATCGCTTCAGCGACAATCGTCGCCGTCGGCTTGACCGCGTAAGGGTGAGATTCGCTGCCGACGTATATAGCTCCGATGTCGGCTCCTGCCAAGCCAGATCGCCGAAGGGCGGAGCGAGCAGCTTCGACTGCGATCGTAGCCGTGTCTTCATCTCGGTCGGGGACTGATTTTTCAAGAACGCGCAGTCCCTTTTTGATGTCATTGGCATTATCCCCCCACACTCGCGCAATTTCTTCAACTGTGATCCGGTATCGGGGTATATATGCGCCGTATGTTGTAATCCCAATGGACACGTTATTTGCTCCTAAACAGACAGTCTATGATCCAATGAATTAGCAAAATATGTTGCGTCTGGAATGCTCAATCTTAGTAGGGGGCACTTTTAAATGCACATAAAAAGCTACTGGCAGTCTCTAAATTATTCTATATTCCTATGTGTTGCGCGGGCTATTTATTAGCTTTTGTGACTCTCTACGTTGCTCGCGGATAAACTAGTGGGGCCACCGAGATTTGAACTCGGGTCTGAGGACCCCCAGTCCCCAAGGATATCCAGGCTACCCTATGGCCCCCTTCATATTGAGTATGCTCTAACCCTATATTATTTCTATTCAATGCTACTTGTTATCGCTTGCTTTTTGTAACTGTTGCGGCTCTCTTTTCGCAAAGCTCTCTGGATTTGTAAAGCTATGTCGATCTCGGGCTGGGCGTCAATACCATTCGAGGCGCAAGAAAAGCAAACTCGCAGAATCCATATACTACTATAGCTTGATACGTTGCACTGGCGTGCTGAGCAAGAATGCACCGTGCTCGATCTTCTTTTTGAGCTCTCGCGTCAGTTTGTCTGCATTTGATCGATCTGATTGCCTCAGCGTGACTGGAATTTGTAGCCCATTTAGATCAATCGCACCCAGATCACCTTTTAGGGCGCCATGCGGACAAGATGATAAGCAAGCGCCGCACCGCACGCATTCTTTGCGATCAATTCCTTTGTTCGGTGTGAATGCGGCGGTTGGACAATTCTCAGCGACTTGACATTCTTCACAACTCACGCACTCGTTGTTTGAGAAACGTATCCGGCCATATTCGCGCCGCCAGACGTCACCGTATCGTGCATGACCAAGTGGCGCACGCCCATTCACATCAACAATTGGCAGGGGGATTCGATCATCTGTCCGGCTTACGCTCTCAAGTAGAGACGTATTAAGAATCGGAATAGGGATCGCCCACGAACAGAACACGTCAGGCCCTGCGGACGTGTTAAAGCCACCCACATATCTAGGATCCATGCCCTCCAGAGGTGCATATCCTGAAAGGTTGGGCTTCTGAGCAGAGCTACGTGTTCCCGTCCCTGTCACGAAGCCAATAGCACCATTGAACAGGGCTTTCGTGCCAACTCCGATAGTTTCGAGCTGAGGGTCTTTCTCCAAAGGATTGAGCTCCCCACATCCAGAGAAGGTAGCTTCCTTATACGGCCCTTCGAGACACGTAACAGAAAAAATGGACTTGACGCAACCGTCGTTAGGGTTAACAAACGCATTATAATTCTTAAATACGTTGCGAGTAGCTGAGAGCCTTGCAAATTGCATATCTTGAAGGTTAG
>Ga0224515_1000007_pt1 | contig 79535 bp, 81 predicted proteins | sample IRFST25metaG_FD_179880 | JGI IMG/M metagenome (GOLD analysis project Ga0224515, IMG submission 179880) | Peat soil microbial communities from Stordalen Mire, Sweden - IR.F.S.T-25 | ecosystem: Environmental > Terrestrial > Soil > Wetlands > Peat | place: Sweden: Norrbotten County, Stordalen Mire...
GTCCCAACGCGGCAGGCTCGAGACCTGTTGATGCCTTGCATAAAGAAGCCTGCTGGGCTTTTGTAGAGGACGCATCGCTTGGGTTCAAATCCCAACCCCGGCGTCGATATTACGGAAAGGCCGTTCGCTGCTACGACGTGGGGCCTCAATCGAGTTCGAGCTGATTTTGAAGATACGCCATCAGCTGTGAGGTCTTGAGGTACACTTCAACTAGCCGTTGTTTCACGTTTGTAACGTCTGTTTGGTCGTCGCCGGTATATACATAAAGGGGCATTTCGGTCAGAATATCTGCAACGTCTTCGTTTGGAAGCACCGAAAACAAGTCGTTGCGATAGTGGTTGTACTGTTTCACGTACTGATTCGCATCGATATACGGTTCAGTCAACGATCGGTCTAAGGTGCCATCGAGTGACGCATACAACTCATTAACTCCGCGTAGCGTCTTTTCAAGCTCCGCTTTCGTTCTCAGCTCCATCGGCGTCAATTCCCTTCACTAGCTCGCTGCAAAATAAGCAGTCGCGGCCACAAACGTAGGCGTTGCGTCCGTTTAGTAATTGTGTTCCGGTGCGTTTTTTCCTTGCACCTTTCCCAAGATTTCGAACGTAGTGTCTCGCACCTTGTCGAGAGACTCGTCAGTGCTTCGCACGCTGATTATTACCGTTCCAATGCTCATTGAAACCTCGTTTATTTTTTTAAACTGCAAGGGTTTCTCTGCCGCCGTGTCAATTTCGTCCATGATATCTACAACACACTGGAGCTCTTCAAACTTCTAACTTTCGTTTGGATAGTAGTTCGACAGCCCCCGAAGCGCAGGTGCTTCGAGATATCGTCAGCGTTATAGACGATCAGCGCGTGTATACGCCGATGATCAAGATCGGAATCGCAGGTGTGCCTTTAGCGCTCAAAGGCAAGAGTACGGCAGAGGGCATCGCGTATGCCTCTCGTATTGGACTTGACGCGCTTGAAGTTCAGTTTGTCAGGCGTGTTTCAATGAAAGAGGAAACAGCGATAGAGGTGGGCGACGTAGCGCGCAAGGCCAAGATTGATCTCTCGGTTCACGCTCCGTACATGATAAACCTCGCTTCAGAAGATCCGCAGATCATCGAAGACAGTATGAATCGCATAAGGCTCTCTGTTGACAGGGGTCAGGCGCTCGGAGCAAGCATCGTCGTTTTTCATTCGGCATACTATACAGCGAAGTATACCAAAGACGAGACGTACGAGTTAGTCAAAGACGCGTGCGTCGGTTTGCTGGATTATGTGCGCGACCGCGGCATTAGGCGACCGCAGCTCGGTGTCGAACTCTTAGGTCGGCAAAGTCAGTTCGGGACGGTTGAAGAGTTGCAAAGACTGCATCAGGAGCTGCCAGACATACGCCCTGTTATTGATTTTGCACATTTGCACGCAAGGTGCAATGGGTGCTTGCACACCGTTGAGGACTATGCGCGCCCCCTTCGGGCACTGTTCAGTGACCACAGTCACCTGCACAGCCACTTTTCTGGGATTGAGTTTTCGAAGGGAAACGAACGCCGACATCTGCCCATCGATCTCACCCAGTTTAGGCTACTTGTCAGCGCGCTTAAAGAAAACGCTTGCGGCGCCACCATAATCTGTGAATCACCGCTGCTCGAACAAGACGCCGTAAAGATGAAGCCGTTTGTCGAATAGTGGCCAATCTAAGCATTTTTTGGTTGAAGCACACCAAATTTAGTTAGAAAGTTTTATCTATCATAGTGCTTTTGTGTCTGTTAGAACCTCAAGGGAGGCACAGTATGACAGACGACAACATAATCTACGTAGGCAACAAACCTGTAATGAATTACGTGCTAGCCGTGGTAACGCAGTTTAACAATGGAGCCGACGAGGTCTTGATTAAAGCTCGGGGAAGAGCTATTTCGCGGGCAGTTGACGTAGAACAGATTGCTATAAACCGCTTCCTCTCAGACGTCACGACGAAAAAAATAGAGACTTCCACCGAGAGTCTTAGCACCGAGACCGGTAACACAAACGTCTCGGCCATCGAAATAATCGTAGGAAAATAGAAGGACTCGCACTAGGTTTTTTTAAGACGAAGTTAAAAAGGCGCTCTGCGCTTGCCGGGCGCCATTTTCAACCACGTCTGGCTGCCGCAATCGCATCGCTGGCGCGACCGAGCGCCCGCGTGGTTCGTACGCTTGATCAGCCGCGTAATTCTCTAAGGTCACGCAGAAGGCCCTTTCTCCCGCCAAGCTGCGCGACAGATTTTGACGCCACGAAGTTGCCATAAAGACCCGAATCGTGCAGGTCCTTGCCGATCAGCTGCCCGTACAGGAACCCTGCCGCGAATGCGTCTCCTGCCCCCACGGTGTCAGTTATCTGAGATTCGTAGGGAGCGACATAGAAGCTCTCGCTTCGCGTTGCCACGTAAGACCCAGCATCGCCGAGCGTGACGGCAATGATGTTTGCTCCGAGGTCGAGGAGAGTCGCTGCGTCTTCGACGCGTTCTGATCCGGTCAAGTGTTGCGCTTCTTCCTTGTTGAGAAATAGTGTGAAAGTGCGTTCAATTAGTGGTTTCAGTTGGTCCAGTCCGAGCTTTGTATAAATGCTGCCCGGGCTAAACGATACTTTTGTTCGCGACCTGCGTAGATGTCGAACGTACGAGATTTGCATTCTGAATTGATCAATGCCCATAAAAGAGCTGACGTGCAATATTTCGGCCTGCTGAGCATAATCGTGATTTGCGGCGAAGAATGCATCGTTTACGCTTGGGAGGACATAGATAGCTCTTTCTCCGCGCGAATCGACGAATATTAACGCTGAGCCAGTATCTCCCTCTGATATCGTGATGCCGTGCACATCAACGCCTTCACGCCGCAAATCGTCCAATAACTGTGCTCCTTCTCTGTCATCGCCTACCGTTCCGAGAAATCCAGTTTTGACGCCTAAGCGAGCGAGTCCGACGATGGTATTTGCTGCAGAGCCGCCCGGCTGCCTGACGGCCGAAACCACGCCTATCTCTCGGCCTGGGAGTGCTAAATCATCCACCCGGCAAATTCTGTCGCAGTTCAGCGCCCCAAAGCCGATAACCTCAGCGTTGTGCTCCATGTCGCAGCTCCTATTCGCATGATCGTTGCCCTTTTTGAGACTTAACTGTATTGCTGAGCGTTATTCAATCGAATCAGCGTGACACGCTTGCTGGCAGACGGTTGCCGTCTTCCGCTACGAGACTTCCTCGCACATGCTCCCCAAGCATGGGCGCGCGGTTTTTTTTAGGCTATTGTCGCCCACTCTCTGTTGATGATAGGGCGTTATTGTTACTTGGAGGCGACTCGAACGTTTTGAGGACGCCGAGCAGCAGATAAGCGGCGGCGTATCGAGTCGGGAGAAACTTAAAATACGGATTACGTCCTCCTTATGGACGATGTATGTCAGAAATGTGGAAATTACAGACATCAAAACTGAATCAAGAGACGTCAATACCCTCTTTTTCGATCACTCCTTTCGTTTTATTCCTGGGCAGTACGTCATGGTGTGGATTCGAGGCGTTGACGAGATACCGATGAGTCTGTCGTACGTAAATGGCATCACCGTTAGAGCGGTCGGTGATGCCACGGCGGCGATTTGCGCGCTGCGCGTCGGTGATACACTCGGTGTCAGAGGCCCTTTCGGAAATGGGTTCCGCGTGACCAAGCCGCCTGTGCTGCTTGTGGCCGGAGGTGTGGGCGCTGCCCCACTGGCGCCACTTGCTGAGTCGCTAAAAAACAATATCGTAACTATTCTCGGCGCCAAAACAGAGGAGGAACTGTTATTCATTGAGCGATTCAAGAGCGCTGGATCGCTCTGGATAACCACTGATGATGGCACTGCTGGCCACAAAGGCCCGACCATCGATTTGCTGGATAGGATTCAAGGTTACAACGAAATAATGTCGTGCGGCCCTGAAAAGATGATGCGCAAAGTGTTAGACCACGCAATCGTTGCTGGGGTGCCGAGTCAGTTCAGCTTGCAGCGATACATTAAGTGCGGCGTCGGGTTGTGTGGCTCATGCTGCATAGATCCTTCAGGTCTGCGCGTGTGCTCGGACGGTCCTGTTTTTGCAGGAGCGCAGCTACAAGAGGGCGATTTTGGGGCATATATGCGCGATACGACGGGCAGAAAGGTGAATTTGTGATCGGTAGGTTCAACCTCCACGATGAGACATTTTTGGGGACTGTGGAAGGAACGCGCGTGCACGGCAACGGGAGCACCTATAAGTTGTCTGAGTTACGAGTGCTCGCGCCTACATGCCCTGGCAAGATTGTGGGCGTCGGTTTGAACTACACCGACCACGCGCGAGAACTTGCAACCAAGGTCCCGGAACAGCCCACTATATTTCTCAAACCGTCCACGAGTGTGATTGGCCCAGGAGAAAGCATCGTGCATCCAGCCATCAGCTCTCGGGTGGACTTCGAGGGGGAGCTGGCTTTCGTTATTGGCCAGAGATGCGCAAACGTAGAGGATTCCAACCGCGTTGTACTTGGCTACACGTGCCTCAATGACGTGACCGCTAGAGACCTTCAGATCGAGGACGGCCAGTGGACGCGCTCAAAAAGCTTTGACACGTTTGCTCCTCTCGGACCGTTTATCGCCACCGAGCTAGATCCTCGAAACGCCCGCATTGTGACACGTGTCAACGGCCGCCAGCGGCAGAGCTCAAACACAAGAGAGCTCATATTTGACGTGGACTATCTAGTCAGATTTATATCGCGCATCATGACCCTTGAAGTCGGGGACGTGATCACTACTGGCACGCCCGCAGGTGTGGGACAACTCAGAGCTGGCGATTCTGTCGATGTAGACATTACCGGCATAGGAACCCTTTCAAACAACGTTATTAGTGAGCAAGACGAGAAGTTATCAGCTACGAACTGTCTGAAGCCACACGTGTGAGGTAGCATGTCCATACCGAAGAATTACGAGCACGAGTATGTCGAGTCGAAATGGCTTACTATGTGGAATGCGGACATGTATCGGTATCGCGGAAAACCCGACGCAGACAGTTTCATAATCGATACGCCTCCGCCATATCCGACGGGTAATTTTCATTTAGGAAACGCTCTCAACTGGTGCTATATCGATTTTGTCGCACGATACAAGCGCATGAAGGGCTTCGACGTGATGTTTCCCCAGGGATGGGATTGTCACGGACTGCCTACGGAGGTGAAGGTCGAAACTACCTACAACGTAACAAAAAATCAGATCCCCCGCTACGAGTTCAGAGGACTTTGTGAAAGCTTGACGCGGGAAAACATTGCGTTGATGAAAGGGACGATGCAGCGACTCGCTTTTTCAATAGACTGGTCGCAAGAGTTCGTTACCATGGACCCTACTTACTTTGAAAAGACGCAGAAATCGTTCGTGCGAATGTACCGCGGCGACCGCATTTATAAAAGCGACCATCCTGTGAACTGGTGTCCTCGATGTGAAACCGCCATCGCATTTGCCGAGGTAAATTACGATTCGAGGTCAACGGTTCTCTATTACGTCATTTTCAAAGGGGGCGACGCAGAATCGGTGCAGATAGCAACTACGCGCCCCGAGCTCTTGGGCGCCTGCGTCGCTGTCGCCGTAAACCCGAGCGACGAACGGCACGAACGTCTGATCGGCAAAAGAATTCGAACGCCGCTCTACGACGAGGAGGTACCGGTTATAGGGGATGAAGCAGTCGATCCTGCATTTGGCACGGGAGCCGTGATGATCTGTACGTTTGGTGACAAGCAGGATGTGCGATGGTGGAAGAAGCACAACCTACCGCTGAAAAAAGTCATTGGTAAGGATGGCCGCGTCACTGACTCTAAGAACAACGGCGTAAGTATCAGTGAAGCAAAAGAGCGCATCATTGGAGAGCTGCTCGAAAATAAGCTCGTGACGAAACAGGAACGAATCGAGCAGAACGTCGGGATTCACGACAGATGCGAAACCGCAATCGAGATTCTTTCAGAGAACCAGTGGTTTGTCAAGATCGATAAGGACGTTATTCTCCAGCGTGCGGCTGAAATTCAGTGGATTCCGCCGTACGCATTTTACCGACTGAAGAATTGGACAGAGAGCGTCGAATGGGACTGGTGTATCTCGCGTCAGCGCATTTTCGCAACGCCCATCCCGGCATGGTACTGTGACGAGTGTGGACGCGTTTTAGTTGCCGACGAAGGCTGGCTGCCTTTGGACCCCACTGAAGAAGCACCGAGAAGCGCGTGTGCGTGCGGTTCGTCCAGCTTCACGCCCGAACAAGACGTCCTCGACACGTGGATGGACTCGTCGATCTCGGCCTTAAACGTTGCAGGCTGGCCCGACGCCGCGTATCGAGAGCATTTTCCCACTCAATTGCGCCCCCAGGGTCACGATATCATTAGGACCTGGGCGTTTTATTCCATACTGCGATCTGATGCCCTGGCGGGGAGCAAACCCTGGGAGTACGTCGTCGTCAACGGAATGGTACTCGGTGAAGACAGCCAAAAAATGAGCAAGTCGCTCGGCAACATCATCGCTCCGGAGAGCTTAATAGAGCAGTACGGAACCGACGCTGTTCGACAATGGGCAGCAATCGGCGGCTCAGTCGGATCCGACGTCGCGTACAACACAAAAGATCTCACGGCTTCTTCACGGTTTTTGACGAAACTGTGGAACGTTTTCAGGTTCGCGATGATACACCTAAGTCAAGGCGTGGAGCCAGTCATTTATGGGCCGAAAAATTCGACTGAAATCTGGCTAATCTATGAGCTTGCAGGTCTGGTAAAATCAGTCACCTCGAGCTTGGATCATTTTAGCTTTGACGAGGCCCTTAAGGATATCCGATCGTTCGTGTGGAACTCGTTGGCGGACCATTACGTAGAGGCCGCCAAAGGTAGACTATACGAACGAGACCGTTACAGCGTTGCCGCTTTGCATCTCGCCCTTGATACGATAGCGAAGCTGCTAGCGCCCTTTTGTCCTTTCTTTGCAGAAGAGTTGTTTTCGCACATCAACCCGGGCGCGGAAAGCGTTCACGTGCAGGCATGGCCTGAGTTTAACATAAAATTGCAGGAAAGTATCGCAGGGGAACCGGAAGTCACGTTCAGCGCCGCTTCCGAAAGCATCGTTATTGCGGCATCCGCCTCAGCGGTAAGAGAGGCGCGGCACAAGGGTGAGCTAATCAAAGAAATAATTAGCAGCGTCAGGCGTTGGAAATCTGAACAGCGCATTGCGCTGAACTCCCGAATTGAGGGTGTTTACATCTACACGGACTGTGACCTTGCGGATGGGGCGCTAGATATCGACAATGCGCTCAACGCGGACATAACCTACAAACGAGGAAAACCAGATATCCACGAAATGGTCACTGAAGTTAGGCCCAATCTCGGCTCACTGGGCCCGCGTTTCAAGTCGGAAGCGAAGTACATAGTGCAGCTCATACGCGAAACACCCGCTCAGGAGATCGCAGATCAAATCGAGAAGGGATCGGTGACAATTGGGGACATCCAACTCGACCTGGAAGATTTCATTATCAAAAAGGAGCGTGCCATAGAAGGTGTCGCCGCTGATGTGATCGAACTGCGCGAGGCGACAATCATCATCAAGCACAAGTAGGATTCCTCACCACCCTTCGGCAACGAGTTCGTACTTTTTTATGCACGTTAGTACTTCTTCGTCAGTCAAATCGTAGAATCGTTCATAAAAGCTTGCCACGGCAAACCACGGTCTATTGCTCGTTAAAGGACAAATGTATTCATCGACCTCAGATCTGACAAGCATTTCAGCGCCTTTCGAAGCAACTGGCACCGCCAAAATCACCCGTTTGGGATTTCTTTTTTTCACATAATTTATTGCTGCAAGTGCGGTATATCCGGTAGCTAGTCCATCGTCGACGACTATTGCGATGCGATCCGTCAATTCGGGGAAAGGCCTGTCGCCTCGGTATCTGGTTTCGCGCCGCTTTACCTCTGCTAGCACCTGCGCCGCAATCTCATCGATTTCTGAGTCTGTCAATCCTAGATAAGTGATGAGGTCGTCGTTTAGAGCTCTAGATCCGTCAGCGGTGATCGCTCCAAACCCCGCTTCGGCATTAGATGGAATCGGGAGTTTCCGCGGTATGACTAAATCGAGTGGAACGCGCAGACGCACAGCGACAGGAAATGCGACTTGAACGCCGCCGCGCGGAATCGCTAAAACCACTGCGCTTTGACCTTCATATCGTGCCAACAAGTCAGCAAGTACATGCCCTGCTTGTATGCGATCCTTAAACATGCTGGTCACTGCGCGTTGTACGTTTTTATAGTTATATACTGGAATATGGACCTGCGCTGCTCGTAACGCGGTATGCGCCTTAAACTCAGGGTTACCGCGCAAAGTATATAAGAGATGAATAGACATTAGAGTATAAATAATATCTTTAAAGTATAATAAAGTACATTGTGATAAACATGAGCGATTTTAAGATTCTATTAGACGAAGACGAGATGCCTAGAAGCTGGTATAATATTCAATCTGATCTGCCGGCAAAGCTGCCTCCTCCGTTGAACCCGCACACGCAAGAGCCCGCGACACTCGACGAAATGCTTGCGCTGTTTTCGAGTTCGTTGGTCAAACAGGAAGTGTCTACCAGCCGGTACATCGATATCCCAGATGAGGTTTTTGAAGCGTATTTGAGAGTCGGGCGGCCTACGCCGCTTTACCGAGCGAAGAGGCTTGAGGACTATCTGAAAACGCCTGCCCGGATTTATTACAAGAGGGAAGACGTTTCGTTTGCAGGATCGCACAAGCCTAACACGGCTATTGCCCAGGCGTACTACAACAAGATTGATGGCAGCGAGGGCCTCGTGACAGAAACCGGTGCCGGCCAGTGGGGCACCGCTCTGGCGCTCGGGTGTTCAATTTTTGACCTGTCGTGCAAGGTGTTTATGGTCAGGGTGAGCTACGATCAAAAGCCTGCAAGAAAAACGCTCATGCGACTCTACGGGGCCGAAGTCATCCCTTCGCCTTCAACTTTGACGCAAAGCGGACGACAAGCACTCGCCAAATCTCCTAATCATCCAGGTTCTCTTGGGCTTGCCATAAGCGAGGCAGCTGAAACAAGTTTGGCCTCTGCACAGACCAAATACTCGTTGGGGTCGGTACTGGAACACGTTCTGCTTCACCAGACCATTATTGGAGAAGAGACGGTTGCTCAGCTCAAGAAGGCAGATGAAAATCCAGACATTATGATCGGGTGCGTTGGCGGGGGTTCGAACTTTTCCGGGTTCGCATATCCGCTTCTTGGCGAGCACATCAGAAATGGAAATGGCACGCAGTTCATAGGCGTGGAGCCGACGAGTTGCCCTACGCTTACAAAGGGTGAGTACAAGTACGACCTCGGTGACGTGGCTGGTTTTGCGCCGATGATCAAGATGTATACGTTGGGACACGATTTCGTTCCATCGCCTATACACGCCGGCGGGCTTCGTTATCACGGCGATGCACAAAGCCTCAGTCTCTTAAAGAACCTCGGCTACGTCGACGCCGTGTCCTATGAGCAGCTTGCAACGTTTGAGGCAGGAGCGCTTTTCACTCAGACTGAAGGCATTTGTCCGGCTCCAGAATCGAGTCACGCTATTAAGGCAGCAATAGACGAAGCGATCAAATGCAAGCAGACAGGCGAGGCTAAGGTAATCGTGTTCAACCTCAGCGGCCACGGACTTTTGGATCTAGCTGGGTACGAAAAATTCTTAGACAATGAGCTGAAGGGAAACGGGAATAGCTCCTAGCGACTGTACGTTGACCCACGTCGAGCGCCGGAACCCCCTTTTCCGTAAGAGGGGAAGAGGGGTCTCCAGAGCGGTGGGAGCTGACATTTCAATGGCGGAGCTAGCTGCCGGTACTAATCCTCTTCCCACTGCTGCTGGATCTCGGGGTTGTCGGTGAAATCTTTCGCCTTGCGCTTCAAGACCTTATCGCGGCCCTCCATATAGAAAGCCTCTTCACTGGTGATCTCGTCATCTTCGACGAGTTCCTCGCGGCCTTCAGGCGTATAAACTCCCTCGCCCGCAGCGACCTCTTTCTTCACGACCTCTTCATTATACTGATAACCATAGTCGGGTTCTTTGCCCCATGGGTCGTGATCCACCTCTTCGACGACGGAGTCGTCGTGTTTTTCGGTGGCCTCATCGATTTTGAGCTCAAGGGAGCCGTCATAGATCTCTCCGTTCTCCTTTTGATCGTCCGTTTCAACAACTCCTTGATCTTTCGCCTTGACTCGTTTGACGTCGTCTTTTTCATCGATGAAGGAATCAAATCGTTCGTCGTCCTGGTCTGAAGGCTGATTGTCGGTATCTTCGCGTGGCATGTTGATCCCAACAAGAGGTTCACTTCAAAGGTAATAAACAGTTGCAAGCATTTGGTCGACAATTTCTCTTCTTGTCGCAGAAAAGGCTTGTGACAACGCGGCTTGGTCAAGGGGCGAAAAAATTCGGCTGACGGATGATCGAAGCGCTTAAAATTGTTCGATCCATTCGTTGAATAGGGCGTATTGCGAGCACAGGTCAAGGACGTCGATATCAAGAGGATCCTTAAAATAGACCGCGAGCGGATCTACTAATCCGCGTGCACCGTTCCGTTGCGCGAGTTCCATGAAGCGGATGAGGTCGATCACAAGGGGCGCCGCCAGTATGCTGTCACAACCTTGCCACGTGAACTGCATGTTCATGCGATGCCCCAAAAAGCCTTTGAACGATATGAAGTCCCAAGCGACCTTGTGGTCCGAAAGAGGGGGAAAATAGTCAATGCGGCTTCCTAGATGCGGCTCGTAGCCTAGCATCCTCGGCAGAACACTCGTCTTTGTGATGAGCTTTGACTGCTTGTTGTCCGGATGTCTCAGTATCTGTCCGTCTAGGTTTCCAAGTATGTTGCTTCCGTACCAGCCGTCAATTGTAAGATGCCGGTACTTGAACATAGGTACGAGAGCGGTTTTGACGAGAGTCTCCCCGGTCTTCCCGTCTTTTCCGCAGTGCGGGACGCCTAGGGTGTTAGCTAGCTCTTTTATGGCGGGAATATCGTTGCCCATTGATGGCGTGAAGTTGACGTATGGTAACCCGTTTTTGATGGCGCAATACGCATAAATTGCGCTCGCCGGAATCTTTTTTGAATTCGCTTTGACTGCGGCTTCAAAACTGTCAAGTGTCGCACACTCTGGTTGAGGCGCAAAGTACGGTTCCGTTGAGGCCAAGTTAACCACAACACAGCTATCGTCTCCAGCGAACTGGCAAAGTTCTTGTGATACTTGGTTTACTGCTTTGCTGAGTGTGAGTGTATTATTGTCGCAAAGAGAGGATATTGCGTCTCCACAATTATTGACGATGCCGCACTTCACCGGAATTGAGTCTATCTCGCCTTTTAGCTCTGCAAGCTGCATCGTGTCAAACGTACTATTGTCGCTGACGTTTCGATAAGCGGCGTCGTACAGCGTGACACCCCTGATATCGTGACCGCCAAATTGAAGGTCCTCGAGTCGCGCAAGATTTAGCCGAGAAAAACGTTTTTCCTCGGACAGTATACCGTTTGGTGCACTTAAGCCACGCTTTATTGCAAGAACTCCAACAAGGATCGTTGTAGCGACAGCGCCTTTGATTCCGATGAACCAAACTTTCATCTCAGTCGAATCTGCTTTCAATCTATAAAAAATCTTTTCACAACGACGCTAGGCGAGTCAATTGCGATATTGTTGCGCTTTTTGCGTCGCGTGTCGCGACCTCGCGCAATATAATTGCAGTTGACGCTCACTGTCCAAAAAGAGATGACGGTGGAGACGGCAAGCCCGCGCAAGCGCCAGCCGCGTCAACGGTGCTATTCTTTCTTCTTTTTGTCTTCAGAAACGAAGACATGTTCGGGTTTTTTCTCTTCTGGCTCGCAGATGCCTTCTGTATCAGGGCCTAGGTCACACACTTCAAGCTTTTTGACCTTATCCATGTCTTGTTCGTGCTCGTAGTTCGCGTTGTAGCCATCGGTGTCAGGGGCGTTCAGAGTTCCCGTCTTCATGTCCTTTTTAAACTTGTACTCTTCCTTCTTCTCGTCGGCCATCGGATATCACCTCCCGTACATTTGTGCGGATTCTATTAATTAGTATCGGTTAAGCCGCTGACTCTCTTAAGAGCAATTAGTTTGACAAACAGCCCGAAGTTTGCCTTTGAAACCCGGTTGACACAAACGCAATCAGCCAGTCCCTTGCCGTGCATAGCGCGATTAATAACAAAAAAAATCGCGTTTAGAATCAGCTACGCATAAGTTTTTGTGTGTGCTACGCGTATATATTATAGGAGATGATTGAATATTAACTCCCAAACCACTGAATGTAAACTTTGTGAGTTCATTTCCCCCACGGGAATGCGGAATCGCTACGTTTACCCACGACCTAACCGCCAGCTTATCTAACATCTCTGACAACGTAGTCTGGAATGTGAGTGTTATCCAAGAGTGCAAGAAGCTCTTTTTAAGTAACGTGTCACTCAGTGCCCAGGCGGCGCAACTGGGCAAAAAGGAATTCGTTCGCAGCAAACGCTTTGCGTCAAAAACGTTCAACGTCATCAAAGACTGTAATGTTGAGAGCTATATCGCGGCTGCGAAACGCATAAATGACTCAAAAATTGACGTCGTTAATATTCAGCACGAGTTTGGGCTTTATAAAGGCGATTTCGGCTGCTATATTCTGGAATTCATGCGGAGGGTCAGAAAGCCGATTGTCACGACTTTTCACACCGTTTTGCCGAATCCCCCACCCCGCATGAGAGAAGTTGTCAAGGACATTTACGCGCTTTCAGACAGAGTCATTGTTTCTACAAACGCAGGTATTGACCTGTTACAGAACAAGTTTGGATTGGATAAAACTCAACTCACTATGGTGCCGCACGGCGTGCCGCAGGTGCCTAAACTTGTTGACACAGAGTTCGCAAAGCGGGGTCTGGGATTGGCCGGAAAGTTCGTAATAGCGAGTTATGGCTTAATCAATCCAGATAAGGGCATTGAGTATGTTATCCAAGCGTTGCCGTCAATTATTGAGGCGAATCCGCGTGAGGACATCACATACATGGTCGTTGGAGAGCACCATCCCGCGCTCGATCGAAAGGTGCGTGAGCTACATAAAGAAAAAATCGCAGGCCTTGTGAAGGAGCTTGGCTTGTCGCGCAACGTGAGATTCATTGAACGCTACCTCTCCAACAAAGACATGATTAGACACTTTTTGGCCACCGACATCTGTGCCGTAACAAACATGAATCCGGATCAGATATCGAGCGGAGTCTTGTCCCAGGCGATAGGGTGCGGGAGGAGTATCGTCGCAACCAAGTTTGCACATGCCACTGAAGCCCTGTCAAACGGTAGAGGCTTGTTTGTTGAATTTGGCGATTCTGAGGACATCGCTGAGAAAATCAACCTCCTTATCGCTGACGCCGAGCTTCGGAAGACCTTAAGCCATCGAGTGCACGCATACGGGCGGGCCCTAACGTGGGATCAAATTGCCCGCAGGTACTTCAACGTCTTTGCGCAAGTGCGAGAGCCTCAAGTGCATTTGCCGTCAATTCCTTTACAGCAGCGCTTCTCGCAGCCTATTGATCGCGCGCTGCGACGCAACAAGATCTGAAAAATCTTACGACTGTTGTGAGGATAGGGGAAGCGCTACGCTGGCGTCTATCTCTTTTCAATCGCCAGCCCTGTTTTATGCTATGCCGTTTCACATCAGCTTAAGTTTGGCCAACGCTTCAAACGATTCAGCGCAGCTTGTGGTAACGTCCGTAAGCGCATCGCTGAAACACAGTCGAGCTTGGTCATACTCCCTAAGATTAATGCGTCCTATCGCTTCTGTGAGTTTACGAGTGGTTCGTGCGAAGATCACTTTTGAGCCAAGCACGTTCTGAGCGAGTTTTATCTCTATCATAACTGAATTCAAGTAAGCCTCAACAACCTTCTGACCGCCAATTAATTCATCATCTTTGAGTCCAATAAGCTTTTCAAGCAGTTGATTTGCAATTGACACTTCAGACTTCAATTTCTCTCCGTATTCAAATTTGCGAATTAAGTCTTTTGGTTCAGCCATGCGTCACACCACGAAACGATATAGGGTCCGGCCTACATATAATTGATTCAAAAAACGTGCAGGGGCTTATTGGCGCTTTTTGTCACGATTTCGGTGCTAGCATGAATGCGCCCATAGCCGTACGATCATCAAGGAGGGGCTGCGGCGAGATCCGGCACCACGACGAACACACAGGCGCTTAAGCTCACGGTAAAGAGAGACATAGCGATCATCGGCGTGTCACAGAGCGCACGTATTGTTCGTGTTTTGCTCGAATTGAAACGCGATGTTGAACAGCAGTTGTTCGTTGAATTGATCACCGATAATTTGCATCCCGATGGGCAAGCGCCCTTTTCGCCCACATGGAACGGATAGAGATGGCACGTTCGCCAGATTAATTGGAACAGTGTTAATATCGACCTTGTATAGCGACAGAGGATCCTCGATTTTTTCACCGATCTTAAACGCTACGTACGGCATCGTCGGTGCGATGAGCGCGTCGAATTGCTTGAAAACCCTTTGAAAATCTCGACTTATCAATGCCCTCGCTTCGCGCGCTTTCAGGTAGTACTTGTCGTAGTATCCCGCCGAGAGCGCATATGTACCTAGCAGTATGCGTCGTTTGACCTCTTTGCCAAATCCTGACGCGCGGTTCTCGGAGAATGTTGTGTGCCAATCGTGGTCTTTTTGCACTCGATGTCCGTAGATTATTCCAGAGTACCGAGCAAGGTTAGATGATGCTTCCGACATGGCCTGGACGTAGTAGGCTGAGAGCGCATACTTGAGATTCGGCATCGACGTCTCTTTAACGTGAACGCCGAGACTTTCAAGCACCGCTATTGCCTCCCATGTTGCGTTTTCCACGACAGGATCAACGCCTTCGCCAAAAAAATCCTGTGGCACGCCAACCTCTAAACCAGCTATTTCGTCCGTAAGCCTGGCGACGTAGTGCGGCACCGGCACGTCGCGAGAAGTGCTGTCCAAAGGATCGTAGCCAGCGATGACCTCAAAGAGCGTCGCACAGGCTTCGACGGTTCGCGCGATGGGTCCGATCTGTTCCATTGAATTGCCGTACGAAACGAGGCCGCTGCGTGACACCCTGCCATAGGTGGGCTTCAAGCCGACCACTCCGCAAAAGGACGCAGGGCATCGAATCGAACCCCCCGTATCAGAACCTAGCGCAAGATCGGCCTCCCGTGCCGCCACGGCGGCGGCACTGCCCCCAGAAGAGCCGCCTGGCACGCGCTCGAGGTCCCAAGGATTCTTGCACGGTCCGAAGAAGCTGGTTTCTGTTGAGGTGCCCATCGAAAATTCGTCCATGTTCGTTTTGCCAATTATGACCGCACCCTCTTCGCGTAGTTTCTTGACAACGAACGCGTCGTATGGGGGAACGTAATCTTCCAACATCTTCGAGGCGCACGTGGTTCGCAGCCCTTTGGTTGAAATGGCGTCTTTAATCGCGATGGGGATACCTGCAAGCCGCCCATCAAGTTCGCCTGCATCAGCTTCTTCAGCTTGTCGTCGCGCACCTTCGTAATCGACAGTGATAAATGCGTTGAGTTTGCTTCGTCGGATAGCGTCAAGTGATTCTTCAACGTGCTCTCGGTGGCTCATAGTATCCGCGGGCCCCTGAAATAGCCGTTTTCGACTCTTGGTGCGTTTGCAAGAGCCTCTTGTTGCGTTAGGCTCGCCGTAACCTCATCTGCACGTAGCATATTGCGCTCTTCTTCTTCAATCGGTTCCGCTTCAATGTCCTCTAGTTCTTCAAAGTACTCCAGTATAGCATTGAACTGAATCGTGAACGCTTGCATATCTTCTTCGTCAAGCTCGATACACGCGAGCCACGCTATTTGTTCAACGTCTGTCTTAGTTATCATTCTGCCACCGCGATACCGCGTTTTTCAGCTACTGATCGCAAATAGATTCCTACGGCGCCCTTACTGTTGCGCTTGTCGCGAGGGAGGTTTTTCCGTGCGAGTTTCCGCAACACTGTACTTATCCCTGTCCCGTACTGGAGTGCTTTTTTTGGTCTGTACGCCAATTCGTAAGGCATTAGCTGCTCAGCCACTTTACGCAAGATATACTTGTTGATTCCATGGTTGAGTTTCAGTGTGCCGTCAATCGTCAATCCAAACTTCACTACCCGCGGGTCTAGATACGGCAAAATGACATCTATCGAGTGTGACGCAGCCGTCAAGTTGTCTCGTTCGAGGTTGTTTCTCGCGATATTGAGCACGTCACTTTCGAGAGCGTCGCGCAGCCCTTTGTGATTTGTAGCGGCGAGTCTTGCATATCTCGAATAGCCTGCAAAGAGTTCATCTGCTCCTTGCCCGGTCAGAATAGAGTTTAAGCCCGCTGCTTTTGTTTGCTCAGAAAGAACGTACATAGGGAGGGCGATCGCTAGATCGAGCGGATTGCAACTCTCGACAGTTTCAATAACGCGAGGAATTAGCATTTCGACGTGGCAGGCGTCAAGGGGAATGACCTGGAGGTCGATTCGCATCAGACGGGCCGCCTGCTGTGCGCTCTTCAGATCGTGCGATTCGGGCAATCCTGCTGCGAAGTACAGGTTGTTCGCGTTATTCTGCATGATCGCACAGAGCAAGGAGCTGTCGACTCCGCCCGAGAAGGCGACGCCCATTTGTTCATCGGCGAGTTCATTCATCACGGACTTAAGAAGTTCGCTAAGGTCGTGTACCACACGAGATTCGTTATAGGTTGCGTGGTTCCTGCTTGACTGCTGAAAGGTATTTTTCGTGCCAAACGTAATGCTGCGCGGTCCGTGAATCGCCACCGTAGTTCCTGGGTCGACCCGTTGGGCGCGGTTGATTCCGACGGACCACAGAGCCTTGCGTTCAGACGCGAATGCGCATAGCGAGCCAGTCAGGTTTGATCCGTAGAATAACGGGCGCGAGCCTATCCAGTCCCTGTCTAGCAGCAGTACGCGCGAGTCTACAATGCGCGCTTGGGCGTAACTTGAGTGGTACCTGTCTGAAACTGTTATTGTCAGACCACTGCTGCTAGAACTCGCACTGAATTGCGCATCGCCCAACGCACTCACGGCGTATTCTATACCATTCGACAATTTCCCTTGGGAACAGCGGCGCCCGTCTCCCCGGTGCATGAGGACTTGGTGCATCGACCGCACAGCCTGGAAGGCTCTCGGTCCAACAGCTCCAACTATTCCAGACACTCGTCCTGCCTCAGAAGCGTCACGACGCGCTCTACTTGTTGAGGTGCCGTCCCCACGTAGTTCTCGGGACGCACCATCCACTCGAGTTGCTCTTTCGTGAGGTGTTCGGCGAGCAGTGGCTCTTTGAGCAGTGCTTCTGAAATGGTATCGCCGCTCTCGTAGGCGTTCATTGCTGCTGATCGTATGATTTCGTGCGCGTGTTGTCTTCCGATCTTCTTTGCGAGGTGCATCATCACGGCCTCGCTCATGTTCAGTCCTTTCATAAGATTGAGATTGCGTCTGATGTTCTGCTCGTTGAACTTCAGATTTCCTAAAACGTTGATCGAGAGCGTCACAATGTGATCACTCAGAATAGTTGCTTCAGGAAAGATGATGCGCTCACAGGAAGAATTTGTGAGGTCTCTCTCGTCCCAGAGCGTGTTGTTTTCGAGTGCTGGCATAACGAACGATCGGACGACGCGGGCTAAGCCGCAGATTTGTTCTGACTTGATCGGATTTCGCTTGTGCGGCATAGTTGAGGATCCAACTTGTGCTTTGCCGAACCCTTCAGAGACTTCAGCTATTTCGCTTCGTTGCAGTGTTCTGATTTCTGTAAATATCTTCTCGAGGGACGTAGCGATGTTAGCGAGCAGCATTACGTATTCCGCGTGACGATCCCGTTGTATGACTTGTGTCGATACTTCAACGGATTGCAATCCTAACAATTTCAACGTCCGCGCTTGAATCTCGAAAGCCTGCTTGCCAAAGGCCGCTTGGGTGCCGACCGCTCCCGTCATCTGGCCAACTTCGATCCGACTGCGCGTTTCAGAAAGCCGTTGCAAATGCCGATGTATCTCCATAGCCCAGACGGCGAACCGCAAACCGTACGTTGTCGGCACAGCAATTTGTCCGTGAGTTCTGGCGGCGCACACTCTTTCCTTATTTTCATCAGCGAGATTTATCAAAACGTTTCTAAGTCGAATGAGTTTCGACTTGAGGATTTTACATGAATCGTGTAGCTGTAACGCCAGAGCGGTGTCAATGATATCATTGGAAGTCGCCCCGTAGTGTACATAATCAGCTTCTGCGTGAATTTTCTCGGCAATGGCCTCGACGACGGCCATCATGTCGTGATGAATTTCTTCTTCGATTTCTGTCACGCGTGTTAGCGTGATCTCTCCCGCAGCTTCTTCGATTTGGTCCGCCGCATCTTTAGGTATAACTCCGAGTTCGGCTTCCGCTTTCGAAAGCGCGACTTCCACGCGGAGCAAATAGCGGAGTTTACGCTCTTGGCTCCATATTGCTTTCATCTCATAGGTGCCGTAACGGAATTCAATCGGATGAACTGACATTTTTCGCTCCACAGTTTTCGACAATCGCCTTTTGGCGCTCTTGCTTTAGTTTTTTTTGTCGTCGACCATTGAGTATTGAAAGTGCGACGCCACGCCACGAAGAGGTGTGGCGATAGACTAATCCGTCAAGTGGTGCGCTCTCGAAACGCAACTTCGTGTTTTTTGATGAACGTCACGCACCGAATTTCTGGCCTTTGCCTAAGAGATCTATCAGCACTGGAACCAAGTCAACCCCGCGGATACGATTCATGCCTCCCAGAGCTGCAAAAAACTCGTCAAATATGTTAATCTCATCAGTTCGAACTCCTTTTCCGTGTATCAGGAACGGAACTGGGTCCCCCGAGTGTTCTCTGAGGCTGACCGGCGTTGTATGATCTGCAGTAATGACGACAAGTGTAGATTCATCGATTGCCAGCTCTGACATCGCGGCATCGACTCGAGTCAAGAAGTGCGCTTTGGTATTGAAATCACCATCATGGCCGGCTTCATCCGCGCCTTTTATGTTGAGCAGTACAAACGCGTGTGTCTTCAATGCCCTATTGACGTTCTTCACTTTTGCGTCGATATTTGAGTCAATGTGCCCTGTTGCTCCTGTAGTCGGTACGTATTCCATGCCAGTGAGTTTGCCAATCCCGATCACCAATGCGGTCGCCGCGATCACAGCGGCATTAAGACCCGTGCGTTCTTCAAATGGGATCAGGTGCGGGACGACGCCTGCTCCGCGAAGCAGGATTGCGTTTGCTGGAAGCTCGCCCGCTTCGCTCCGTTTTTTATTCTCCGGATGATCACTCAGGATCGCACACACTTGGCGAGTGAAATCATTAACGAGCTTTGCTGTTTTTTGTGGCGAAGGGCCGGTAGTGGTAGGTTGTGACGGCAACAGCGCCCCGATGTGATGGGGGTCAGTCGGCGTAATGCTCGGACTGAGGTTTTCCCCTCGCAGAACAAGGGCCGCTCTATGCCCTGCTGACTCCTTAAAAATGAACTCGCAATCAAGGTGAACGTGCTCCCTGATAGCTTCTGCCAGCCGGTGGGTATCGTTGATACGACCCGCGCGTCGGTCGATGACTGTGCCATCTTTGACCGTGGCAAAATTTCCGCGGAAGGCAATGTCGCCAGGTTTGACGTCAATTCCGACTCCTGCTGCCTCGAACGGCCCGCGACCGGTGTACACTTTTTTCGGCGAGTAACCAAGCAATGAGAGATGCGCCGTGTCAGAACCCGGAGGCGTGCCGGGTGCTATAACGTCCATGATTCCTACGATCCCTTCGCGTGCTAATTGATCAAAGAACGGAAGGTTAGCGGCCATTAAAGGCGTCTTTCTATTGACCGTCGGACGGTCGGCAGCGCCGTCGAGCACGACGAGCAAAATTTTCGTAGCAACGTTCATGTCGCAAAAACTTGTAGCCGTCCCTGAAAACACTATGCTTAAGGTTCGGCTAATATCTTTGTTTTGCCGATTTCCACGCGCCGTAACGGGTAGATAATCTTCGCTTGTTTGTAGATATCACTTGCGAGCTTTCCGAGAACGACTTCGTGGATGAACGGTTCATAATTAAGTTCTTTGCCGCGTTGGCGCAGGATACCGTTCATGATCTCACGGATCGCTTTAATTTGAGAAGATCCTGCCCGTTTTATCGTGAACGACATTGGCTTGAGGTGGATCTTATAGCCGTCTTTTGTTGTTACAACGATATTTGACTCAACAAGACTTGTGCGCCTTTTCACTAGGCTTCTAAGGTAATCACGCGTTAGTTCGTGCCCTGTGAACCTAGTATGTGCGGACTCACCACTTACTTCGTCGATCTTGAAGTGCATTTTTACGTTTTGCTTACCCATGTCATTCGTGAGTTCGCCGAGGGTCGTATCCATGACTCTTCCAACCAGTTTCAAAGAATCGTCGGCAGGGGTGGTCCCGATGCTCGTGTTGCCAAAGATCTCAGGCGTCACAACGTCGTACCATCTCTTTGCTTTCCAGCCTTCAGCTTTCTTCCTTGTCTGTCTTCTCGCCATCCAAAAACTCCTTGCACAACCTGCAGGACACTCAATAACTTCAACAGCGCGCTTGCAATAAGCGTACGCTACGATTTAACCTCTAAAACTTACATGCATATAAATGATTGTACCATATAACACTTCTTCACAGGAACATGATCCCTTCGGGCAGCTCCTTGATCCGCTTTGCAAATTTCTGTGGCCATGATTCGATATTTAGGCCTTTTTGCGCAAAAAATGCGGCGGCCCACCTTTCCAAGCCGATGCCTGAGCACCCGGACCACAGTTCTCCTTTTTGGGTTTTTACGTTGAAACCGCGCGGATATTTGTCTCCGTTCATACTTACATTTTGAAACTCAAGCCATTGGCTGTCCGTTCGCTCACCCCGGTACGGCAAGTATGCTTCATAGTCGATCGTGCCTGCCGAACGGTCACCCGAAGTTTCAATGAGTCCTTCTTGCGCCATAAACCATGGCGTAACACGCGCCATTCTCCATTCGAGATCTAGTATATCGTTAAAAATGTGCGCGTAGCGCTTTTCAAGTTTGTGCGCTTCTTCGTTGACTTGTTTAGGGCTGCCGACCCAGACGATTTCAATTCGATGAAACTCATCGACCCGTTCTATACCGTGGATGCCGCCGCTTTCGTAGCGATGTGACGTGCCAGATCGATCAAACACCTTAATCGGAAGCGACTCTAGGGAAATCGTTTCGCCCTGCAAAAATGGCCAAAACGACGGACACTGGGCGTAGCACATGCCCCCGATGGGGTCGCCAATCTTCTGTCTGATAAGCTCCACGGGAATCTCATTCGTAACTTTGTAGTAGTCTATAACATCTTCCCAGTATTCAGGGTCGCGTGTTTTAGGACTAGAAACGTAGTAAATTTCCGGATAGATGCCGCGTGCATGTCCAGAACGTTTCCAGACCTCCCAAGGAACCATTTTTGGAAATATCATCTCAGCATAGCTGAGTCGCGCCAATATTTCCTTTTCGATGATTTCCTCAAACGTGTTGAAGACTTTTGTCACTTCAGGCCCGAATATCCATTGCCCCCGGCTCACGCCGTGCTTAATCCACTGGCGCTCCTGCAGTTCAAGAGTCGGGTCGCGCCGAAAGTGACTGTCTTTTTGTGGACTTTCCCAGATCAGATCCCAGTTCTCAGCCTTTGTCCCGTAGAGTCGCTGCTTTATCTTCTCCTCGATGAGATTCACTATGCGGTCCGGGATTTTTTTCTCGATCTCTTGTTCGCCGACCGCGAGTTGCAGCGTTAGCAGTTTATCTTCGTGTGATGCCTGTTTCACAAACGGCAGTTCAATACGCACAGGCGTTTCAACCTCGATCTTTATGGTGAACTCGTTGATCTCATACCCTCTGACTCCGATCCGATATTTCGTCCCCATAGTCGCCCCTAGGGCTTTTTTAAAGCGTAAGAGCGCATCGTGCGCGCGTGTGTACCTGCCGCTGACGATTCTAACGCACAGCTCATTGCCGTGCGCGTGCCATTCGATTATTCTCGCTGCTTCATTGATCGAGTCACGCGGCACGCCTTTGATGAAAAGGGCGTTGTTAGCATCGTCAACCGCTTTCTGTAGTTCGGGATGTGCTTCTAATGGGAGATCGTCACTGAACTTAAGATGAGCTGTCAAATCAAACTCCATGTTGCGCACCTACCATTCTTTGCGCCAAAGTCGCGTGCGTACCGTTGCTGACTTTTTTCGTTTTGCACTCATTGTTCTCTGAATGTGACTAGCTACAGCAGTCGGGCGCCGCAGCCGCGTCGCGAGTTAGCTCGCTCTGAAGTCCGAGTATGAAGTGCCAGTTCTTAACTGTAATGCTTTATAGTGATCCCGATGCTAGGTAACAACGCCCCTGTGGCGGTCAAGCCTAATTGCCGAGCGCTCTGCTTACCGTCGTGGTGAGAGTGCAAAGCTTTGAAAACGCAAGATACGACCGCTGAGGGCGGCTTTGTTCGAGCCCCACACTGCAAAGCAATCGGGTGTCCGAGACGGATAGGACAAGCCACCAAAAATGTCGAGGTGGCAATCGCTTAAAAAGGTTTATATGCTTGTCAAGCTTACAAGCGTTAATTGTTGATAAGGCGAGGCATGAGTATCAAAACGTACGGAGGTCATCAATCTGCGAGACCTATTCTCTAAGCGGTCGATCGAGTCAGAGCTGCGGAATCCGACCGAGGATTTTAACTTAGAGACGCAAGAAATTGAGTACCGAAAAGAGCTTCTCACGGGCCGCGCGTGTCGAATTAACGTCAAGCGATCTGAGAGAAAGAAACAAGCACAAACCGGCATGGGATACTCTGAGTTGATTGAGCTCTCTGCGAAGAACTGCTACTTCTGTCCCGCTAACATTAAGACGGCGACGCCAATGTTCCCGTCCAATCTAGTGCGCGAAGGTAGAATCAAAGTCGGAGAGACGACCGTATTCCCCAATCTATTCCCTTTTGCGAAGTATCATGCGGTCGCGACGGTCTCGAGGGAGCATTTCCTTGGGATTGATGAGTTCACCTTAAAGCAGATACAGGATACAGTCAAAGCAAGCGTCAAGTACTTCAACTGCGTCAGATCAAAGGACCAGAAAGCCGTGTATCCAATTTTTAGTTGGAATTTCTTGCCGCCTGCTGGTGCGAGCGTGATCCATCCTCACGTCCAACTCACTGTAGACGAGCGGCCAACTAACCTCGCTTGGTTGTACCTATCAGCCTGCAAAAGATATTATGCGAAACAAAAAGAGAATTATTGGATGCACCTGCTTGAAATTGAAAAAGCAGAAGGTGAACGGTTTCTAGGAGAGATTGGAGGCGTTTCCTGGGTAACTAGCTATGTACCCCTCGGCAATGATGAAATATGTGGGGTATTCCACGATGTCTCCTCGCTGTACGGCCTTGACGACGTCTGTATCTCAGATTTGAGCAAGGGACTCAAACGGGTTTTTACAGCTTATACCTTGTACGGCGTTCACAGCTTCAATCTGAGCACATTCTCGGCGTCAAGTGAAGACGAGAGTTTCAGGCTTATCGTCAGGATTATCGCACGGCCATACCCCCAAAGCTACTACAACAATGACGCAGGCTACATGGAACGGCTTCACGAAGAAGTAATCGTCGAGTCTATGCCCGAAAAAGTGGCGTCTGACTTGAAAGAGTACTTCGGATAGGTTACTCCCCAGTGATGACAATCATGTCGTCTAAGGATTTTAATCCGAGCTTTTCAGACGATTTCACGATGCCTAGTTCCCCTTCTATGTAGAAAGCTGGGATCTCTTTCATCCCACGCTTGTGAGCGAGAAATGCCCGGTGATGCCCATCGACGATATGGTAGCAGCGACCCTTTTTTGCTACTACAATGGGGTACACTACGCCGCGTTCAAACTGCTGTTCCCGGAGCAGCAGCTCTCCGGGATCCAAGAGTTTTTGAGTCGGGATCAGAGATTCAACCCCTACTCGCGTATGGCCTATCCTGACACCCGGGTGCAGCGTTTGAAAAAACGTAAAAATACGCTCAACATTCTCAGAAATGATGTTCTCGATGCTCGCGCGCAGCATGTCAGTAGCCGTGACGATTCCGATGACGCGCTCGTCCTCGATGATGGGCAGATGGTGAATGTGGTTATAGGCCATCACGCCGGCAACGCTGACAATATCATCATCCGGTCTTGCGGACGCCGGGTTCGTCGTCATAAGCGCCGCAATTTTCTGACGGTGCTTCGCCAGAATGAGATCCGCGCTCGTGACGATGCCTACTAGTTTCCCATCTGAGACGACGGGAAAACCTTGGTGGCCGGTTTTTGCAATGAGAGCCAACGCTTCAGCAACCGTGGCATTTGGGTGTAAAGGGATAACTGGAGCGGAAATGTACTCTTTGACGTTGACCAATTTGATTGGTGCCTCCAAAAACTTGCGAGTTGGATCTGCCAGCCTTTCTTCTGCGCCGTAACCTGAGAAACGGTCTAGATAGTCTGATTGACTCGCACCTTTGTACCGTACGTCACGCGGTCAATTGCGTTCTCGTAAACTAGCGTGTGCTTCCTAGCGACGTTCTCCCAGACGATATGGTTTGCCACATAGCCTTGTGCGTGTTCGCTGTACGTTTCGAGCATTAAGTCGCTTGTTAGCAGTATTGTGATAGCTTTTCGCAGTTCGTCAAGATCGTCTACTGGGACTGCTATTCCCGCACCACTCGCCTCAATCTCTGCCTTCAGGCCCTCAAGTGACGAGACGATAGCGGGTTTGTTGAGTGCAAAAGAGTGTGCGAGATTGCCGCTTTGTGATGCGTGCTTGTAAGGGAGGACGACGAAATCTGATGCCGAAATAATGCTATCATAGGTATCAGGGTCAAAAGCGCCTAGTATCGTCTTGATGTTGCCTTTTGCGGGGGACTCTTCAATTTTGCGCAGTAATTGTTCTTTGTACTTGATTCCTGTAATCGAACCTGGTCGAGCGTCGCCGGCGATCAGTAGTATCGCAGCCGTGCCCGCTTCGCGAATGACTTCCGGCCAAATCTCGATTACGTCCTCGAACCGCTTGTTTGGTTCAAACCATCCTATACAAAGTGCGACCTTCTTGCCAGCAAGACCGAAGCGTTCTTTTGCAAGAGGATCGGGTACGACTTCTTTGGCGCCGTGCGATATGACGTGCACGTTGTGCGGGATCCAGTCAAGATTGTAGGGCAGAAATAGCTTTTGAACTTCGGCGTGGACGATTGCAGAGTCTAGCAGTCGCAGACTAACGTCCGTAAATATTGCCTCGGGGCGATCAAGAGATGTATAAATGGAGTGATAGGTCATCACGGAGGGGATCTTCTCCAACTTAAGTCGAAAAAGGAGCGGAAGGATTCGGCCTCCGTAGTCGCCGTGCGTTAAATAAAGTCCATACTCGTGCTGAATATGGACCACATCCGGCTTGATTTGCTCCAATGTAGCATGAACTTTCTCGTCCCATCCGGGGTCGTTAGTGTCGATAACGGGATAAACGTCCTCTTCGCGATGTCCGCCATAGTCCTCGTCTGTGTGACAAATTATGTCTACGTGGTGGCCATTCTTTCGCAAGGCGCCGACGAGTTCCGAGCTGTAGGTAGCGATGCCGCAGTGTCGCGGCGACCAGCTTGTTACCATGACTATGTTCATTTACCGTTTCTCCATGGCAAATGACCGAGTGCAGACGCCATTTTTACGCTCACAGTGCGTATTTAGGCAGCTCCTTAATAAAATTTCGGTTGCTACTAACAGAAGCGGGGCGCAAAAGCCTGAGGCCGCCAAAAAAAGCCATATACATCATTGCCCATCATTCTAGTGGGATTGTTATGAAAGCACTGATCTTGTGTGACGGTTACGGAAAAAAGCAAAGCGTCTCCGAGGGTAGCTCAAACGCGCTAATTTCTTTGAAAGAGGGATTTGCGGTAATCGACAAGCTGCTGCTCGACCTCGCCACTGTTGGACTACGCGAAGCAGTTCTTCTGACCAGCGTTTCTTTTTCCTCGTTGCAGGATGCACTCGGAAGCGAGCGCAAGGGCGTCAAACTCAGCTACGAGCAGACCACCAGGACGTTCAAAAACATTGCATCCGCACTCGGCAAGATGGATGACGATGTCCTCGTTATAGATTGCGGCATTGTTACTGACATCAACTTAAAAAAGATGATTATGAAGTTCAGTCACACGACGGCACCTGTACTCATCTATGCTGCTACCGGCGCAGAGTCGCACGGCACCACTAACCGGGTGTCTGGCGCTTTGTTTGACTGGGAGTCTCGTGCGGTTTATGGCGGGATCTTCTGTGTCCGAAAAGGGTTTGATTTCGGTCAATTTATGCTCGGAGACGAACTAGAAGAGGTGCTCCCTCTGCTGGAAGATCTCGGGCAGCTTGACGCGTACGAAGAGGCGAACTTCTGGGGTACTTTTTACACTGAAGATGGGAAAAAAAGGATTCTCGCAGAGTTTCACAATAAAACGGCAAAGCCGTGGGGATATGAGAAGGTTCAGATAATTACTGAGCTCTACTTGCTCAAAGAGCTATATATTCGCGAAGGCTACCAATCGTCATATCACTACCATAAAAACAAAGACGAGACCATGCTCATCGTGCGGGGCACCGGCTATATTGAATTTGACGATCGTAGAGAGTACTTCGAAGTGGGAGACACGATCCACATAAAACCTTACGAAAAGCATACCATCGTCGCAAGCACGGACACGGTTCTGTATGAAGCTTCCACGCCATTTCTAGAAGACACGACACGCGTGAAAGACTTTTATCCTGTTAGGTAGTGGTCGCTTGTGGCATCCGTTTCATCTCGATTTCTCTTTTTACCTTGTTAAGCGTTCTTCCCAGCGAGTCAACTTTCGTACGAAGAGGGCTGTGTGGTTGTGTTTCCAAAAGAAGCCGGATCGAGTTGAGTTCGCGATAATAAGGCCCGAGTCTCCTGTTAAAGTGAATAGCCTCATCTCGGCTAATATCGTTTCCTGCATCAAGATCTTTTTGAATCGCTTCGACTTTACGGATTACGTTGTTAATCTTTTGATTTATGTGCCCCGCGTCGTTCTTCATCGGCGCTTCGTTAACGCCGAGGCTAAGCACCAGATCATTGAGTGAATCGGCGACAATTCTGCCGTGATCGGTGAGTTCCACGTATTTGACCCTGCCGACTTTCTCTGATCGTAACAAGCCAAGCTTCTCCATGCCCCCAAGCGTTTTGACGGCGTGCGGGTACGTGCAGTTGCATTCCTTGGCCAGAACGGACACGTAAGTTCGATCGTACGTTCGGATCGTGAGCAGCAGTGACGAGGGCATTTTGTGTAAGAAGACGCCAGCAAGCTCATTCGCGGCCATTGCTTTTTTTTGGGAGCTAATGCTATATAAAGCCGTATTAGGACGAAAAATCCTCTAGCAGTTCACTAAAGCTTCTTCCCTTCTTTAGTCCGGTTTCTATTAGGCGCTCTCTGCGAATTACCTGCAAGACGCTGTCTGCGACGGCTGCACTGTCAGTCGATGGGATTATGACGACTCCGTGCGCATCGGCTTTCACCAGATCACGCGGTCGTATTGAAAAACCATTAACGACGAGCGAAACATTCACCTCTCCTTTGTTTAGCGGCCTTCCGGCGCGCGGAGTTATCTCTTTTGCCCACACGGGATACTGAAGTGCATCTATGGTCGCAATATCTCGACAGCTTCCGTATACAGTTGTACCGGCAAGTCCACGCCGTTGCGCTGCTCGAGACGTTAGGCCGCCCCATACCGCGAAATTGGAACCGGAACCGTCAATGAACAGCACGTCGCCTGTGGAAGCCACGTCTATAGCACTGACTACGGTGCCCCAGTCGGTCGGATTCGTTTTAACGGTAACAGCAGGCCCTACGATGGCTACGTGCGACAAAACGGGCTTAAGACAACTCAACACATTGCGCCCATCCATGGCGTCCGCTATTATCGGAGTCGGGGTGTTCCGAAATAGGAGAATTAGGTCCGCTTCTGACCACGTTTTCACCTTGGAGCTCTTCCGTGGTGGCCTCATAAGGCTTTTCCAAAGATCGATCTCAGCCTTTTTCGGTTCTTGATTAGACAAAGGCAACTAGACCTCGTAGAGCAGCCTCTGGATCGGCGGCCTTGGTTACGCCAGAAGCGAGAAGCACGCCTTGCGTTCCAAGTTCGATTGCGGCCTTAACGTCTTCACCTTTCGAGATACCTGCACCACACAGCACTTTCACGCCCATCGCAGCGGCAACCGCTCCCGTTACCACTTCGGGATTCGCTTTTGATACAGGAATACCCGAGCCAATCAATTCGGGAGGCTCAATCGCTACGAAATCGGGACAGAGTGAAGCAGCCGCCTTTGTCGTCGAGACGTTGTTGGTACAGATTATGGTCGCCAAATTGGCCCTCTTCGCGGCCTGATTCGCAGCGTCAATCTCGGCCAACTCAAGGCGCCTCTCCGAGTGGTTTATGAGTGTACCGCGGGCCCCGGCCTGCGCGAGCGCTTCAGGCAGTATGTGTCCCGTGTAGCCCCCGAATTGAATTCCATCGATATGCTGCGCGTAGACCGGAATGTCCACTTCGCGGGCTACTTGAAAGATGTCTGCGGCTTGTGGGACGACGACCATAGTAACGCTTGAGTCCTCTGCGACTTTGCTCGCGGCAGTTGCGAGTCTGACAGCATTCGCTCCGGTGCTTTCGGCATATGTCTTGAAATTAATCACGATTAACGGTTTCATGCACACACCTCTATGTTCTTTGAGTCAACATGTTTATCGCGGGGCTACATGTAAATAGACCTTGGGCGAGCAGCATTCTTAGAGGGCGCACATTTTAGCAGCTCTTACGTCTGAATGATCTGAAAAGACCCGAACCTGGCCAATTGACGTTCAGATCCGGGCTTCGTGACAAATGTGGCGTTGCTTAGCCTAGAAGTCAGTCTTTACCCGGTACTGATCGATATCGCTCTGTTTCAGTCCTTCGAGAAACACTCGCGCAGCGCCTTCTACATCTCGCGCAGCTGTAATAGCGCGGCCTACGACCAGGATGTTGGCGCCCGACTTTAGCGCCTCCTCGACATTACCTTGTCGTATTCCTCCCGCCACTGCAACGAGCTTGGTGTACTTCTTTACGTGAGAGATGTTCCCCCACCCGTGTGCTAAGTCCTCGGTGTCGATTGCCCTGTGGAGTTCTACGATATCTGGCTTATTTTTGAGCGCCGCTAGGACGCTTTCCGGCTTATCAACGTTCAACATGTCAACAATAACGTAGATCCCGGTCTTATTTGCCTCTTCGATTGCTTTGTCTATGGTTGACGTGGAGGCTAGTCCAGAGACCACAACGGCGTCAGCCGCCTCGTCTGCAGCCAAACGCGCTTCGAGGTTTCCGGTATCGAGAGTTTTGAGGTCGGCTACGATGAAGGCGCTCGGCCGCGCCTTTCGCATCTCTCGAATGACTCCCAATCCATAGCGTTTGATAAGAGGTGTGCCCGCTTCAAGGATGATATGGTCGCTTGTCGGAAGCTGGTCCAAAACGGTGAGCACAGAACTCAACTCTGTTAAGTCGAATGCGACTTGAAGGTACGGCGGATCCCAAAGCCGAGTAACTTTGAATCCCATAACGGGGTGGAGCGATCGGTCTTTTTCATACAGAACCGTGTCCACAGATGGAAAGTCGCTCAAAGCTCTTCTCAGCGCTAGTTTCGTAGCACCGTAGTTGTAGCGGTAAATCTTCTCGTAGTCTCTTGCGTCGGGGTGAACGTATACGGATATGACTAGTACGCACTGCTCACACACTTCCTTTGCAACGACCCCATCTTCCACGGCGTCTGCGACTGCTTTCGCAACCGCTGCTTGAGCCGGGCCGAAGACCCGCGCTGCTTGTTCTAAGTCTTGTATCGTCACTTTGGGGACGATGAGCGTTGCAGGCTTTGTGAGCAAATTAGGTCTAATTACAGCCAGAAGGGGGGTATGCCCCTGAGAAAGATGTGTCAATCCGCTAGCAAATGCTTGCCCCACTGGGCCATTCTTATCCCCAACCAAGAGGTCAATGTGGGCCAGTTCAGGACCGGTGCCGATCAAAGCTTCGCCTACGTGCAATTTGGATTCCTCTGCTTTTTTAACACGATTAGTACTAGGTATTTGGTCTATATAGCTTTCCTTTTGGCGCTGCACTCTAAAAGTATGCAGAATTAGTCCCGTTTTGCGGCGAGGTAGATCTGAAGTAACTTTTTGCTTACGACATGGACGTCGTGGTTCTGAACGGTTTTTCGTGCGTTCTCTCCGAGTCTTGTTGCCCTCGCCTGATTTGTGATAACCTCGTTGATCGCGCTCCTGAATTCTTTGGCTGTCGTGAATTTGACGCAGTTGTGCCCGTCGATAAAATCGCTGTACGCGGGCAGGTCTCGCAAGATAAGGGGCACACCGCAAGCAGCTGCCTCAAGAGCGGCAATCCCTTGATTCTCTTCGTAGCTGGGAAAAACGAACACGTCCGCCGCACTCAGGGCCTCGCAAATGCTGTTCACTCGGCCCGTGAACAGCACGTTTTCGGGGGCCGCTTCGAGCACATTTTTAGCCGCTTTGGGCAAGAATGGCCACGCAAGGATTCTTCCCACCCATACGAACCGGAAACGCGGCAGCTTCTTGGCGGCGTCTACGAAGTCACTGATACCTTTTCGCACAAAAACCAGACCAATTGAGAGAACCAATGGGCGGTCATTCAAAGCATGCTCCGCTTTAAACTTCGCAGCGCGTTTTTCATCGCACTCGTACAAGCTCAAATCAATCCCATTGCTGAGAACCGCGATTCTCCGCTTGATGTTGAGCGTGCTTTTTAAGACCTCTTTCGTGTACGCGGAAGGCGCTATGCAAACATCTGCAAGATTGTAGAAGAAGCCCAGGTATCCTTTTAGACAGGCGCTGATGAAGTTGGCGCCAAAGTAACTGTTAGCGACGTCTTGTGGCGTCGTATGGGTGTGTATTATCACTGCTTTGTGACGCGCCTTGTGTAAAAGCGCTAACAAAAGAGCGATAGGCCCGAATGTGTGGGCGTGCATGACGTCGCATATCCTTATTGAGTTTTGGTAGAAGCGGACGCCTTCCGATTCGAGTAGTCTCAACATCTTCTGCGTGTTCTTGATGCTGGTGAGGATGCCGCTCTCGCCGTACGTCCCGTATACAAGGTTCACGCTCAACATGTGCTTTGACGCTGCCGCGCTCATCTAAGCGATCATGCTTTCGCTAAGGGTGGTAAGGCTTCTCTCGATGGCCTCTAATGACAGCGTCAGTTGACTGTCACCTACTGTGATCGAGAGTGCTCCTCCGCCGACGGTTCCGATCGCGGCAAACGCGACGTCATGAGCCTCGAGAGCGGCTGAAACGGAGTCGAGGCTTTTAGGGGTTACTGTAAGAATCGCTCTGCCGGCGCTCTCCGAAAACAATTCGTTCTCATCGTCCAAACAGTGAGATAAATCCACTTCGGCGCCGACGTGTTTGCACATTTTTCCGAGCGCAGCTATAAGGCCTCCCCTGGAGATATCGCTGGCGGCTGTGATCTTTCCCGTCCCCACAACTTCCACCAATGCGTCGATAGTCGTTTTAATCGTTTCGCGGGGTTGTGCGACGGCACCTCCGATCTCAAAGATTTCAGCATACTCCGACCCGCCGTATTCCGCATACGTTTCGCCGATCATCATTGTGATATCTCCCTTTTCTTGGAAAACTGCTGGTGGGACGGTGGAGATGTCGTCGACAATTCCCACCATTCCGATTGACGGAGTGGGGATAATCGCTGTGTGGAACTCTTCGCTTTCGTTGTAGAGCGAAACATTCCCGCCGACGATTGGTATGCCGAGGATGCGAGCAGCGTGAGAGAGTCCCCCCACCGCTTGTTCAAGCTGGGAAAAGACGTCCGCATTTTCGGGGTTGCCGAAGTTGAGGCAATTGACAAATGCGATAGGCCTCGCCCCTTTCACCGCCAAATTCATTGCATTTTCAAAAACGGTGGCTGTTGCGCCTTGAAATTGATCCTTGGCTACTTGTGTAGCATTGCAGCCTGAGGACAGCGCTATGCCTCGCCGGGCGTCGATGGAGAGAACTGCCGCCCCGTTGCCTGGCTTGACGATAGTCCGCGTTTGCACTTCGTGGTCGTATTGTCGATACACCCACTCTTTCGTCGCGACGTTTGGAGACGAAAGCACGCGAAGGGCCCTCTCTTTGAGTGGTAGATCTGGAGCTAGCGACTGTTCAAGGTTCGACTGCGCCTTTGGGCGTTCAGGTGTGCATAATGGCGCATCTTCGGTGAGTAACTTAATCGGTATGTCGGCGACTACCTTTCCGTGGAACTCTACGACGTACCGAGGTTCGTCGATTACCTCACCGATTACGGCGCTATTTAAGTCATACTTGCCGGCAATAGCTAGTATTTCCTGAACGTGCTCCGGCGGGACCTCGAGAACCATTCGCTCCTGCGACTCGGAGACCATCATTTCCGTCGGTGTCATCCCAGCTTCGCGCAAAGGAACAGCATCGAGCATAATTCGCCCTCCAAACGTTGAACACATTTCAGCTGAGGCCCCTGACAACCCTGCGGCCCCTAAATCGCGACACGCGAAAACATAGCCTGTGGCGACTGCTTCGAGCGTTGCATCGATGAGGAGTTTTTCAGTGTACGGGTCGCCGATCTGGACGGAAGGCCTATCAGACGCTTCAGATTCTTCACTAAGATCTCTCGAGGCGAAGGATGCGCCGCCAAGACCGTCTCGGCCAGTAGCAGACCCCATGAGGACAATTTTGCTGCCAGGTTTTTTTACGCGCCCGGTAACGAGCGTATCATGCTGGCCTAGTCCAATGCAGACCACGTTGACGAGCGGATTTCCATCGTAACTCGGATGAAACAGGACCTCACCATTGACCACAGGCACACCTATGCAGTTGCCGTAATCGCCGATTCCTTGAACAACGTGCTCGAATAGATACCGGTTTTTTTCATTCTCTAAGCTGCCAAAATAGAGGCAATCCATCAGAGCAATCGGCTTGGCCCCCATTGAAATGACATCACGTACGATGCCGCCGACGCCGGTTGCAGCCCCGTCGTACGGATCAACGTACGATGGATGATTGTGGCTCTCCATCGCGATGGCAAGCGTCAGGTGATCGCTTAGCTTTATGATGGCAGCATCGTCTCCGGGGCCTACAATAACGATGTCGCCGCTTGTGGGCATTGTCTGCAGGAGTGGCTTGCTTGTCCGGTAGGCGCAGTGCTCTGACCACAGATTTTCGAATATTGCACTTTCTACTTCATTGGGCCGGCGACCGAGTGCTTCGGTAATAATTTTTTCGTCTGCGTCTTTCAATCCCATCTTTGCACTCCTATAGCCCCTTCATTAGTTAAACCTTAGCAATTCTTTTATCCGTGCGATAAGACCCCATGTTGTCCTGTGACTCCCGAGTACTAGGCGAGGGTAAAGAAACGTACAAGATCTATCTGGGCTGCAGCGGATGGCATTACGATCATTGGCGAGGCGTCTTTTATAACGCGCCTCGCAACTACTTGGAGCAATACGCCTGATTCTTTCACTCTGTTGAAGTCAATTCGACGTTTTATCAGTTTCCAAAGGAGTCTCAGTTGAGGAACTGGTACCCCACGACGCCTGACTACTTCAAGTTCTCCATAAAAATGAACCGCCATATCACGCATATAAACAGCTACACGACGTGCGTAGACCTCTCCGCGACTTTTTGAAGACTTGTTCAGTGCTCGAGGATAAACTTGGTCCGTGTCTCATAGGGCTCTCAGCGACGTTTAGAAAGGATCTGGAACGTTTTGATGAGTTCCTTTCCATTCTTCCTGAATACCGTTTTCCTTTGAGTTTCGCCACAACTCGTGGCTTGGCGACGAGGTTTTTCAACGGTTTCGCGACTGCCGAAAGCTGACGCTGATGATGTTGGGTGCACAATTCGACCGCAATGTGGAATGTTTTTCGGATTTCGTTTACATTAGGTGGCACGCTCGCACTCGATAGTTACTCGCCGAGAGAAATAGACTACTGGGCGCGCCGAATCTGCGAGATCTCAAAAAAAGCAGATGTCTTCGGCTATTGGAACAATGATGCCCACGGAAATGCACCACAGAACTGTCTAGCCTTACGCGAAAGCTGCCATCACTTTAAGATCTGAAACGGACGATTACGATGACCCGCTTTACGTGCTCGTCGTACTCCGTGACACTCTGTTGCGTTCGCGTACTTCCGGCAGTGCGAGCCACACTGGCCAGAACGCTAACGCCTCAGTTCAGGAGCAGGTGCAAAAACGCGATGAATCGAGTCGAGCACAACTCCTGGTGGCGTCGCAAAGGGGAAAAAGGACTACCCAAACAGGGCCCCTAGTCCTTCCATGCCCGTTTCTTCTTCCTCCTCTTTCTCCTTCTCCTTCTCCTCTTCTGCTTCTGCTTCTGCTTCTGCTTCTTCTTTCTTCTCGGCGGGCGCTGGGGCCACCGGTGCAGCTGCTGCGGGCGCTCCTGCAAATGCCGCTGTGGATATAGCCTCCTCGATATCGATGCCTTCGAGCGCCGCGATGAGTGCCTTTGCCCTCACCTCGTTGACTGTCGCGCCTGCTGCGTTGAGGACGCTCGTAACGCCCTCTTCAGTAACTTCTTTGCCTGTCGCGTTCAAAATTAGTGCTGCATATACGTATTCCATTCGCTATCACCTTTGCTGTGTTGCGGTCTCAAAATTATCCAAATAACGCTCCGAGACCTTCCATACCGGATTCGGATCCCTTCTCCTCGTTCTCCTCCTCCTTCTCTTCTGACGTTTCCTCTTTCTTTTGCGGCGCTGCCTCTTCTTTATTCGATTCGGGTGCCGTCGCTTGTGCGTTCTTTAGTGCGATGAGCGCATCATCTAGCGCTTCGTTTGGAAGCTTGTGAACAAGCGTTAGCGCTGCTGCTTGCGCCTTCGAGAGCAGAACTTTCAGCACCTCGGGCTCAAAGATCTCAGCATTGACCCCGAGATTCATTGCTTCAAATGAGGCTTTTTGAAGCAGCGTGGCGGCTGTTAGGGACGTTGGGTATGCTGTGTTAATTGACAAATTCAGCGCCTTTGACACGGCCAAAACGAATTGACTAAAGTACGCCTGCTCATCGATGTAGAGGTTTTCGGGGACGTAGAGCACGTCGCCGTCGTACGCCGCTCGAAGATATAAGCCGACTTCCATCGGGTAGATTTCAAATCGCTGGAGTACTTCGGCCAGCCGCGCGCTTATCGCTTCGCCCTCCTTAGCGACCGTTTTTGTCTCGCGTATTACGATTTTACCCTTTTCAATTGCTGCCGGTATCCCAACGTTTTGAAGATCTCCGACTATGGGCCCCGGTCTAAACGACGTGGGTCCCTTCTTTATGATTATATCGTTAGGCGCCCTATCACCCGCTTTGGCCGGCGCCGGGGTTCTGCTGTTCTCGAGCAGTTTAAACAGCTTGAACGGATTGAGATCGGTGAAGATTAATGCGGTTTGCCCCTCAACGTTTTCGAACAATTGAAGCGTCGTCTCGCCAACCTCCGCAAGCGCACGGTGGATCAGGGAATTTCTGGTGACCCGTATTTTCGCGACGTCGCGAAGCTCGGCCCTGATGCTCTGAAATTGACGTGCAGGGATCCCCTGAATACTAACAATCGCCGTGACTTCGTGCGCTTGGACCTCGGCTTTAATGTTGGTGATCTCGTCGTCTTTCCAAACCGGTCGGTGAACGTTTGCAATTGCCGCCATTTCACATCAGCCTCACTGCGGGGCCCATGGTCGTTTTGACAAAGACCGAGGCAATGTTTTGCTTGCCGTTCTCGAGTCGTGACTCGACGGTATTGAGGAGCGCTTCGACGTTGGTTGCGATGTCTTCGGGGCTCATGCTCAGATTTCCGATCAACGCGTGGAACGTCGGTTTATCCTTTGAGCGCACCTTAACCGTTCGTCTCAGCCGATTGATGAGGGGGGCGGGATCGGCGCTTGACGGTACAGGGTCGGGCATCTTACCTTTGGGGCCTAGAATTGGCCCGAAGCTCTTCCCTATAGACGGCATTAACGGCGCTTCTGCAATAAAAAAGTCAATATCTCTCGTCGTTGATCGGATCAGTTTCTTGTCGCCGCTCATCTTTTCAATGTCGTCGGGAGAAATTATCAGGTCAGCGCCGCCGCTTTGCGACTTAATAGCGAGATCCCCTCTTGCAAAAACCCCGATTTTCGTTGCTTTCCCGCGCCCGTTCGGCAGAACGATGGATTCGGTTATCCTGTTTTTTGGCTGGCTTAAATCAACGCTCTTCAGATTGACAATCAAATCAACGCTTTCTGTGAACTTTCTCTTAGGCGCTAACTCAATCGCTTCATTGACGGCTTTAAGGGTGTTTTCGTTGACCATACTCCCTCCGTAGTATCTTCGACCACCGCGGTGATCTCCTACGGTGCAATCATCAGATGGAGTAAACTTTACTTCAATCTTTCGCCGGAATTTACGTCTCGGTAAAAAGATCTGCGTATTCTCCGGCGTCTATCGCCTTCTGAACATCTTTAGCTGGTTTTTCGTCGACAGTAACGCCCATCGACACACAGGTGCCCAAAACTTCTTTGACCGTGTTTTTCAACTCGTACGAAAGGGAGCTCTGTCGTTTCATTTTTGCTATCTTGATCGCTTGGGCGACGGTGATATTGCCCACGGTCCCCTCACCTGACGATCCTTTCTCTATTCCAGCCTCTATCAGAACAAGCGCCGATGCAGGGGGTATACCTACTTCGAGCGTCACGTTCTTTTTGTCGTCGACAATGACCTTGACAGGCACCTGCATTCCGTTATATGACGCAGTTTGTGCATTGATGTCGTCAACAACTGCTTTAATGTTGATCCCAAGGGGTCCTAGGGCAGGCCCTATCGGAGGACCGGGACTCGCCTTGCCTCCTGGCACCAACACCTCTATTACGTCGGCCATGTTATTCGCGCTCCTCCTTGCTCAAGACTCGGACATGATCGCCGCGCACCGTAATTGGTATCGGCACCATGGCCTCGAAGAGTTCGACTGTAATCTCCTCGCGGCGCTCATCAATGCGTTTGACGCGGGCTCGTTCTCCTTTGAATGGACCTGCAATAAGCTCAATGATGTCGCCGTCTTCTATGCCGGCCACGGCTGGTTTTGGCGTTAAGAAATGCTCGATCTCTGCGAATTTCGTGCTTCCCTTCACGACGCCACGGGCGTGCGGTATGCCTTGAATCGCCTGTTCTACTATTTCAAATTTGGTGGTCTCCACGAGCACGTATCCCTTGAGCTCTTTTGGCACAAGTATCGCGCGGATGTCATAGTTCTCCTTTTTGGCAGCGAGTGCAAGCAAGTTGGCCACGGCGCGTTCTTGATTTGCCGTGGTTTTTATGGCGTAAACTGAAGATTCAAGCCCATTTTGCTCTTGACTTGACATGATTCCCCTCACTGACAACTTTTTAACGCGTCACTGATTAAGTCGTCGCGTTCCCGGTTTTATTCACGGCCGAGGTAATAGAACTATTTTGCGTTGCGTTACTCACCGGCACCGGGGTGTTCACTACGTTACTCGGTGTGGCCGTTGCTGTTGTGTTGTTGGTGAGACCCAAGCTTTGCGGCGCTTGTACCATAGCCAGATATATCAGAAACCCGCCCACGCCGATTATGATAATTCCTATCGCGGCGACTTTTGCAATATTCGAGTACTCCTCACGCGTTGGCCTTCTTGTAAGCGTCAAGATTCTCCGGTACTCACCGAGCTTGCGCTCGATCGACTTCCGAGAAAAACGACTCTCTGCTGTAGTGGCCTCTTGTAGCTTAGAAGCCTTCGACGAGGCGCTCGCTTGCTTTTTGTCTTCTTTAGGGGCCTCTCGTTGTTTTTTAGGCTTTGACGAACGAGTTCTCCCCTGCTTTTTAGCCATTGTACATTCACCGAACTATAGTGCAGCAAAAACGCGCAAAGTAAATATGTGGCGCCCGAGGCGGCGTTATATCACTTTGCGTTTCAATAGTATAAAATGTTTTGTGGAGGATGTGCCACGTAAGCCTTTATTTTACGAAATCTATGCCGTATCGTTGAGCTCCGGTTTTTGCCTTAATCGCTTCGCTCTTCCCGTAGATCTGAGGGGACTTTACGCCAGTAACGATAAGGAGCGTTCGTACCATATGGTCAAGCTCGGGGTCGATCTGGGCGCCCCAAATAATTCGCGCGTCGGGATCGATACGCTCATAAACTTCCTGCACGACGCCCTCTGCTTCAGTCACGGTCATGTCTGTGCCCCCGATGACGTTGACAATTGCGGCAGTGGCGCCAGAGATGTCAACGTCCAGAAGGGGACTTCTCAGAGCTTTCTTAACCGAATCCACGGCTTTGTCTTCAGCATCAGACTCGCCAAGCCCAATCATTGCCACGCCGCCTTTTTGCATGACAGTTCTGACATCTGCGAAGTCGAGGTTGATGAGCCCTGGTTTGGTGATGAGTTCGGTAATGCCCTTGACGGCCCGCATCAGCACTTCATCCGAGACTTTGAATGCGGCTTGCAGCGGCAGTCGGGGAACGACTTCTAACAGTCGGTCGTTTGGCACAACGATGACGGTATCGGCCATGTCACGCAGCCGCTCAAGTCCAGCTTCAGCGTTGGCCCTGCGCACCATGCCCTCCACGCCGAATGGGAGGGTCACGATAGCTATAGTGAGGGCCCCGGCATCGCGTGCCGCCTCTGCGACGACCGGCGAGGCCCCGGTTCCCGTGCCTCCACCTAAACCAGCAGTAATAAACACCATGTCCGCTCCGGCAACGCTTGCTCGGAGTTCTTCTTGGCTTTCGATTGCTGCCTCTTCGCCTATCTGCGGCAATGAGCCAGCGCCGAGCCCGCGCGTTCGCTCCTTTCCAATCAAGATTTTTCGGTCCGCCGTCGTCCTCCTAAGGTGTTGCGCATCTGTGTTGAGCGCAATAAGTTCGGCCCCTTCGATCCCCTCTTCCGTCATCCGTGAGATGGTGTTTGATCCTGCGCCGCCGCATCCGATCACGATGATGTTAGTTTGGAGCGTTTTGAGCACTTCCTCGAGCTCTTGGTCGGGGGTATAAGATACTTGCGGCGATTCGTTTTTCACGTCGCTTGTGCCCCGTGCAAGCGCGTCTTCAATTATGGACTTCATGTCATATCCTCCACTTCAAGGTTTGTGAAAGGCGTTACTGTCGACCGCCTGTGTCGGCACTAGCGACATTAAATGCCTTTCTAACCTTCGTAAATACATCCTCGGGTTTAATTATCCTGCTGCCTATTGTGATCGACTCGCCGCGTGCCAGCTGCGCGTATAGTGGTCCTTCAGTCACGCCAAGCGATCGTGCCAGTCGTGGGTTAAATTTGCGTTCGGATATATATAGTTTTGATTTTTGCTGCGAGTACTCAATCTGGTATCGTTTTTTCAGTATTTCAACGCACTCGTTGAGCATCTCATCCTGTATCTTTTGTGCGTCGCGCTCCGGCGGAACCAAGATGGCAGAAATAGTTCCATCTTTACGCTCAAGGTATAGTATTTTTTCGATTTCAAACTGTTTCAGCAAAGCCTCCTCGTCGACGGCTTGCGCGCGTTTCACGATAGACGGATTAAGCGCAAGAGGCGTCAATTCGATGCGATCTTCAGGTGGCGTTTGCGAGTTAAGTGCGTCTCGCAGTGAAGCACTCACGTTTATTGTCTCCGTTTCCGCAAGCAGGCCGTGCGCCCTCAAGGCGCGCTTGATTTGCAGGTACGGTTTCCAGGAAAGGTTTCTGCGTCCCTGGATGTCAGCCAGCCTAAGCACCTCAAAGCCCAGACTGTGCACCGCCGACTCGATTCTAGTTCGGTCGCCGCCCATATGTTTTCGATCAAAATAGGCGAATTGCGCCTGTGATTTCTCAAATGCCTCTCCAATGATTTCGCGAGTTAGGCATTCGAGCTGATAGGCAGCAAAAATGTGGCCGAAGCAAATGTCGCTGCGTAGAAGCACGTCGGCGTGTCGTGCAGCATAGTGCGGCCCCCCGAATCCAACGGCCGTTGGACAAGGGATGTCGAGAGATCGCGATCTCAGTCCGAGCAGCGCTTGTGCCACGATGTCGCCGAGTGCTTCGTTATTCCACTCAGTTTTCGTGCTGCCGATTTCGACAAATAGCGAGGGGGTTTCGATGGCCGAAGGACCGTGGTGGGTTGCCTCTACGAGGACCTTGACATTTGATAAGTTCGTGAGCGCTTCTACTATGAGTTTTAACGCGCGAGGGGCCGCGCGCGCTAAGACACCGTTCGAGCCCATTTGAGTCGATCCACTGACGTCTCCGGTAAAGTGAGCGCTGAATACAGGACCCTTCTGTGTCTGACTTTGGTGACGAGATGCAAATAAGAGCAGATCAGTACTGAGGCTTTGGTCTAGCGCTTCTTGGTCAATCAGCTTGCCTTCGACCATGACGAGCTGAAAGTTCCCGTATGTCCATTCGGCGGGGACCTCAGAGCCTCGCGTCCACGGGACGCGTTGTAATAGGTGTCGCGCGATGTTTTTCGAGGCATCGTCTACTTCGGAGCAAATAATAGCGACACGCATGCATCGCTATGGTCGAAAGCGCACACTATAAACTTTTGGGAGTTGAACCAGGCGCCCTGATCTGACGATCAACTCCGTGAAACCTGCGTCGTTCGCGGGTTACGATATGAAGATAAGGGTCTTTTCTTTTGCAGGCCCTTCGTCGATGACTTGCAGACTGTGCTTATCGACTATTTTTCGCGCCGTTTCTTTAAGCGCTTGGGCATCAGGGACGTCGATTTGAATGACATATCCCTGAAACTCGTCTTTTTTCGCTTCGTACAGTCGTGGGAATTCGCCTGCTTCGTCATATCTCTCGTATGTCTCGGGCCGCAAGCTCACCATAGGCTGACGTACAACCGCAAGCTTGACATCGGTGAGGCCGCAGAGTTCCTCCGCGATGCTTTGTAGGGCTCTTTGCGCCGATTGCTCGCTGTCGAAACAGGTGGGGATTGAGTACAGTTCCGTCTCAGAGTCGTAAAGCCCCCTACGAATTCCAATTATGAGCCTCGCTTTTTTCATGTTTTACTGCTCCCTCTATTTTTTGCCCTAAACGCTGTAGGTATTCATCCCTCTTTGAGTTATACCTTTTCCGCGAGAAAACATGCGCAGGCTAACGCCCCGTCCTCGTGCGTGTTCTGACTAATCCATTCGCGCAGAGCCGCTCCATCATCACCTATTTAAATGAATAGCACCTAAAACAATCCGAAGCGGGGTGGGGTAGTCAGGAGATCCCGACGGGCTCATAACCCGTAGACCAGTGGTTCAAATCCACTCCCCGCTACTAAATCGACGTATCACGGCGCTTTTCTTTCTCGGTGCAAGACTCTTTTAGTGCTATACCGCTCGCGAGAAATTTGATCGGCGCTCATTGAGCGCTTGAAAAAACGTCAGTTTGAATCGACGCGAGCGTTGGTTGATGGCAAGAAAAGGAGGTTAGGGCGGGTCGCGTTTAATTCACTCAGTGCACGATTCAGCCGCTTTGTTTAAGTCCGCTTCAAGGATCTCAGGGCGCGTTACACCAATATAGTGCTCTATAATCTTTCCATTACATTCTAGAATCAGTGTCGGCACGACGCGGATTCCGTACTTGTTGGCAAGCTGCAGGTTATCGTCTACATTAATCTTCTTGAATTCGATCTTGTCTCTGAGCTTTTCTTCAAGCTTTTCGAGTATCGGATCCTGCATCTTGCACGGTCCGCACCAGTCAGCGTAAAAATCCATCAGTATCGGTTTTCCCATAACGATTTACCTCGCTACTCCCCTTGTGAAAACGTGCATATATATTATTTTTGCCTGACTGGGTCGCTCTAATACGTCAATTCTTAAATCGTTCAATCTCTTCAAAAACCAGTTGTATGACCCGGTCAATCGCAGCTTGGACCCTAGGTGAAAGGTCCGTGCAAATCCCTTCGACCCGTTCGACCTCAATTCCAATGATGGTGATATTGTCCGGCATAAGCTCCGGTTGAATCTGCTGGCCCAAGCGCAGCGTATCGACCAAATTGAGGTCGTGCAACGACATCATAAACAGATTTGCAGGAGGCAATTCCTTGTCAGTGAACTTGTAGATCGATCCTGGTTCGCTCCCGCCCCCTCGCACGGCGTCGATGATAATCACGTCATCTGCGTCCTCCATGTAGTCAAGGATTGCTAACCCGCCAACACCAGCGTTCACCAGCTCGATATCACTTCGGTCTATTTGCTCGAGTCTCTCGAGAATGTGGACCCCCACACCGTCGTCCGCCATGAGGTAGTTGCCTGCCCCGAGTATCTTCATTACTTGCTTCTCACCTTTCACCGTATCACCACGCACCTGGTCGTGAGCGGATGCATTAAGTGCCGTTAACTAGGCGCCGTTGCTTCATGCAGCCCCCCAAGTATTAAAATAGACTGAACGCTATACTGACAGCGGGCAGTGCTGATGCTACTAACCAAGCGATCAGGAGACGGGACAGCGGTGAGCAAAACCTCACAGACCTCAGAACGTCGCAACCAGCGAATCTCCAAAGACGAGTACTATATGGCGCTCGCAAAGACCGTTTCTTTGCGCTCAACCTGCACGAGGCGCCAATACGGTGCCATTATCGTTTCAACTGGCGATCACATACTGTCGACCGGATACAATGGGGCTGCACGCAACGAACCGCATTGTCTAAACATCGGGTGTGAGCGGGAGCGCTTAAACGTTCCAAAAGGTGAACGGTACGAACTCTGTGTGAGCGTCCACGCCGAGGCGAATGCGATTATACAAGCGGCCAGAGGGGGTGCCTCCATCAACGGCGCTACGCTTTACGTCAATGGCACTCCGTGTAAAATGTGCTGGCGGCTCATCAAGAACGCGGGTATCGATCAGGTTGTGTTTATCGACGATGACCCCGAATCGCGCGACTTCAATGACCTCATGCGTGTGAACGCACAGGACGTCATCCTGGCCCACATGCACCCCGCAAAGCGTGAAGAATGCTAGTTTGCTGCCGAGTCTATTCTACTCGATGAGACTCAGGCCGAACCGGTGCGAGGCGGGCCCCAAAAAAAAGCTAATAGTAGCAATAGATCGCGACCACAGGTAAGCCATGCAGCACGGAAACCGCAAGTTTCTTTTGGGAAATGAGGCGATTGCTTACGGTATATTAGAGGCAGGAGTCTCGCTCGTTTCCGGTTATCCAGGAACGCCGTCGTCTGAGATTATACCTTTCATTGTGCAGCACGTGGAACGCTACGAGAGGCCGCCGCACGTGGAGTGGTCGGTTAATGAGAAGGTCGCGCTTGAGGTCGCCGCTGGCGCTTCGTACTGCGACGTGCGCACCGCCGTCGTTATGAAGCACGTCGGGCTGAACGTCGCTGCTGACCCCTTAATGACTCTCGCGTACACCGGAGTCAAAGGTGGTTTAGTGCTCGTCGTGGCCGACGATCCCGGGTGCTTCTCTTCGCAGAATGAACAGGATTCTCGCAGGTATGCACAATTTGCGAAGATCCCTTGTCTCGATCCATCGACCCCGCAAGAGGCCTATGACTTTACAAAGTACGCATTCGCGCTGTCTGAGCTATTCGAAATCCCAGTGATGCTCCGACCGACGACACGCGTTTCGCACGCACGAGCATCCGTCACGTTAAGCGGAAACTATAGCGATCAGCGATCCCCCCACTTTAAGAAGGACCCCGAGCAGTGGGTCATGGTGCCGGCGCACGCGCGCAAGAGACACACAGAACTGAACAGAATTCAACCATTGCTGCGCGCCGAACTCTCCTCTTTAAATAACTTAACGCTTAAAAAATCTCGCTTCGGCGTGGTTACAGCCGGAGTGGCTGCAAAATATGTTGAGGAGGCCCTCAAGAAGTTACGACTCGAACCTTCCGTGCTGCGCATCGCTGCTTATCCTGCGAACAACGACCAAATCGCGACGCTCATAAGCAATTCGCGTCAGCTTCTCATCGTCGAGGAGCTCGAACCTGTAATTGAAGAGCAAGTTAATGCTCTTGCGGGCACGGTCGAGGTGTACGGAAAGCTCACAGGACACGTCCAACGAGAGGGTGAGCTCACCGTTGATACGGTCCTACATAGCATCGGCCAGGTGGTTGGCCGGCTCGCAGCTGCGGACGTCCCGGCAGTGTTGATCGCCGCGGAGCACACGCTGCCTCCGCGACCGCCCGTGCTGTGCGTGGGATGTCCCCATCGGGCGACATTCTACGCGCTCAAGAAAGTGTTCACGAAAGCTGCGATCTATGTCGGAGACATCGGGTGCTATACGCTAGGCGTGAGTCAAGGCACGATCGATACCACGCTCTGCATGGGCGCAAGCATCAGCATGGCCAGCGGATTCAGTGCTGCCTGTGATAAGGAGATCGTGAGTGTTATCGGCGATTCGACCTTCATTCATACGGGCGTTCCTGGACTTATAAACGCTGTGTACAACGGTGCGCGACTGACGCTCGTAATTATGGACAACGGCACGACCGCAATGACGGGACATCAACCCCACCCCTGCACCGGCGTGAACGCAATGGGAGCGTGTACCGTGCCGACGCCGATGGAAGATCTCATAAAAGCGATCGGCGTCCAAGGGCTTTACGTTGTCGATCCCTACAACCTATTCGAAACGGAAGACGCGTTAACAAGGGCAAAGAATGGCGACGGCGTTCAAGTTGTCATCGCGAGGCGGCCTTGTATCATCAGTGCCAAAAAGGCAGGAACGCCCGCAAAGGCGAAAAAACGCGTCACCGCTGTGTGCCAAGACTACTTCGCGAGTTGTAAGCTCTGTAGCACGCTCTTTTGCCCTGCGATCAACTACAGCGAAACGAGCGCCATGATTGCAGAAGACTGCGTGGGCTGCGGCATTTGTGAACAGATCTGCGAATTCGATGCTATCGAGACCGCTTGAGGCGCGCGATAGGAAAATGACCAAATTTGATTGTATTATCGTGGGTGTTGGTGGTCAAGGCTCTATTTTCGCGTCGCGAGTGCTGGGCGAAGCGGCAGTGCGAGAGGGGTATGATGTGATCTCTGCTGAGACCCACGGCATGGCTCAGCGAGGCGGAACCGTTGAGGTTCACGTCCGCATTGGCTCATCATTTGGGCCGTTAATCCCTCTAAGAAGCGCAGACGCCTTGGTTGGAATGGAGCCGGCAGAGGGTCTCCGCTTTGCACGCTATTTGTCGCCCAAGGGCACGGCCATCATCAACACGAATGTCGTGCCCGCCACAAGTTCAGACTACCCGCCCGTCGCGAATTTGGTAAAGGCGCTTAAAGACACGTGCGGGCGTGTAATTGCGTATGGCGCGACACGGCTTGCGTTGGACGCGGGCCATCTGCAAACCCTCAACGTCGTTCTGCTGGGGACACTTTCACGCATGCTGCCCTTGTCCACGTTGGAAGAGGTCGTTGCCGAGCACGTGCCCAAAAAAGCTCTTGACGCCAATATCAGGGCGTTCAAGCTTGGACAGCGAGTCTTCGACGCGTAATTCAGTGATTGTGCATACGATTCACAGTATTCTCGCGTCGACGGTTGGCCTCGAGCCGATAATCTCAGTCACTACTTTACTTTCGTGTTTCAGCAGAACGTTAACCAATGCCCCGTCCAGTGGGCAAAGCATATGACTCAGAAACCGCATCTAACAAAGGATGACAAAGCTGTGTCCCGGATGCGGGGCGACCAACCCAGATGAAACAGAGGCGTGCTGTGAATGCGGCGCTCAAATAGCCAAGACAGCGATGGATGTTCTTGAAGAAGCGCTCTTGCTTCGGCAGCAAGGTAAGCCGAAAGACGCGCTCAATCGCGTCACAGAAGCCCTCAGTATGGACCCTTCAAACGTTGACGCGCTGTTCACTTCTGGCTCTTTGACAGAAGAGTTGGGCAACGGCGATCAGGCGCTTAGTTATTATGAACGGGCCTTAGAAGCAGATCCCACCCATGCTCCCGCTCTCGTCGCCAAAGGAAGCATCCTTCGCGATAGAGGAGATGTTGACGCTGCTGTGCGTTTGTTCGATGCTGCCATAGCGAGCGAACCGCGGTTTGCGGTAGCCTACAACGCCAAGGGATACCTGTTTCAAAAACAGGGTTTATACGAACAAGCACTCAAATGCTATAACAAAGCGCAGGAAGCTGATCCTGAGTTTGATCTTCCTTGGTTCAACACGGGTGTCTGCTATGCGCTGATGAACGACAACGAAAAAGCGGAGGGAATGTTCGAGAGGGCACTGCTGCTGGAACCTATGAACGCCGACGCTTGGTTCTACCGAGCGAATGCGCTAGCGAATTTGGAGCGCTACGAAGACGCTGTCATCAACTATGACAAAGGCCTGGTGATCGACGACGCCCGCGCTGCGGCGTGGGACGGTCGCGGGCTCGCCCTCGCTAGCCAGTATAAATGGCCTGACGCACTGGAGAGCTTTGACAAAGCGCTGAGCCTCGATCCCGACTATTTCATCACGTACAACAACAAGGGGTACGTTTATTATAATCTGCAAAAATTTGACGACGCGATTGAAAACTTCGACAAAGCTCTCGAAATAAGTTCAGACTACATTCTCGCGTGGATCAATAAGGGTCTCGCACTGGATAGTTTGAACCGCTTCGACGAAGCGATCCAGTGTTTGGATCGGGCGTTCCAGCTGGATCCCGAGAATTTTTGGGTGTTGAACAGAAAAGGGTTTATTCTGTTCGGCATCGATCGATTTGAGGACGCGATCGCTGTTTTTGATGAGGTGCTCAGCACAAACGCCGACGACACGTACGCGCTCTCGTTCAAAGGAAGCTCCTATGATGGTCTAGGGGAATATGAAAAGGCCATTGAGTGCTTTGACCGCGTCTTAGAAGTCGATGAGAACGATGAGTTTGCGTGGACGTCAAAAGGCAGCGCGTTGTACAGCCTTAAGCGATATGACGATGCGGTGTCCTGTTTTGACCGGGCGCTCGAAATAGACCCCCAGAGCCTCGAGGCCGTTCAGTTCAAAGAATTGATTGCCGAGCGGCGCAGCGGCTAACGCGCCGAAACCTGTTCTCTGATGATTTGGAACGCGAGGTCAATGCTCTGTTGACTCGCCGCGTACGAGATTCGGACGTGCCCTTCACCAAAGCGCCCGAACGCCGATCCCGGCACAACGATGACGCCGGCCTGGGCAAGCCTCATCGTGAGGTCGAAGCTCGTGTCCGACGTGGCAAACCGTGGGAACACATAAAACGCCCCTTCAGGCGTCACACAGTCGGCTATTCCCTTAAGGTGGTGCATCACGGCACTGCGTCGCGCGAAAAACTCGTCAACCATGGACCTCACGCTCTCCTGGGGGCCGGTCAACGCTGCATAAGCGGCTTTTTGCGAGATAGATGGTGCGCAGGCCTGGATATATTGGTGCATCTTCAGCATCTCCTCAATAATCGCGGCTGGTGCGACCGCGTACCCGAGCCGCCAGCCGGTCATCGCATACGTTTTTGACACCGAATTAACGACAATCACGCGGTCCGGGTCGATGCTTGCCGGGCTGACGTGTTTTCCTCTGTAGAGCATCTTGTCATAGACCTCATCGGAAATTATGTAGAAGTCGTGGTCGTCGGCGAGCTCAACAAACTCCCGCATCTCGTTGTGCCGCTGCACCGCACCAGTGGGGTTTGCTGGTGAGTTAATGACCAGGGCTTTTGTCTTGTCCGTGATGCGATCAGCAACGGTATCAGGCTGCAGCCTGAAATCATCATCAGCGCTAACCCTCGCGCTCACGGGCACGCCACCCGCTACGTGTGTGAGTGGCGCATAAGCGACGAATCCGGGATCGGGGAGTATTACCTCGTCGCCCGGGTTTATCAATGCCTCGAACGCCAGATGAAGGGCCTCGCTGCCACCTGAAGTGCAGATGATCTGCTCTTGCCCAGCTTGTACTCCGTACTGTTCATAGTAGCTCGCGATTGCGTCGATGAGTTCAGGAAAGCCCTTGTTAGGCGTGTACCCGGTGTACCCCTTGTCTAGTGCCTCTTTTGCGGCCTCTTTGATGTGTGTTGGCGTGTCGAAGTCCGGTTGGCCGAGCCCCAGGTTGATCGCGCCGGGTTTAGTCAGCGCAAACATCTCTCGAATTCCTGAAAGGGAAAAGTGTGAAGTGCGTTCTGCCCACATACCTGTCTCCAACACTACAATCGAGTGTCGCAGTGTCTGAATTGCTAGTCTGCGAGTTTCATGCCCATAAACCTGTTTATTGATGATGTTTGGGCTCTTCAGGCGAGGGGGGCTCGGACCGCGCAGGTAGCGTCCCCGGTGCTGTTGGCCACGTCGAAGGAATTCGCGTGATGTATAAGGCATCATCCGGCTCTCGCAATAAGCATAACTAGTGCCGCGCAGGCCTCCGGCCGTCCTTTCGTGAGCGCAGTTCAATAGGTTTAAGTGAGACGGGTTCTAATATACAGCCTGATGCCGCGCAACCGACTGAGCCTCACGTTCGTTAGCACGTTTCCTCCACGAGAGTGTGGTATCGCCACATTCACGCAAGACCTCCTCTTCACCCTTATCAGTGAGAATCCTGACATAAGAGCTAACGTTTGTGCCATTGATGGAACTAAGGACTCAAGCGCGTACGGCTGTTTAAGTCCGCTTATCTATCCGAGATCGCGGGTCGCGTACGTCATCAAAGCTACCGATCAAATCAGCTTTGTCGAGGCAGCTGAAAAAATAAACGCGTCGCGCGCTGATGTGGTCAACATACAACATGAGTACGGGCTGTATGGCGGCTCGTGGGGCCGATATATCCTCGATTTCATGGAAGCGCTAGAAAAACCGATGGTGACGACGCTGCATACGGTGCTGCCGAGACCCCCGGAAGAGGCCAAAGCGGTTACCCGCGAGCTGTACCGTCTTTCAGCTAACGTCGTTGTACCAGGGCACGTCGGCGTCGATATCTTGAAAAAGGCGTTTGACTTAGGCCCTGAGAAAGTTGAGGTCATTCCGCACGGCGTGCCCGACGTTCCGTTTATCGGCACGGAGCAGCCGAAGAAGAAACTAGCACTCTCTCGCAGATTCGTGATAGGGTCATTTGGGTTGCTCCATCCTGCAAAGGGTATCGAATATGTCCTTGAAGCGCTGCCCCAGGTGATTGCCGATAATCCTGAAACGGACCCCCTCTACTTGGTCGTCGGAGAGACGCACGTAAACATCGTGAAGAACGAAGGCGAGCGCTATCGCGAAAAGCTGAAGGAGATCGTCAAAGACCTCGATTTGGAGCACAACGTCAAGTTCGTCGACCGATATCTTACCAACCGAAACCTGATCCTACATTTTCTCGCCACGGATATCTGCGTCCTCCCTTATCTCGCCAGGGATCAGATCGTGAGTGGCGTGCTGTCCCAGGCAGTAGGCTGTGGAAAGGCCATAATCTCAACGCCGTTTGTGCACGCACGAGATGCGCTTGCAGACGAAAGAGGCGTGCTTCTAAAGTCGGGGGAATCAACGGAGATAGCCGAAGCGATTACCATGTTGATGCGCAACGATCGTCTGAGGCGGGAGATGGAGATTCGGACGTATATGTATGGGCGCTCGATCACGTGGAAAGAGGTCGCGAGAAGATACAAGGAACTCTTCAATACACACTACGTCAAACGAGGGCACGGCACGATCGACGCTCCAACGTACTGGGGCGACGTCGACGCGTTGTGATCGCGCAGTCAACGCATCTGTGGGGGGACTTTTTCGAGCTGACCGGGCAAAGTAGCTTGCGCTTTTTTGAGCATCATCTGCAGGAGGCCGAACCGACATGGCCGCAAAAGACGTGAGTGAGTTTCACACCTTACGGCAGATTCAAACAAACATCGCAAAGCAGGTGGTCCTAGAGGATCCCGCGAGTGAAGTTGCGTCGATAGGGGCGGTAGCGCAATCCTTTGATGAGGGCCTGGTGTTTTCTTCAGCCGTGGTTGTTGACACGCTCATGAACGTCATAGACGAGTCTGCGTCGATTGCGCCGACAGCCATGCCGTACGTGCCGGGTCTGCTCTTTTTCCGTGAGGGTCCCGCAGCGGTAGCCACCGTGGAGAAGCTGCGCAGGCGACCTGACGTTTTAATCGTCCACGGGTGCGGCATAAATCACCCCCGGTTTGCAGGAATCGCGTCGCACGTCGGAGTTATTCTCAACACGTCAACAGTTGGCGTGTCCAAAAAAGCCCTGTGCGGGGAGTACCTTGAACCGGCTCAAGTCGGCTGCTCCACCGCGCTGACAGTCAACGGCAAACAGTTTGGGCTCGTCTTAAAAACGGTGGCCGGCATAAAACCGATCTTCATTAGTCCAGGAAACCGTATTTCGTTGCAGGGCGCATTGCGAATCGTCCAGCGCTGCGTGGTGAGCCACAGATTACCTGAGCCGCTTCGTTTGGCTCACATCAAGGCCAGGCATCTTCGAGCCGAGATGCGTTCTAGTGAATTGGCGCCTCTGCGGGCAGGCGATGGGGTGGGATGACTTGTACGCGAACTGATTCAGGCTGGACGTCGATGTGAGAAGGTTTAATACGCTCAGCGTGCAAAGAGCAACCATTGATCGCACGCGAGGTACTGACATGAGAGCGTATCTTTACCGATGTCGCGTCTGTGGCGCGGAAATCTGGACCGATTTTATCGAGTTGGACAAGCTAACCTGCAAGAACTGCCATACCGCAGGAAAATGGCTCGTACTCGACGTTAAGAACAGAGAAAAAATATAAAAAAAATAAGCAATAGCATCTCACGTGCGAAGAGATGCTATCAAAGAAACGATAGTGAGATTAGCGATTAAGTCTGGTCCAGGCGAGTTTAATGTCTTCGGCTTTGACCGTCTTGCGTCCCGCGTGCTTTGCCATTTCGATTGCTTCTTCGGCGAGTTCCTTGCCGTATGTCTCTAGGTATTCTCTAAACTGTTCTGTCGCTTCAGCGCTCACGCGCTCTGCTCCAGCTTTTCGGATAATCCTGCTTACTCCTGCTGCTTGTAGTTCTGCCATTTGAATTACCTCGCTCTATACTGAGATTTTCAACATATATATACTTTTTCGGTGTTTTTTCGATTTTAAGGTAATATTCCCCAATAAAAATGGATTTAAGAGTCAAAATAACATTTGAGCTTGGTATGCACAAGATGGGGAAAGCTTCATGGTGCGTCAATCGGAAGCTAGTGCATTCAAGGTGGTGTCCAGAATGACGAGCCGTCTGCAAATTGGCATTATCGGAAGCAGGAGCTGCTCGAGCAAGATTGCGAGTATTGCCGAGCGCACAGGAAGCCTCATAGCGTCTCGCGAGGCGATCCTTATCTGTGGGGGAATGGGGGGAGTTATGGAAGCCGCTGCGCGCGGCGCACAGGCTGCAGGGGGGCTCACCGTAGGAATTCTTCCCGGTCCCTCGAAAACCGAAGCGAATCCCTTCATCGACGTTAAGATCCCAACGGACATGGGCTATGCGCGAAATGCGATTATCGCGCGAGCAGCCGATTGCCTCATCGCGATCGCCGGCGAGTTTGGCACACTCTCAGAAATTGCCCTCGCCCTCCAAATGGCAAAACCGGTGGTGACCTTAGCCTGCAAGTGGAAAATCGAGGGGACGGTTCTCGCCGACTCACCGGAGGCGGCGGTTGAGACGGCCCTCCGTCTGTGTGCTAAGCCCTAAGCAAACGCTATGTACCTAAAGCCTCTATAGAGCTACCGGGATTAAATGAACATTATTCTGCTCGGGACGGGCGTCGCCATTCCACAGCTCGAAAAGGCCCAGTCGGGCATTCTCGTTAAGACCCCGGAAGAACTGCTACTCTTTGATTGCGGGGCAGGCATCCTGGGCCGTATCGTGCAGAGCGGCTACGATTATTGCAAAATACACAAGGTTTTTTTCACCCACCACCACCTCGATCACAACTCTGACTTTTTGGCACTGCTCAAAGCGCAGCAACTGACCGCCCTCGATTCAGACGCGCAGGTGGAGACGATGAACGTGTATGGTCCTGCCGGCACGCAACACCACGTTGCGCAGTTGCTCGAGCTCTACGACTATCTTACCGTCAATGTCGACGTAACAGAGCTTGATGACGGCGACAGCATTCGTGTTGGAAACGGAGTGGCCTCCGTTCGGGCGACGAAGCACAGCGTTTCGTCAATCGCGTACCGTATGCAAACCCCGACGTCGACGCTAGTGTATTCAGGCGATACCGAACCTGCAGAAAGCGTCCGCGATCTTTGTCACGGCGACGTTGACGTGCTAATCCACGAGTGTTCGTTCCCTGATGCGTACGCGTCCGTCTCGAACCACACGACGCCAGCCAAGCTACGCGATCTAATATATGACCAGCACATCGACCGCATCGTGCTTACCCACCTCTACCCGCACGCGAGCGGGCATGAGGATGCCATGGTCGACGTCGTTAAGGAGAGGTTCCCCGGAAGGGTTGACGTCGCGTACGACCTGATGAAGATCTTTCTCTGATTACGCTGTTTTCGTGCCTTGCGCCGCCTCTGCGACGTCTGCAACAGCTCCTGCAGCGAGAATAATCTGGCCACGCTCGCTGATCGCGTGCCGAACGCGCGAATTGCTGCCGATCGTCACGTCGCCAACCGCGTCGATCTTGTTGACTTGCGAGTCGCTGCCGATGTCGGCCTGTTCTCCGGCTTCAATGTGGTGCGCCTTGAATCCGCTCCCCGTCTTGATCCCGCCGGTAATTACCGTTCCCTTGACGTGACAGTTATCGCCGAAACTAGCCTCAGAGCACTCAATAGAGCCGTTGATTACGACGTTGTTCTCAGTCGTCAAAATGCCGTAGACGTTGATCGTCGCGTCCTTGTCTACAGGGTACAGCTGGGTGTTCGCTTCAAGGTACAGATCCTCGTTAAGCTCCTTCAGATTTGCTTGTTTGCCGCGTTCTATACGCATTTTTTCACCTCTTACCTAATCCCTCCGAGCAGCTCATCTGAGGTAATCGCGTGCGCATATTTCTTGAACTGCAGCACGCCACCGATTGCGTCGAGCGCTTGAATCTTGCCCTTCACCGACTTCAATGAAGCGTCATCGCGCACGAGGAAGATTGCTTTGTCACACACGGAGAGCAGCGCCTTTGCGACGCTCTGCGTGAGGAAGTCCGTGGGGACCTCGCCTCCGGTGGGGCAGAAGAAAAATCCGAGCTTGGACGTCGGGAGATTTGCGTGGTCTTTTCTGGTCCAGATGACATCGATTTCGCCCGCGCCGATGTCAACGGCCGATTGGACCTCGTAGTTGAGTGCGCGCCCGGTCGCTTTGCACTCGTTGATCAGTTCTGCGTCTTTCATATTCACCGAATGAACCACGACGCGGCGATTTAAAAGCGTTGTTGCCGTTTTTCACGCAACTGAAGACACGTGAAGCACAAAAGGTAGTGCGGCGACTATCGCCAGGGCTAGTAAAGCTTTAAGGCTAGGAAAGCCGAACACCCAAAAAAAGAGAGGTCGCGTATGCGACTTCCGATCACGATGCGAACGATTCGAAATGCTCCTTGAACTCAGCACGTGAGCACTCGTGACACAATTTAGCAAACCACGTCTTGATAATAATTGGGTTGCCGCACCGCTCGCAGTATGCGGTTTCCTGTGGTACGGTATCAATCTCGATCATCTTATCACTCACTGTCACAGCACATAGAACACACTAGATTTAAGGCTTACGCTCTGGACTTTTTTTGCTCGCTTTGCTTTGTCGTGGCAATTCGGCTTTCAAAAACCGCTTTGCCGGCGACGCGTCCATTCGACTGCGTCCGTTCGACTCGTAAGAAGCAACGGCAGCAATATTTAACATTAGTTTTTATTCCATCAATAATATATAATTCTTCGTAAAGTGACATTAGTCGGTCTTCGGACGATCATTAGCATACGTCCGAGATTTATGCTGTCAGACAACATAAAGAAAACATTGCTGTTTCACAGCGGGAGTAGCCGGGTGATATAAAAGATCGAGCAACAAAATGCTGATAACGCCTCGTTTCCTTTTTCTATCGTGCCGCGCTATCGCTGTCCTTCGTCGCGCTCGCGATCCGAGGCTTTCTTATAAACTGCAAATATACCCACACCACGACTACGAGGAGTGCTCCCGGCGGGAATATGAACAGCAGGTAGATAAAAGCTATCAACAGGATTACTGAATTGAGGAGACTCATGCTCAACACGTTATAAGGGGGGATTACGCTTTAAGCGTTTCTTCTCCTGGTCTCTGCAAAATAGTCCAAATTCGAAGGCTTTGATTGCAGCCAAAATCGCGCAAAATATCTCTTAGAGCTAATAGGCTGAGATATTTACGCAATAGCTATTGCTCGCTTCTAGAGGCATTTGGCACGCTAATCCGTCTGGTTTTCGGAGCCGGTGGCAAAGCGCACGCCGCCAACTGCTCTAAACCACAATAGTGCGCAGGAAAATCCTATTTGAGCGGCACAGTAGCTGGATGGTACTCAGTTTCTGGAAGTAGCAAGGCCAGAAATGACCGCGCGATACGGACTAGCTAGATTCGTGCAGAAGAACTGGGAAAAGGTTGGTATTTTAATTTGATTGTGAGGAACCTCCGGCTGCTCCTCTTCATAAAAAAAATCAAAAGCTAGAAAGCCTTTGTGCCTAGAATGGCATTTTTGAGCTTGTCGGCAGCATTGCGCTCACTTCCCATGAAAGGTATAAATCGAAGAGGCGCGTATAATTAAGGTACGCTCTATAGGATGTGTGGAGGAAAAGCTAGCTTCCAATGGCTTTTGGAGTAGAGCTTTCGGGGCAGAGAAACCTCTGCTCTGAAGCATTGGGCGAACTCGCCTTGGCTCTCAAACACGCCATTGGAAGGGATCGCTTTCGCTATTCATATATCCTATAGAGTCCAACTTCACTTTTTTGTCGATAATTCGAGCGTGTTTGACTGTGCGTTCTTCTTCCGTTGTGAGCATCACGCTCGCAGCTCGCTCTTCTTATGTTCGATTGGCCCCTTTGAGGTAAAAAAACACGCCATTCATAACGCGCTGTTAACAGAAGAGCCGAAATGTTCTGCCGACGCTTCCTTCCCTTAGCGTCGTAATCCGAAACGCCTCGAAGAAACCCAAAAAATCGTTCGTTCACTCTTCATACACAGCTGCTACTTCTTGAAGGCTAGCGGCATCGTTCCAGGGCCTGAATTCCAGTCACCAAAAAATCCTTTTCCGCTTTTGAAGTATGACTAGCTAGGCGTGAAGTATGACTAGCCAGGCGTTATAAAAAAATCGATGCGGTGCAGCCCGTTTAAACGCCAGGCAGAAAGCGTGTTCGATCCGAGCAACGAGCATCGCTTTGCGCCCTCGAATTGCAAGACCATTTGCTTTTAGTAGCGTAAGCTTAAATGGAGATAGGGGATCTTTGGCGCATGCGAAAGCACGTGATGCGTTCCACCTGCTGCGCTTGTGAAAAAGGAAGTAAGGAAATATGAAAAACATTGTAGAGACAGCAATCGATGATAGTTCCTTCACAGTGCTGGTATCAGCAGTGAAGGCGGCAGCCGGTCTCGTCGACGCCTTGAGCGGACCTGGGCCCTTTACGCTCTTTGCTCCGAACGATGACGCGTTTGCCGAGTTGCCTGCCGGTACGGTAGACGAATTGTTAAAAGACAAAGACCGGCTCACTGCAGTGCTTGCCTATCACGTAGTGCCCGGCAAATACATGGCAATCGACCTTATGAAAATGACGACAGCAAAGACCGTTCAAGGGGCGACGCTGACGATTGCAACAGAGACAGCAGTCATCGAGGAGGACACGGTGGTCGTTGAAGATAACGTCGTTGTCGAAGACGATGAAATCGCGGCATTTGAAGAGCTAACGGTGGACGATGCCTTAGTTCTTCAGGCGGATATTGAATGCACTAATGGTGTAATTCACGTTATTGATTCCGTCCTCGCGCCTGAATAATGCGCCGTGTAGCCAGGGGACCTCCTGGCCTCTTTTTTATGTGCGCCGCACGCATCGCGATGTTCGCTGTGCGCAGGTGTTGCGACAGGGACTTATTATTACGTTTTCTGACGTCGTTGGAACTCGCACGTTAACCCCCCGGCGGAGCACCTTTTGCTCGAATCTTCTCTGCTGCGAGTGCATGCTAGCGGGTTACTCACTTTCGTAATGTATGGCAGGCCATTCGCACGCAAAGCGTTTAGGAACATCGCAAACCAGCTTCGCGTTCCATTTGGTTAAAAAAAGTTTTCATCTCTCTGGCCGTTGTCGCGCGCCGTCTGGAATTCACGCGCATGCACCCTCTTGCGTGCCCTTTATCTGCGAACCCGCTAGGTCTAACACAGGAATGACGCCGTCGGGGTAACAAGAGCGCGTTGACGAAATGGTAGTCTACTTTATGGGTACCATAAAGCCTGCAATTCGCTCAGCTAACGGTATAGTCACCTTTAAAAGTCCATTCGAGAACGTCGCTATTGCTTTTGCAGGAACGGTCTTGTGGGTAAGTACCTAGCAGCCGCTATACTTGATATCGTCTCGGGGTGCCGTGACACAAAACCCATTTTCCATCGCCTCAAATTCGATATCCTTCTTGTGCACGCCAGGGAGTTCCACTACAATGGTGTAAGTTTCCGTATCGTGATAGAAAACTGCATCTGGTGCGACCGGGATCCGTTCTTTTTCAGGCACTGATGATCACCACTGGAAGGTTCACTTCAAACACCTAAATAGCTTTGCCGAGCGCTAAAGCCGCAAAACCGGCACCTTGTAACGTACGCCGAGGCATCAAAAAAACCAGAGCTAAGGCACTGATTAGTGACCCAGATATAGCCTTGGCCACGCCGTCAGTGCACCTTTCGTACTGTGCTAGCATCGCTTAAGGTCATGCGCGCCCGTAAGGTGCTTTGATGCGAGGGCCGAATCAAATTCGTAGGTAGTGGCTCCTTCCTGATGCGCACTTGACGAGTTCCTTTTTGACAGCTGCACCTCGAGTATCCACGCCGTTACCGTGTCGGCGAGCTTGTCCTTGAACTCTCCTTTCAGGGTGAGGCCCTCTTTAGCGATGAAATACTCATTGAGCTGGTGGATCAACTCCTGGTTTTGTTGACTCTCGAGGCTAATTACTCCGCGGGTGTCTTCTAATCCGGAAAATCTCGCACCTGGCTCTTCGAAGTTTGACGCTGAGAGCTCATCTTGCTTAACCGTGAAAGTGACCGTACCGTGACCGGCGTGAGGCACCTCATCAAGACAAAAGGTGACATCGCCGACGCTTTCAAAAATGCGTTCGTGTATTTTAATCACCAGAACAAAATGCGTCGGGTTCCTTAAGACTATCGTAGTTCCACATCAAATTGGATTTTTGTACGTGTATTTGGAAGCAAGAACAACGGAGAACTAGAATGATTTGGGGACACACCAAAGAAGTTGGAAAACATTGGCTAGCTCGCTTTGATTAGTAGCAAAGAACTAAGGATAAGTCGGCAAATTGCTCGCCAATTGTGTTAAAAACGGCGCGGTGTGTGAAATGCGCCTAGTATGCCGCGATGCACGACGGGGTGAAGAGTTGGCGGCCACCATGCCGGCGGGCAGATCCGTCAACCGTGACCAGCCACGACGCCGTGAACATGTATCCAACGAGCTTAAGCTGATGGAGAGGGCAGTCGATTCTTCATCCTCGCCTGCACGGCTATCTCCCGGGACATCGATCGATGAGTTTCGACAGGTAATCCCGGGCGAGGTTACGCGAACGAGAGAGCACGATCAATGCAATGGACGATTTATAAGGGCATTTTTGAGAAGACCGGCGTCACAGCCATCGTTCTTGGCTAGACAGACCGTTGCGTAATTCGGCCACGGCGCTGAACGTAATCGGCGTCGATCATTTTTCCTCGGCTCTTTTTATCGCTATGCGCTCTATTACATTCTCGTACGCGTCTCGAAGCCCGCGGCGAGTGTTGAGACCGTTATAACCGCTTGGGTCATCAACATTTGTCTGAAGCTCTTCGATCTGCTTCTTGCAGAAGGCTACGACATCCTCTAATATCTCTTCGCAATTCATTTTCAATCCTTTGCTGCCGTTCGAATTCGGCGCGTAGAACAAGACGACCGTCCAGAGTTCGGGGCCACAGCTAGCTTCGCACCATGACCATCACGCGCGGCCCCAATGAACATGGCAGACTATTTTATGGGTACCTTGATGCCCTCAAGTCGTTCCGCTAGCGGTATAGTCACTTTCAGAAGGCCATTTTCGAACGTGGCCGTTGCCTCTTCTGGATTTATGGTATGGGAGAGTGTCCAGCAGCCGGCATATTCGATATCGTCTCGAGGCGCTGAGAGACAAAACCCGTTTTCCCCAGCTTCAACTTTGATGTCCTTCTTATCTGCGCCGGGAAGTTCCACTTCGATGGTGTAGTTTTTCTTGTCGTGATACAAGAATGCATTCGGCGCGACAAAGATGCGTTCTTTTTCAGCCAATGATATCACCGCTTAGAATTACTTTTGAATGATTAAGTAGCTTTGCTGGGTCTAACGCCATAGAATCCCATTTTGCAGCAGGCGAACCGCTCTTTTTGCTTTCTTTGCGTCGTTGCGTTACACCAATGGGGCGTAGGATTATGGCGGCATGTCGAAAAAACGGGCTATGTGAGCGTAGATTATCAAAAGAAACACCTGTTGCTCGATGGAAAGTTGCGAAACAAACCATCATGCCCAGATGCAGGAATCTACTTGCATTGTTTGCCCGTTGAACTGCTCTGAACGGATGTATATGCGTCAGACGTCAAAAAAGAGGAGAAAAGCGGAGCGCCTTCCAACGGTTATAGCAGACCAATAGTGACGTTCACGACCTTATAAACACGAACTTGACCCTCAGTTACGTGGCGGTTTTCCCTGTGTACTACGTGCGAAGCTGTCGTCGCTGTGTCGCATCTTCGTTATCCAGCTCGCGAGCTCTTCCGGACGCTCGTATCGATATCCCTCCAGCTGGAAACCGAGTATGGCCTCGTCGCCGACAGCGCGAGGCGGCAATGCGTCCGGGTAAAAGAAGACGTGATGCCCTACCTTACGATACTCGCGGTTGATTGCCCATCCAAGAAACGCCAGCGTACGCCACCCCTGCTCTTTTTGTGCAATCTCTAGCGTGACATACCACGTTCCTTCTGGCCACTTCCCGCGGTCACGTTCGCCGGGATGTCCACCACAGCAGCATACCGTGGTAACACACGGAAGGCTGTTGATTACTTTGACGAGAGGCACAAGGTTCGCATCTATTTCCTCCTCTGGCACGGCATCGCCCTCAGCAGTAGTATGAGTCATGCATAAGGTGTCTAATCTTTACTTAAGTTACAGCGTTAGTGACCCGCTTTATGCACAGACGATGAGGCTACAGAATGAGCATCTCTGCAAAGGCCATCGGCTGCGTGTTTCTAAGAAGCCTGACTATGCCCGCATTCTTTGTGATACGTCATTTTTCACCACATCCGCCATCGCACAGCCTACGTCTTCTTCTTTGGCAATTCGCATCTGATACGAAGGGCGGTGGATTTCAAGGAGTTTTACTCCGCTTGGCAAATATGACTTCTTGCTCGTCTACCTGCGCTTCTCCCGGAAAAACGACGCGATGCGCAAACTTAGCGACGGGCACACCTAACCCAATGCCTTCTCCAGACAAGTCGGCAGATCCACGCATGAGCACCGGCCCTTTCTGGATTCTGCTTGTTGGATATGGGCCGTTACCGCTCGGCGCCCGAAGCGATATACACAAACCCTCTGACAGCGCGGTGTGCGCTAAAGGAAGGTCTTTTAGCACGTTGAAACCTCGCGATAAAGTTCTGTGGTTTAGAGCCGGGTCGAATCAGTTAGATGATCTTGCGCTTACCCGTAGTAGAGGGTGAGGTAGATGTTAATTCCAAGAACGATGGTGATCAGCCATACGACGAGAGCGGTCCGCATAGCGTTCTTGCGTTTGACGAGCGGCGGGATGACGCGGCCCACTTCGAGGTTGACGTAAATGAAAATCCCAATCAGCACAAGCCCCAAAATGTGATGGATGAGGAGCTCAGGGTACAGAAAGGGAATTGGCGGTACGTTTTCAATGTATCCGAGCAGAGAGGGCAGCATCACTGCGAATATTGTAATAACTTGAACGACGACGGCTCCTCGCACAATAGTGCAGTGTCGCGTTACCCGTCCCCTGCGCGCAAGATAAACGGCGCCGAGCACGAGCGCGATGAGCACAAGCTGAACAACAAGATTTGCCGTGGCCAACATTCGAATATCAATCGCCATGGAGCTCCCCTCTACTCTTATCCCTCCCCTATGAAAGTATTGCGTTTCCTTCGCAGAGCTAATAGAAAGCACGGAACGAGCCCAGCGAGACGCGCAGCTCAGACGAGTATCCATACGAACGCGACGAAAACGAAGTAGAAAATGCCATTAAAGATGAGAGATCGTGCGGTAAGCCATTCCCTCGTCGCTTGAATGTAGAGTGTTAGGGCAGCGATGAACGTCAGCAGGGCACTTACAAGTTCAAGGCTCCCTAACACCCAGGGCGTAAAGGCAATGCCGAAGGCAACCGGTATGCACGTTTGAAAGACCATCGCGCCGGTTATGTTCCCTAGTGCGAGCGTATCCTTGCCTTGTCGCACCCAGATGACGCCGTTAAATTTTTCGGGAAGCTCCGTAGCAAACGGTGAGATGATGAGCGCGAGTGCGGTCGCATTGATGCCCAGACTCGCGGAGAGATCAACGATTTGCCCGACGAAGATTTGCGCCGATAAGTATCAGCGCGAGCGCGAGGAGGGTTTGGAGCGTTGCGCCCCATGCGGAGGGGTCAGCCGCTGCCGCCTGACGGCGCACGCGCGCAACGAGTGAGCCAAGCGTGAGCGGCCCCATATCCGCTTCGCGGTACTGCTCTTCGAACCTGATTACGATCACAAGGTATACGACGTAGACGGCGATGAACAAAGGAGCGACCGCCGACCGCACGCTGGAATTCGGGACGAGGGTCAGCGCGATCACCATGGCAAAGACAACAAGGAAGAAGCTGAGGTCACGCCTCACCGCAGACCGTCTGAGAATAAGGGCTGTGCGCGCTCCCGCCGCTTATGAAAAAAATGGCGACGATGGATATGAACGTCTCAGGGAGGGCTGTGCCGATTGCAGCCAGTATACTTCCCACCACACGCTCCGAGAGCTTGAATTTGCGACCGATCCACTCGATCCCGTTGGTGAAGAGGTCACAGCCGATGAAGATGATGAGAATGCTAATAAGGAAGAGTGCAATATTCATGCGTGCCCTTCCTATGACGTAAACCCCAGGTAAACAGGTTCTCGCCTCTGAACTGAAATTAAGAGCGGTAGTGTAGACTAACGATGATCCCCGGGCAAACTTGATAAAAACAGCAACGCATGACAGAGCATTCGAAAGTTTGTTCAAAAAACCTCTGTTGGAGAAAGAAAAATGAAAAAATACAACATATTGGCGCTCGTTGCTCTGGCGGGTGTCATGGTAATGGTTGCCGGATGCACATCGTCTTCAAGTCCGAGCCCCAGTCCGGCTAGCAGTGCCGTTACGAGCACTACGACCCAAAATTCAGTCGCTATCCAGAATTACGCCTTCAACCCGTCGACGCTCACGATTCAAAAAGGGGCGAATGTGACGTGGAAAAATTATGATTCGGTCCAACATACGGTTACTTCGGATTCAGGGGCGTTTTCATCGCCACTGCTCAGCACCGGCGACACATACACGTATCAGTTTAACAACACCGGGACGTATCCCTACCACTGTTCCATCCATACGTACATGAAAGGAACCATTACGGTTGTTTAGAACGCTTAAAAAATGTCGAGAGTCAAAGGGAGAGTTTGCTGCTAGTCAAAAAAAACAAAACGGGCCAAACTCCGCCTCCGTTCTTCTGGCTGGGTGGCTTCTGAGCTGAACTGGGATACCAGCGCAGTCCTCCTCGGCGGGGGTGGAAAGAAGGAAGACTAAGGCGGTCGCAGACAATTGCTAGGCGCCCTCTTTTTTATAGCGCTTCATCTTTTCTTTCACTTTCAGCACGAGCTTGCAGTTGGGTTATCCTTGTCAGCACAAATGCTGTTTTTGTGCAAGTAATCCTTCCTCAATCCATACAGGCGACAAGAAACAGACCCTATACAACCTCTTTGCTGCTTATGTCCACACAATGCCTCTCGAAGAGCTGATAGAGAGCGTCGATCGGGCCCGGCGAGACGCCCAACTAAGGTATGTCGTAATATACGGGCTGCCTGCAGCTACTGCCTCGCCAGGGCCGAACGGCTTGAAGGGTTGTATTTATGAACGTTTGCACTCGAGCTAAAAGAACAGCTTGCCCAGACCCTCGCCGCTTTTGTTTCATCGATTCTAGCACGGCCGTGCTGACTGCTGGTTCAGCTGAAGAAGTGAGATGCGATGTTACATGCGTAGTTTCCACCTACCCTAACCGCTTGAAAGCCTTACGCGTCCCCCTAAACGCGAATGCTACGGCGCGAGATTTCATGCCGTCCCGCCTGACCAATCCGAGCTGATTTGCATTCAGAAATCCCTAAACGGCTTGTTCGGCAAACTGAGAATATTCTACCGCATAACCAACGTCCTTTTCTAAAAGGATCATGTTCGTGGAAATTCCTAAAAACTTCGCGATTTTGAGTGTGCGCATGGATCATGGGTCTTGCCTGCACGGCCTCAGATGCGCTTCGTTGTGCCAAAACGAACGGTATTTATACGAAGGGTGAAATGAGGGGCAACAGGATTCCGCCTTCCGACTCGCGAGCTACGGGCTCTCGATCGTTAGAGACTTGGAGGATAATATGGTCATAGCAGTCTTGAATTCTGGTGATACTGCCTGGATGCTCATCTCGACGGCACTTGTCATCCTGATGACCATCCCGGGGCTCGCCCTGTTCTATTCCGGGTTGGTAAAAAAAGAAAACGTGCTAAATACGCTATTTTTGTCGTTTGTAGCTTATGCAGTTGTGAGCGTAATTTGGTTTATCTATGGTTACGGGGCCGTCTTTGGGAGTGACATCCACGGAATTATTGGGATACCGACCAACCCGTTCTTCCAAGGCGTCATCGAGTCGCACGCATTGTACGGCACGATCCCGCTAGGGCTCTACGCAGTATTTGAGATGGCGTTTGCCGCGATTACGGTCGCTCTTATCTCTGGCGCACTTGTCGAGCGCATGAAGTTCGGTGCGTGGATGCTTTTCATTCCGCTATGGCTCACACTCGTTTACCTGCCGGTCGCGCACTGGGTCTGGGGAGGCGGATGGCTCGCACAACTCGGCGTTCTCGACTTTGCAGGAGGCATCGTCGTCCATATAAACAGTGGGGTCGCGGCTCTTGCCCTCGTCCTCTTGCTTGGGCCACGGCAGGACAAGAGATTATTTCCACATCAGCTCACCTATTCCATCCTCGGCGCCGGGCTCCTCTGGATAGGCTGGTTTGGCTTTAACGCTGGCTCAGCACTCGCCGCTGGACAGCTCGCGACTTCGGCCTTTATTGTAACAAACACCTCAGCTGCCGTCGGCTTGCTCGTGTGGATGCTCATCGAGTACCTTCGCTTCGGCAAGGTGACGCTGCTCGGCGCGGCGTCAGGCGCCATTGCCGGACTTGCTGCGATTACACCTGCGGCCGGGTTCGTCAACGTGATGAGCGCCATGGTTATCGGATTCGGCGCGGCGGTCGTTTCGTATGCCGCCATCTCATACATCAAGCCACGGCTCGGCTACGACGATGCGCTTGATGTTTTCGGCATTCACGGGTTCTCAGGAATCTGGGGCGTGCTGGCTGTCGGGCTCTTTGCGAGCCCGTTCATCAACGCGGCCGGAACCGGCTTACTCTACGGCAACGCGCATCAACTCGCGGTGCAAGCGTTAGGCATTGCCGTCACATTTGCGTACTCGTTTGTCGTAACTTTGATCATCGCCAAATCGATAGACTTAACAATTGGCCTGCGTGTAAGTTCTGACGATGAACAGCAAGGGCTTGATTTAGCAACGCACGACGAAATCGCGTATCGCATCTAGACCGGAAAGCGGTACGTGCGCGCATATGACACAAATCGAGCTAGCTGTATGCTGAGGTATATGTGAAGAAAATAGTGGCACTAATACGACGCACCAAGCTTGACGTGGTGAAGGCTGCGCTCGATGAGGTTGGACACCACAGCATGACTGTCACAGAAGTGAAGGGTCGAGGCAAACAAAAAGGAATCACAGAGATATATCGAGGACGAGAATATCAAATCGACCTGCTTCCGAAAGTTGAACTGATGATGGTCGTAGATGACGCCGACGTTGAGAGAGTCGTTGACACGATAATGCACGGCGCCCGCACCGGGGAGATCGGAGACGGAAAGATCTTCGTTCTGCCTGTCGACGATGTAATCAGGATTCGCACGGGTGAGCGAGGATCCGATGCGCTTTGAGGCAGCAGCCTACTCTTGATCTGATTCAGAGACTCTCAAATTTTGTCTTGGAGCAGGGACACGTTAGCGATATAGCATAGGTAATGTCATGCTTCGCTGCCCAATTTCGTTGCATCCAGAAATGGCTATCATTTTTTAGCTCAGTCTGTGCCTCGGATTTTAGTCCGAATATCACCGTTACAGCACTATCTCTAGTCCTTTCTCAGGAGGAATCACATTGTCGTGGAGGGTCTGAAACACTAACTCTGTAGGCCCTCCGGCGGAAGGATAGCGCGCTGCGAGCTTGGCGTAGGAATATACGATTAGCAGTGCTACTGCCCCGGCGATTACAAAAGAGAACCACAACGCACTGCCAGCAATCTGGCCCGCTACGCCTAAAATTGAAAAAATGCCTGCCCCGACCATTGCGCCAATGCCGATAGAAACTGCGGCCCACAGGCTGATCGAACTTCGACTCTCCAAGGCAGTCATGAATAATGTGGCTTCATAGATGGTGTTTAAGTTTTAAGTAATCGAAACGTCGTTGCTCCTGACAATTTGTGCAACCGGCGCCTTTTTTTGGCCATTTTTGTAAGGTAGAACCGCATTAGGCCGCCACCTCCGAGTGACTACCCCTTACTCAAGTTCATTTCGGCTGCGGATTTTGGCCGTAAAAGTTTGTGTTGGTCATTTCTGCATCAGCTTTACGCATGATTACATAGAGCTCACGGCGCCAACTCGTTTTGCTACAACAACTGAGCAGTCACAAATTTAAAGCCGCCCAATCCTCTCAATCGGCCTTGTTTCGTCAGAATTTCTGTAACGCTGCTCGGTACAAGTGGACGCCGCCACGTTCAAACTCGAATGCCCGAGCACCTGTTGTAACCTTCTGATACCCCACCCGTTTCGCACGCAGTGGTCGCATATGAGTGTCGGAAGGTATGTGGGTGGACGTCTTTTCCGATGACCGAACCATAGCGCTTGACGATGTTCCGCACCTGTCGTTGTTTGAGGGCAAATAAAGGCCGATCCTCTGCTCGATTTGCTAATCTAATGGTGCGCCGGTGATCACAAATCGCACACTAGTGTTCTTGCGTATGAAATCCATCGTTGCCGTGATCTGTTCAATAATCGTGCCCTCAATCAGGGTGTCGTCAATCACGACCGTGTCATCTTTGAATCGGCCACAGTGAACGGACGCCTGGGAGAGATAGCGTTGCGGGCGCCTTTGAAAGAGGAGGAGTGCTGTCCACGTCGGCTTCCCCTCTTTCACGAGCTCCATTTTCTCGAGGACCTGCAGCGGCGTTTCATCGTCGAGCACCCTTTTTCCGTGAACGTCGCTTGCACGCTGGACGTAACGTTTGACGAGGTCGAAATCGACATCGTCAAGCGAGGCCTCCGGCGCCCACAGCATATCCCAGCTCTGCCCGACTGACTGAAGGTGCATCTGCGCAATCTCGTGCTGAGACATGCGCTGCTTGCCATTTGCCACCCGCTTGAAATACCGTCCCTTAACGGCAACCGGTTTCAGTGGCGACTCTGGTACTTCGACCACGACGACGACCTTACCTCCCACCTCGTGCGCTTTGACGTCAGTCATCGCGCGAGGATCCGTGGCTTGGGCAATATCATTTGACCATTGGCTAAGTGTCTCCTTTCCAATCCTGACTCCTCGTATCTCACCGTTGTCAGAGACACCAATGATAACGGCGCCCCCGTGGGTATTGGCAAACGCCCCCACGGCACAGATAACGGCGTCACTAAACTTCTCTTTGAGTTCGATGGTCTCTGATTCGCCGCCTTTGATCAGGCGCAAGAGTTCATCGGGATTCATATGAGCATCTCAGACCCTCCGTTTTTGTGAGAGCACTTTGTGCTGATGGCATAAATAGAAGCGTTTCACGTGTGAGGGCTGCCAGGCCATTTGATAAAGCAATCGTGTGTTCGTTTGTCTTTCTTTACTCAAAAAAGCCCGCGAGAACGTCGCGAAACTGAAACAAAGGAGCGGCTTACGTCCTTAGGCTTATGCCTCGAATTGCCGCAACTCTTTTCTGTACTCTTCATCATCATAGGATTTAAGCAATGTAAACAGAGCGTCCGCCTCTCTCTTATCCACGCTTTCTGGCGGCATTTCTGCTGCTATCTTTCGTATCCTCGGCTCTACATCTTCGAGCGAGACAAATTGCGTCACCGTTTTAAGGTCGATTTCCCATCTCACGTGCGGAGTGTCCTTTGCAATAAAGAACGTGCCCGGTGGTAGGGTACATCCTGCGATGAAATCGAGGAGCCCCTCATCGGTGCGTAACAAGCCATTTACAAAGTCTTGCGCCTTCGTTGAAGGACACCACGTATCCCATCTATAGAGGATTATGGACGACATGGGGTGCAACAACAAGTCCCGAGCTGCCGACGCCTCGATTTTGGAACACACTAATCTCTCAAGCTCTTCAAGTTGACTTTCGCTTAGAATCTGGGCCTCAACAGGTTTGAGCTTCTCTCTGTTCTCGATCTTCCCGTGTTCCAATCGCAGATCGAATACTAGCGCAATAATTGTGTACAGGCTGTGGTTTGTGTGTTCCATGGCTCGCTTAATAACGGAAAATCTAGCTTCTTGAGTAGGAAGCCGACCAAGTAGCTCCTCTATCCGAAAGCTAATAGCTGAAGACGTTGGAATCTCAGAAGGTCCTTCGCGCCCCTGGAATCTATCACCGATGTCGAGTAGCGCTGTTACAATAGTCTCGATGTGGCTATCTGGGATGCGCACAGATCGTCAATATAATCTTTCAATAACTCCACAAACCGTTTGACCTTTCCCTCATTGTTGAGCCGGTTCAATGCTGCACAAAACGACTCGAGATCGTCCGAAACGGCTAATGTGGCTCGCATCTCGCCTTGAGATAGTTCTCCCTTTCGGAGCGACAGCGCAAAAAATCTGTCAAAGAACTCGGGGTGGCATACACGACAGCCTTTTCTCTAGATGTTTAACCAATCTTCGCCGTAGTTGCTAAACCCGTAGAGCGATTCTAGTTTGGGGAATAGAAGGCGCAGCAAATCCATTAACGGTTTTTGTAACGATTGAGCTCGTTCACTGCCGCCCATCGCTTCGTCGAGCACCGCATCAAACTGAGGTTTGACGTCATCAAGCGTCTTTTTGTTGAAATCGTAGAACACGCCGGCGAAGAGGTCTTTATTGTCGCGCACTTCATCATACAGCGCCGGGGTAAAGACCTGCAGGGCAGTTATGGCAAAAAAATCAACTGCACTAACCTCCTCATTTACGCGTGAAAAACTGAAACGCAACGAATTGATATAGCGCGTGACATCTCTTATATTCCTAAAAAATGCGTTTAAGCCGCTCGTGTAAATATTAGCCCAATACGCATCATCCCAGACTGGGTGGGGCACTGCCTTAAGGATGGCATCGAGTTGGCTAAGTAACAATTGTTGTACTTCTGTCTCCGATATAAGCGGAACATCAAATGGGACTTGAATTACTTTCTCTAGATACTGCTGGCCGTATTCCATCTGCGCGCTAGTAAGTTCATGCTCCGCGGCGAGTGCGCGTGTTACCACATTCTTGTCAAATGCAAGCACATAGATAGTATTGGGAAAATCTGCTAAAGATTTGACCAACTGAAATATTTGTCGAGTTTCTGTGTTGTTGAGTCGATCAATGTCATCGAGAATGATGACGACCTTCTGGCGTTGATTTCTGAGGCCCTCATCTAAGCTTGCTCGTGCAGAATGCAAATCCTTTAGCTTGAGTTCTGATCTGTGCCTTATGGTTACTCCTACGCCCTTAGCCACTCCTCCGGATGCTAGTACGACAGGGCCCATCGGCCCCGAAATCACGGCTAGGGGTGGGGCAACTAGCTCAGCGTATCTGTCAAGTACCCAACCGGCTTTTTCGATATACTTTGTCCGGTCAGGCCCTCTCAAATCAGTGGACAGCTGTTTAAAAAATTGAGCGAGTAATTGGTTTTGGTCAGAAAAGTTCCACGGATTAAACTGCACGATGATGGGGCCCTTCATTTTATCCTTTCTGTATGCAGCGTCAATATGTTCCAATGCCATGTTGATTATCGATGTCTTACCTGACCCCCATGCTCCGTATAATCCAATGACGAGGCTATCTGTATGCTTGTATGTAATAATCGCATCACCAAGGGCTCTGGCGAAGGAGGCTCTTCCCAAGATATCGTCTTTTTCCGATTCTATGGGTCTATCGGGAGTGAACATTTTCTCTAGTTGAATAACGCACTGACTCTTTATACCTCACGTTCAAAATTCAAAGTCCAACGATACACCGTAAAACTGCTTGGTGCACCCTTGCCCAGTTTGATGCTGTTAGCGCACCACCAAAACGCAGTACATTTAGCGCTCGAAATCGTGATATAGCAAGCGTGGCCACCACTGATCGGCCGAGTCCAAGCGTTGCCGTTTTTTCGCCAATATTTTTGCACTTGCTTCCTAATTAGAAAAACAACTGCAAGTTCGACAACAACATGGTGGACGTATCGAGAAGTAGCCGTTTAACCCAATAAAGCCAGTTTTCCGGGCATGATCCCGGCTGTTCCTCACACTTGGTAAACGACCAGATAGCTTCAAAAAAGTAACAAAAAATGCGATCAAAACATAACGATTTACGCACTAACGTTTTCATTGTCGTTTGATGAAAACTACTGAATTGAGCGGAAAAGCGGTTCAATTGCACGGTAGAAAACAGGATCTGGATTTTCTTTCAGAACGGTTCTGTTTTGGTGACTTTTGTATATGTAGGGTAAACTCTGCCAGTTTAGATCCGCAAACAAACAAAGCGGAAGAATACGACGAATACTATCTGAAGTCACCCAGCTTCGATTCAAAGACAGACGATCGGGAGATCAATAGTGAAGCTGTTGACATTGTCGCACTGATTAACGGAGAGGCCCAGCTTGAAGTCGCGATCTACACTATTGTAGCGGGTAGACCGCCAAAGGGACTTCCAGACTTTCTGCCCGTTCAAGCCAGCGCTAATACCGTCAGCGAATTTAAAAACGGGGCGCGAAGTAGCGTGAATATCCTCGCCTCTGCGATTACTGGGCGCTTAATCCCTTCAGATTTTCGTAAACTTTGCGAGGCCCAAGGACTAAAGGTTCCAGAAGACCTTAAGAAGCGCGACGATGTCAAGGCCCTCGAGCTCGTGGCCAAACAAGAAAAGGTGATTGAGACCCACTTCCCATTGCTGGAACTCGTGACAAGCGATGAAAACGTTAGAGAGGCACTTACGTATTACGGATATCAACACAGCTGGTCCAACCTCTACAGAGCTTGGGACGTCATAAAGAAGGATACGGGTTATCGCAGCAACAAAGGTTGGAAAAACTCGAGTTTTAGAGTCTCTCTCAAAGGAACCCCCATCAAAGGTAATGAGAATAGGTTCTCGCAGACCGCAAACTATCATCGTCACGGAGGGCCGGGGCGCGAAAAAAAGCTCCCAGACTCTCCCATGGTTCTGGATGATGCGGAACTGTTCATGCAGGTGCTTATGCTTTATTGGCTGAATTGGAAACGCGACAATCCTAAGATTCAGCACGGAGCGTGATTTACACAGCGCGGCAAGAAGATCTCCATACAGCTAGAACGGCGTCTTGTCGTAAAGTTCTTTGATATCCTGGTCGTTGAACTGAAGATATACCGCCGTCACGGCAAACTAGAATGCCCGAGCACCTGCTGCAGCCGTCGTATGTCCCACCCATTCCGCACGCAGTGGATGGCATACGAGTGACGGAATGTGGGGGGGGGTGAATATCTTTCCCGACCGTCGCACCGTATCGCTTGATGACATTTCGTACCTGTCACTGTTTGAGGGTAAAAATAGCCCGATCATCAGGGAGTTTTTGTGCTAAAACATAATCGGAGAGAAATTTCACCGTCTCTGCGTCTAAACGAACCCTCCGCTGCTTCCCTCTTTTCGCCTTCGTGACGTTGACCACGCTGGTCTGTGGTTCGATGTCGCGTGGCGTGATGGTGAGCAGCTCGTTGACCCGCACCCTGGTCCGCCACAGCACCCGCAGCATGAGATAGTCGCGCGTGCTGCACTGGTGCGCCGCAGCGAGCACCTGATCGACCTGCCCCTTCTCAAGGTAGTCGGTGATGTTCTTCACGATTGCCGAAAATGTGTCTTATCGGCAATAACGGTTGCCATTTTGAACAGGGTTTCTTTCGAGATGGCAGTGTGACGAAATCATTAGACAAAACGACAATCTTGTTGCCGGATGCGACTAAAAGCATGAAGCCTAGGTTGCCTCCTCAACGACCCAGGCAGTATGCTCCACCACTGCCTCGGAGATGAATATGTGGTGTTGCAGCGAGTAAAGACGCGAGTAGCGGCATAAGTGTTTCCGCAAAAGGATGCAGCCTCGCTCAGTATTTTCCGATATTTTCCTTACAATTTAATTTATGTCCCAAAGATAGTGCTCTCCTCTATGCGACTCTATAGTTTCACGGCGGCAGCTTAATGCGGCGGCTGCGTAATAGCCTAATGATCCAGAAATCAGCTCGCATGGTGCGTGCTACACCCATATTTGACCATCTATTGTTTTCTCGGTAGCCGCACCTACGGGTAATCTTGCCGGATCATTAAGGCGTTCAGCGGGCACTTATCCTTCAAAAAAAAAACAACATCACTCCGGCGAGCTTTATAGTGTATGAGGGATGTGCCGACGTAGGTCGGGTGCCTTTAGCTGCATCTAGTTGAGTGAGTAACTCCGGTTTAAGGTTAATTGATACGGCGGCCATTTACCCGTCGAGGCTGGTCAAAGGTATATTAATTGCATTTTCTCTCAATTAACAGGTGCACGAATGCTGCAGCCCATAAAACCGTCCAATCGAGGAGTTTTGTTAAATAAAATATTGATAATGGGAGATGTAGGGTGATTGTTGTGAATCAAGAGTGGAATGCAAGAGCAAAGGAATGTCGAGACGGAAGAGTAGCGATAATCTCTAGTCCTGAGTACAAAGGAATCCCCCAATTCTGCATGAGTTAGCGCTTGACCACAATAGGACACTGAAAGGACCTAAAGTGATCTTGCACGTGATGCCTCTTCTTGCACTCAAAACACAACAAGAAAGGAGCGAAAACCCACCTTATACTGGTTCTGAACTTAGCAAGAAGCTAGGACAGCCCAAAACACAGCCATTGCTGAGGCCGCTTTCTAAGCGGCATTTTGCAAGGGTCACAGAACCGATCCCCAGCGTGTACGGATTAACCTACTGGTTCGACGGGGTTGCGTCTATCGAAGTTTTTAACACAGGAGTTATCGAATCGATTGACTATGGTAAAGAGTCATTCATCGATGTAGGAAGCAAGACTTTGCCTCTCGATGAGCTTTACAAAGAGTGCTCAGAAGCCATAAAAAGGTTCATATTGATTTTGAAAGAGTTGAGCTTCCTAGATATCGATTCAACAATCTATGCATTTCTCACGTTGAGTGGCGTAAAGGAATTTACGCTAGATGCGGAACACTTGAACGATCCGAGGCGTTTCGTTCTAAACGGGCGCGTTTTTGATGATCAAGATTGCAAAGCAGACGCATATTTTCAAAATGACACTGTTCCGAGCAGCGATGTGATTTCGCAGATTTCACGCGACATGGCAAAAAAGATGGTTATTGAAAAGCTAAGCACGTGCACGCGGGAGGCAATAACCTGACTTCAACAACAATTAATAACGCTGCTTCGCGGTTTTGGTATCTGCAAGACGCTCTTCACGCCATCGCAGTGGAAGGACGGAACGTTATGGCGGTTGGAGCAAAGATCGCACCCACTCCCGTTCAGCCCACAACGCGCAGCCGCCCTCCATCTCGCTGAGTGTGTCGTGACGCTGGCGAATTGCCTGCAAAAGTCTTGATTGCAGCGCCTCTTTGAGGGAGAGCTCCCGCACATTTGTATCGGAGTAGGGGGAAACCGGACACGGCTCGAGATCTCCGTCAGGGCTCACGTGAACGAATCCGCGCCCCGCAGCCAGACATCCGCCGTACTGTTCCTCGTCTCCGGGAATTTCAATGAAGATTGCAGGAAATTGAGTGCGAAATCGCTCTGTTTTTTGCGCCAGTGTGCTCCGCTGCTCATCGGTCAAGATCCAGTCTTCAGTGCCTGGCTCCACTGAAACATACTCTAGGAGGAGGACGAGCTTAGTCCCTGCACGGATGAGGCTTTCTATGAAGAGGTGATCGGTAATCGCCGCAAAGTTAGACCGTGTTATTGTTACAGAGCAGCCAAAAAAGATTCCTTTAGCACGCATCTCTTCCATTGCGTTCTGCAGACGCTTGTGCATCCCGACACCTCGACGCTCATCAGTGTCGCGTTCATCGCCTTCAATACTAACAACCGGGATAACGTTTCTCTGGGTTCGAAAGTGGTCAAGCATACCTTCGTCGATGAGCGTTCCGTTCGTAACTATCGGGAATATAATGGAGGGGAAATCTTTGGTAATGGTCAGGAGATCCTTGCGGATCAGTGGTTCTCCTCCTGCGAATAAAATTGCCGAAATGCCAAGCTCATTTGCCTCAGCGACCAGCGTACGAAGTCGAGCGGCACTCAACTCCGGCGCTTCTGATTTGCGCTTGTCACGCGCAAAGGCGTAGCATCCTTTACATCGGAGGTTGCACTTGCTCGTTACGCTCACGATAAGGAGGGCCGGCACGTGTAGTCCACTCTTCTGCCATTTCCGCCGCACGCGGGCCGCTTTCCTCTGCCACAAAACAGTACGGAGAAAGAAGAGGGATTTCGCGGGTTCCCTCAAAGTGATGCGAACGGCATCCTTGAAATAGCCTGCAATGGCGTCGTTAAGAGCGGGAATGTGGCTGTAGTCGTCCACCAACGCCCTCGCATCGACCAACGGTGCAGCAGCCGCGGTCCTAGGCGGTTTATGTCGTCGGGATTGAGGCGTTTCTTGAGGCATGTGTTCCGTCTAAGCTTCTCTGCAGTCCATTTGCTTCGCCTTCTCTTCTTAATAGTATCGGCTTCTCGTTTTTACTACCTAGCTACTGAGCTTACATTCGGTTATTTTCACAAATAACTCTTATTTGCTGTTGAGCTCCACCATCAAAAGACGGGGATCTCGCCACAAAACAGACGTTAAACTGTCGTGTCCAACGCGGCATTTTATCTCAATGTGTTAACTTCCGCGATCGACGCCTGGCTATTTTGATGTCATCCTCGTTTCGTCGCGCATCTATGTCCCGTCGGCGAAAAAAAGAAAGGGAAGCAACTGCCAATGAGAGGTAGGAGATAGGAGTGCTATGGGGCCAGCAGATCCGGACCTTGTAGCACTTTTTTGACTGAGCGAAGGGCGGAGTCACTCTCTTCCTGCACCTGCGGGCCCGTCGAGAAGCGTGCCCAGGACAGGCTGCTTCGATTACGCAAACGTGTGGCCTATAGTATAGAAATTGGAAAACCGCGGGTCAGCCCTGAGACCCGCTCGGCGTGTCCGTGCTGCATTCTCTACCGATAACATGCCCTAGAAAAAGGCGTTTGCTCAATGGGTTACCAGATATTTGACGTGCCTCCTTATCCAGTTCTAACCTCTCTGTGTCCCTGAAATGTGAAACAAGAGCGTTAAGAGCTTCCGCATCATCTAGGCTAATCTGGGACTCCTCAAAGGTTTTGGTCTTCACTTTTCAAGCGCACGGCTTAGTATGTCCGCTTCGTCTTCCGTCAAAACTAACGCCTTGGTAAACATTTTTTCCGTCCTATTCAGTGCTAATCACATGGAGCGCATGACATATTTCGTGTTTGATTTTTTCTAATGGCGGATATTAGATGCATAATGACCTTTTTTCTAGGCAGCGAGTGCTGGCTGAGTTCTAATACGCTTATGAATACGCATACGCCCACCCATATTCCCGACTTTGCTGTATCTGCACCTGTATCTTTTTGATAATCCGTCGCAACTGCTGACGCGCGGTGTCGGGTAGCCAGTTATTGTGCGCGCGGTCCCGCAGGTGTTGAAAAGCTTCCCAACTGGTCGAGCACTTCCTAAAAAGTTTTTCGGCGGCCATATCAGCAAGGTCGTTTTTGTAGTCCGCGATTTCAAGGATGAGCTCATCGACCTCTGTGGAGTCGGTGTTCATGGGCAAAAATTGAGGGCCTACCTGGATATTTGTTAGCTAAAAGCAGAGTGAAAGTGTGGAAAAATTTAGAGGCCCGTCGCGCACGACGTCTTTTAAGGCCGTTTGGAGGTGGACGCATGGCAGAAAAAAAATACGAAGCGAGTCGACTCTCTCTTTAGACTGCTCTACGCGCTTCGCTTTGCACTGTGAAAAGCAGTAAAGCATCGCTTTAGCTGGTAAAAAGCGTGACATCCGCTGCAAAGGACGAGCAAGCTTTTTATGAGCGGACTTCGTGGCAACGATCATGACTCAACCACTCGATGTGATACGGGTTTCTCACAATGCGCTCAGGAATGACATGGAGCGTATCGATGCTGCAGCGCTGGACGCAGCACGGGGAAAGGAGGGTCTTGCCGCCACCGTCGAGCGTTTCCGCTTCTTCAACGAAGTATTGGTCTGGCACGCAGACGGCGAAGAGGAGGCTGTGTTCCCCCGACTTGAAGATGTCGCCCCGTTGGTTGCTGAAGCCTATGTGAAGGACCATCGTGGTTTGGATGCAGCATTTGACGAGTTGAGTAGATCTTATGCTTCACACGACCCGTTAGCAACCGCCCGGGCCACCGCTGCGTTCCGTTTTCATCTCGATATCCACCTGAATAAGGAGGATACCCACCTCTACCGGATTTTCAAGGAACGAGTCTCCTTGCCCGAGCAAGCGAAGGCGATTCGCATCATGGTAAGCAAGGTTCCGCAGGAACGATTCTCGGAACTGGTTGCGTGGCTGTTTCCGCTGGTGGGACTGGACGATCGTGAGACCATGGTACACATATATCAAATGATGATGCCTGAGCCTGTCTTCGCCTCGACAAAGGAGCTCATCAAAAACGCCATCGGCAGCGACTGGGCCGAACTTACGCAGCGCATCCCGACATTATAGCCCCCACTTTTAGCAAGTGAAGGATATGTCTCGTGAGTCCATGTCTGCATAGTTTAGCAGTCGAGTTAGTCTGTCCTGCCGGCAGCTCCAAGGCCGTCACTCCATGACTTCTGCGTCAGCTGGTGAGCGGGGCCCAAGAATCTAAGCAAATCGAAAAAAGAAATAGAGAGATGGTAGCTAGTGGCAGCGGTTAGTTTCAACGGCGTTTCTTCTCAACAAGTCTGGTAAAAGATACGTACTAAATACTCAAGGAGAGTGTGTGGACAAAATCCCGCAAGATCCTCAACGAACCGCCACCTACGCAGCCACTCCGACACAGAAGCCGCGTAGCAAGCGTTCGGATTGACGCTTACTTGCTCTGTTCATTCAGTTTCTCGAGATAGACTCGTTGACCGTACAATATGTATCCGATTCCCAGTAGTATGAGAATATATTCACCGGCGGTAACCGCAGGCGGAGGCGTAGCTGTGAAGAAAAATTTTGCCTGATCGGCGGGCGCGGTGAGGAAGCTGAGCGCAGCATCGACTACCGCTAAAACACCTGCGAGTTTTGGTCTTCGAAGGAACAGCGAAACCAGCGCGGCAAGCGGGAGCAACAATCCTACGATTATAAAGAACCCTGCAAACGCGGGGGTTCGTAGTTCATTTATACGCGTTTCGAATCCCAATGGCGTCAATAGAAATCCCACGATAAAGCCAAAGGCAAGCAAAACAGCCAATACCTTCTCTGCATTACTGAAAGAAGCCAATTCTATTTCCCCCCTGCCTGCACTGTTAGATCACGCTAATTATTTAACTATTTTGAAAGGCTCTGGACATTTGTTTGGAGCACCATTCTGGCCGCGTATGCAGTTATAGCGGTGTTCGCGGCTGTGACGGTAGGAGCGACGTTATATCAGTTCAGGTAGTTTTTGTAGTCCGCGATTTCAAGGATGAGCTCATCGACCTCTGTGGAGTCAGTGTTCATGGGCCAAAGTGGTGGGTCTACCTAGGTAATTGTTGGCGGAAAGTAGGGCGAACGTGTGATAGTTGGAGCGATGACGCCCCCAAGAACAGGACCTGTGCTTTTTGTGAGACTAAAAAATACATTGGCTGCCAGGTCCGCAGTTCCTACTCGAATTCATGCTGAGGGGGGCTAAACGGGTCGTGCACGGTGCAGGGCCACGATATAGAGAAACTATAGGATGTGATTATGAACCAGGTCACTGTATTGTCTTACGAGAACGGATTCCGTACTCTGTTTTGGAGGGTTCTAAGCAGATGAACGCGAAGAAAAGGATCTTGTTCCTTTGCACCCACAACGCAGCACGATCACAGATGGCCGAGGGGTTCGTTAACGCGCGGCATAGCGATCGTTACGAAGCGTTCAGTGCCGGAAACGAGCCTACAGAAGTGCATCAATGCACAGTTGCAGTCATGGCCGAGGTTGGCATCGACATCTCGACACAGCGCTCAAAATCACTAGACGAGTTTGAAGAGACCCTCTTTGACTACGTCGTGACCATGTGTGCTGATGCCCAAGAAAACTGTCCCATCTTTCCGGGCGGAGTGGAGTACCTCCATCACGCCTTTGTGAATCCTGGACCTGCTCCAGCATCAGACAACGATCATTGCGCCCCTTTTCGACACGTGCGCGACCAGATTGAGGAATGGATTGAGGAGACTTTCGGAAAGAATTCGAGCAGCGTGTAACGCCATATGCTCTGGGTGCGCGCACGAAGAACCGTTTATTAGTGGTGAGCGCGTTATGAGGCGGAAAATGGTCAGCGGTACAAAGACGGAGTCAGTCTATATGCCAACGCGCTCACCATAGGAAGATCAATCGCAGTCGCTTCAGAAATGCGCAGTTTGCAAGGGAGAACGGCGGAGCACACGTCGGTTATGGTTCCATTCTCCCGATCTTTTTGCTACGCAGGTTTCTTACACACGACTATATCGCTGTGCAATTCGCACCAGAAATAGTCACTGCATAGAGAATACCAAATCTCTATTCTTATGCTGCGCTCGTTCGAACACTATGCTCTTTTTGCCGTTTTACGGAGCGAGAAATCGTAAAATTCCCTCCTCCTTGCTGCCTGAGCTAAAAAAAGAGAGTCAGGAGACTTGTTGTCGGTCGAGCACTCCGTGCTATCAGAGGGCGCAAACACAAAAAACATAGAGGGCTTTTTTCAAATTTTCCCTGATCACTCGTGGGAACTAATGGGAATAGGATGTTTAGGGCCCAGGGGCATATAGGTAGCGGTGTTCTTATTATCCCTCCCATTAATCGTCTTCGATCCTTTCCGAACGTGTTCCTCGTCGTTCAGGTCAGGAGTTATGCGCACATGCAATGACATCTCTTTCTCACCTCCAATGCATGCGGGCGCATCGCGCAGCTTCAGTATATTGTAGTGAAAGAATAGAGTCTCCTTTCCTGATCGGATTCGCTTATCGTAATCTACAAAACAAGAGCCTTGTTCTGGGCACGCTTCTCGATAGGGCTGGCGGCGCGGAAGAGAAGGCTGCACGGACGCAGCGAGCGGGTCGCGGCAAGGCTGAAAGCTTCAACAAGCAAGTTTGATGATTCCGCAGTTGTTTCGAAATGTCCACGCCAAGCTCAGCCATCACCTCAATGGCGCGCGGATGCATCTCAGTCCGCTCATTTCCCGCGCTGTGGGCTTCATATCTATTGCTGGAACAGGCATTGAGGAAGCCTTCGGCCATTTGAGGTTGCGCTGCACTGTGTACACAGAGAAGTAGAATCTTCTTCGTGCCAGTCATTGATGCGAGCCCTTGATCGAGCTTATATGATATTTGGATCAGTATGGTTAGTGGAAGAAACATGAAAGAGCACAACGCGAGTCGAACCGCCGAGTATATGGCGTTGTTCCGGGCCATAGAGTCATCCCGGCGTCCGTCACGCAGCAGGCTTTTCGATGATCCTTTTGCCTATTGCTTTCTGCGGCCTGTGTTGCGGGGTGTCGTCCACCTGTCGCGCATTCCATTGCTTGGTGCAGCAGTCCCCGGGATCATCGACTTGAGATGGCCAGGGGCGCGATCGTCAGGCGTCGCGCGGACACGCCTGATTGATGACTATGTTTCTATATCCCTTGACAACAGCGTTGATCAAGTCGTCATCCTCGGCGCCGGCTTCGATTGTCGTGCGTACCGGATAACGGGAATCGAAACGACTCACGTCTTCGAGGTTGACCATCCGGCCACGCTGTCTAAGAAAAAAGACGGCGTACGACGCATCTTTGGAGCGTTGCCAAAGCACGTCGTATACGTGGACGTGGATTTCAATACTGAGTCATTAGGCCAGGTTCTGTATGACTCGGGATTCAAGGCCAATCAGCGTTCTTTTTTTATCTGGGAGGGGGTCACGAATTACCTTACTGAGCGAGCTGTGGATAGCACCCTCAGCTACGTAGGAGGGGTACCGGGAAGTCGCATCGTTTTCACCTACGTGCACCGAGGTGTGCTCGATGGGTCGGCGACATTTGGAGGGACTCGCCACGTGCGGAACACGCTACAGCGTGCCGGCGAAACGTGGACCTTTGGTTTCTATCCTGAACACCTTCAGGTATACCTTGCAGAACGCGGCCTCGATCTGATAGAGGACGTTGGGGCCTCTGAGTATCGCGCACGCTACATGGGCGCTGCTGCCCGTCGTATGAAGGGCTACGAGTTTTATAGAGTCGCGTTTGCTCGCTCGCGGTAAATCACACGAGCACTTTACGCGCAGGTTGACAACGACTCCAGCCGATGTGCATACTTTTTTAATGAGAATCTGAAGTCGTTGGTCTGGCACGCGTGAATTGCTATGGAAGAAGCTTCTCCCTGCTGATGAGTCTGCTTGAAAGGAGCAACAGCGTGATCGACAGAGCGGCGATTATGACGGCTTCGGCGAGATCTACGGCGACTGCCACAATTCCAGGCAAAGTCCACGCGGTTAAGTACGCTGGCGCCACCAGCAGCCCCCCCAAGGCGAGGCCTAACGGCTGATTTGCTCCTGCCCTCTGCTTCTGCAATGAGCCAAACGTCATCATAGCCATCGTATCGAAAGAGACGATGGAGAGGGCTAATGCGGTGGCAACGCCCGTA
>Ga0224515_1000008_pt1 | contig 73902 bp, 76 predicted proteins | sample IRFST25metaG_FD_179880 | JGI IMG/M metagenome (GOLD analysis project Ga0224515, IMG submission 179880) | Peat soil microbial communities from Stordalen Mire, Sweden - IR.F.S.T-25 | ecosystem: Environmental > Terrestrial > Soil > Wetlands > Peat | place: Sweden: Norrbotten County, Stordalen Mire...
TCCAAAAATAGGTCAAGAATTTCCGAAGCGGATTAACCCGCTTTTCGGTGATCTCGTTTGGACCGTACCGTTCTAATCGCCGAGAAGCCTCTGCCGCCGACAGGCCGTTTTCGCTTGACGAGAGCCGTTGCAGTAGCTCAGCCACGCTGGCCTTTTGCGCTTCGCCTGCGGGTATGATTCCCTCTGAGCTGTCTAGGTCGGACAAACGCTCCTCTCATCAGTTTCAACGCCGTTTCGTAAGCTATAGGGCGTCGCTAGTTTATTAAGCCTGTTCTCCCAAATGAGGTCTAAAACGAGCTCTTTTTGACGAATAGCAGGCTGAAGTATTAAATATTTGTCCGGGTTGTATATGAGCCGGGCAAGCCTGCTGTCGTCACAGACGTTGGGTGTTTGCGGGCGGAGGTTGAGGCGAGCGGCGGAGGGGTCGTTGTTCTGCGGGGCGACTTGGAGCAGCTTAAGGGGTACATCGTGTTGCTGCTCTCTAACAGGCAGATTAAGGAACGATACGCGCACAACGGGTGTTGGCCTACGTCGAAAAGCGCATTGGTTGGAAGTATGTGGCAAGGATACACGAATCGCTTTATCTCTCGATGATCAAGAACAAGTCGCGCGCGATTCGAGCGTAGCGCAAGCGCAGCAACCGCGTTGCACCTGCTGTTAATGATGAACGTGAGTGGAAGAAAAAGTGTAGTCCTTTGGAAGCTATCCGTCCTGACAATTTTACCTATTTGATCTAACAAATATTTAGAAATAAAAATATAAAATCTATTTTTTATTCTAGATTAGTTTTTCTATGAATAATAAACTCCAAAATAAAAAACCGATTGGTTTGTGGTCGGCAATTGCCATTGGAATCGGTGGGATGATAGGAGCCGGTATCTTCTCCATTTTAGGTATTGCGACAGAGATTGCTGGCAATCTGATTTATGTTTCATTCATCATTGGAGGCAGCATTGCACTCCTAAGTGCTTATTCCTACGCTAAATTAGGATCTAAATATCCCTCTGCAGGAGGGCCTGTTGAATTTCTAATCAGAGGATTTGGCGATGGAATTCTAAGTGGTGGTTTTAACTTTCTTTTGTATTTTGGTTACGTTATTGCCTTAAGTGTTTACGCAGAAGCTTTTGGCTATTATGCAGCTACGTTTCTATCTTCACATCCATCACCAGCAACCGCAACAATCTTAGCCATCTTCATTATCCTGATATTTACTTTTATTAACTTTTTAGGCGCTAAGGCGGTAGGAAAATCCGAAACGTTAATTGTGGCTATAAAAGTAGGAATATTAGTAACATTTGCAATAGTTGGATTTTTCTTTATCAAAATATCGTTACTATCTGTTTCTCACTTGATACCAGTAGGTAATGTATTAACAGGAGCGGCAGTGCTTTTCTTGGGATACGAGGGTTTTGGTTTAATTACCAACACTGCCGAAGATATTGATAATCCTCAGAAAAATATACCTAGGGCTCTATATTTAGCTGTAATATTTGCAATGGTGATATATGTAGCAGTTTCCATTGCAGTAGTGGGTAACCTGCCTCTCCCTGAAATTACACAAGCCGCGGACTATGCATTGGCAGCCACTGCAGAACCCTTTGCAGGAGCAATTGGATTTACAATTATAGCTATAGCCGCGCTTTTTTCTACTTCTTCAGCTATAAATGCTACCCTTTATGGTGGGGCTAATGTCAGCTATTTGATGGCAAAAAAAGGTGAACTACCCAAATTTTTTAATCGAAAATCATGGCACGATAGTAGAGAGGGTTTACTTATTACCAGCGCCACTGTCATCTTCCTAATTCTTTTATTGAATTTAAGTAACGTGGCCATGCTGGGGAGTTCAATATTTTTACTTGTCTACGCGGGCGTGAGCCTATCACACCTTAAACTATACAAAAAAACTGGTGCAAACAAGTACATATTATGTTTGGCTATCATAGGATGTTTCTTTTTATTAACTGTCCTGGTTTACTATGAAATATTCAACTCCCCTTTGACCTTGTATTTACTATCAGCAGTCGTCTTAATGTCATTCCTAATTGAATGGATATACCGTAAATACACATCAAGAAGTTTGAAAAATCTAGAAATAATGGATATGTGATAAAAAAACGTACACAACATCAAGGGATACGCGCGTCGACGTCTTAGATCAGTTTCCACTGTTCAAAGACGTTCCACAAGACCCTGCGTGGGGGTAGGTCGGGCAAGACATGGATAGATTTCTCCGACAGAAATGGAATGATGAACGTTGTCCACCTGCGAGTTTAGCGTTTGCAGTTTTTGATTGCTGTCACTGACTATGAGATTTTTTTCATAAATGAAGTCGTTAACATATGGGATCAATCAAATCGCGCCTATATTATGACACACGGCGTCAGGGGTCGATTGGAAGTATTTAAGCATCCTCTACCTGAAAACGTCGACAGCGTCTATATGAGCAGCTGGGGAGATGTCGATCTCACAGCCAACCTAGGAACAGCTCGATAGGTTTAGTTCGACGCTACTTTGCCAGCGCCACGGTGGCAGCTCAGATTTGTGTAAGACAGTTTGAAGTGGACTCATTCGAAAATGAACAATAAGAACGAGGATAAACGGACGGACAGCGTACAGCAAATATATGCGCTGCGGAAACTTCTTAAAACGGTTTCAAATGAACTTTATGCACTCTTCAGCGTCTTCAGCGACGCACGTATAAGGCAAGTCTTCAGATTTGCTTTTGTAGGTGCAAGCGGGGTTTTGTTGGTTCTATTCTTAACGTGGATATTTACTGAATACATTGGCTTGTTCTATCTTCTATCCGCAGCCTTGGCGATGGAGATTAGCGTCTTTTGGGCATTTGCTTTGAATACTAAGATTACTTTTCGCTACAAGTTCAAAAAATCCGACCATCTATTCCCGGCGCTAGCAAGTACCAATTGGTAGCCTTAGGGGGCATCATCATCAATTTAGCTTTGTTATTCGCTTTCACAACATTTTTTAATATTTTTTACATCATTTCAGAACTAATGGCTATCATAGTCGCATTTGGATTTCGTTACCTAATGAGCCTTAGATTTGTATGGCGCAACCAAGTCGCTAGCTAAGACGAGCGCGCTTGGCGATACTAGATTGCCCTTCTTTTTCCACGCCTTCGTTACAGCCGCTTAACTGGTGCCGCCTCATTCTTGGTGTGCTTTTCTTCGTTTGATGCTTAGTCGAGGAAGCCGAATCATAATGATTAAGTCAACAGCGCCGCTATGCACGCACTATGTTAGCCGTCGATCGTTACCCAGTTTTTCATCCTGATGCTACGATCCCAAACCACGAGCTCCTCGAGATTCACCGCAGCAAAATCTCGCTGCACCGTGCAAAAGAAGGCTACAACTATCCGACGTTACGGTTGCCGCATACGTTATCAAAGCTTGCAGGGCTGCCGACGCACATCTATCAAACGGTTCACAACGGGGCACTTGCGTTTCTCGTTGTTGTCTCGTCGACTTCAAAAAGCAGTCTAGGTAGACACAAAAACGCCTGTTCAAGCGCTGAATCCTCCGTCTTCACACGACGTCAATTTAGGCGATAAAAACTCTCTGGAACTCCCTGCTGACTGAGGGATCACTGTCAATGGTACTATTCCTCATAGCGATCGAGCCCGCGCCCTTTCAGTATCCTGAAGCGTTTCAGACCCCCCATAACAATTTGATTCTAGCTAGTACCTTTTTTTCATACGCCTTTCTTTGACGGAAAAATGAATCAGCATGATAGCGTAAGTATTGTCGTTTCGCTGCGGCCCCTGTAGTACCGCCTGATGGCTCGAAAAACAGGGAGTTTCAAAACTACCTTAATGTGTGCGTTGCGCAAAGAAGCGTATTGAATCTCGCCAGCAGCAGATGTCCAAATTTTTGAGGCCGTCAAGTCGCTCGAGGACGACCGCTTTACCGCATCGAATTGGGTCGAAAGGGGTGGAACAAACTGCCGGGATCCGTTCTTGGCTCCGCCTGAAGCTTCTTAGCCGCAGCGGTTAGCAGATGGCTATGAGTACCTTTTTTCAGTCGGAATTTTTTTCGCTCAAGCAAGCAGAGAGCCCGTCATGATTTTCAGGTACATCCGAGCTATGATAACGCAGCGTGTTTCTCCTTCATGATCTGTTTTTTCCTTGCGTTTGCCTTATCCCCTTCCGTGCGCTACTCAATTTAATGATACTATGACCAACGAAAAGAAAGAAGACAAGAGAATCACCAACGAAGAACGACGCAAGCATCCCTTCGAGGCAACCGTTACGCCCGAGGTGCTCGACCGGGGGCGCCACTGGATCACCGTCAAGCTGAGGAACATATCAACGGACCCCCTCGTCGACGTAAGCGCGACGCTGTATACCACTAACTCGCACGATATCGACATTCTGCCAAGCGGCTCGTTTCATTACGTGAAAGAGTTGCGCCCTAACGGCATGGCAGCGCTCAACTTCCACGTCTTTGCGAACCACACAGGATGGGTCTATCTGCACGTCACGGCGTACCGCGACGGTGCTTTCGTGAGCTGGTACTCTCCCTATTATGAGGTTCGACTCGTAGAAGATCCCGCCGAGATCCAGACCTTTTTCGTGAACCGGCCCTACTGGGCCTATGAAGAAACCATCCAGACGGAGACGGTAGTGTACGCGCACCGCGATGTGCGGAATCTACGGCTCGAGATCGCCGCAACTCCCCCGTCGAAAGCCCACACGCTTATGGACGTGCTCGATATCGACTTCATCGCAGGAGGCGGCACGAAGCGATTCGTAAGCGAGCTCTACGCGAGTGAAGAAGGCATGTTCCACCTCACAGCGCGCCTTTTCCACGAGCAGAAGCTCATCAGCAGCAAGCGGGCATCATGCTACGTTACGCCTCTTGAGGAGTGAGTCTGCGTCTCGTCGGCGGGGACTCCTGTTTTGATGAGATACGTGGCTAACCCTTATCTATAGATGGTCACCTGGATAAAGATGAGCCGATGGTGAAACCGACCTGTTTCAGGTCGGCGTTTGTAATTAATCATCGTTGATCACTCTGATTAGGGCATATTTGGAAATATTAAGGGGCAATACTTTGAAGAAAACATGCGTTCTCACCAATGGCTGTCCGGAGAACCAGTTAGACTCTGGCCGCGTGAAGACGTATTTAGAGGGAAATGGGTGGCAGATAGCAGATAACGTTACAGATGCTGATCTTATCCTCTTTAATGCCTGTGCGTTGACTCAACCCTTGGAGTTAAACTCGATTCATCTCATTCAGGACATTAAGAAACAAATAAAAGATGATCAGCGATTGATCGTGTGGGGATGCCTGCCCAAAATAGACCCTAAAACGCTTTTCCAGACGCATCAGGAGCTTTCTTTCGGAGAACGAGAAGTCGGCAAGCTGGACGAAGTAATTAAGGCTACAACGTCGATAAATGAAGTAACTGCCAACGAAATTTTCCGGCCGGTGTCTAAAACAAGCATACGGCATCGTCTTCGTAAACTCGACCGTTTACCTATTAAACTTCTTTATCTCCCGTATCTAAGGCTAACAGCAGGTAATTACCTGTATCGACGCGATGACCCTTCAATCTTTTACATCAAGATAGCGAGCGGTTGTTTAGGAAACTGTTCGTATTGTGCGGTGAAGAAATCCCGTGGTAACATCAAAAGCAAGCCCATTGATGAGGTCATGGATGAATTCAAGGCCGGGCTCAGCCGTGGGTTCAAAGAGTTCAGCCTACTGGGAACGGACTTGGGACCATATGGGTGGGACCTCGGCTATGACTATGACCTGGCAGACCTTCTCACCAAAATGGTAAGTGAAAATGGCGATTTTAAGATTGGCCTGCGTAATATCCATCCCCTCTTTCTAAAACAGATGATTAATGAGTTAGTTCCCGCGTTTGCGACAGGAAAGATATGGTTTACCGGGGTCCCTGTTGAGTCCGGAAGCGACCGGATCTTAAGGCTGATGAAACGGGGATATAGTATTGCTGATGTCAAAGAAGGCATTCGACGACTGAAAGAGGCACATCCGGACCTGTGCATTCAGACTCAGATTATGGTAAACTTCCCAACCGAAACAGCGAAAGACTTTGCTGAGTCCGTGAGCCTGTTCGACGAATTAGATTTTGACTATGCTGAAATCTATGCATTTTCACCACGTCCGGACACCGCTGCTGCAGACATGGCCGGTAGAGTTCCCGGCAGGGTAGCCTACTTCCGGGAATTGCGAATGGTAACTCGAGCCTTGTCCCACGCTCTCTCCAATCGATTATTCCGTGAAACCGCATTAGGTGAAGAAAATATACACGCCGCCTAACCCATATCAGTCTGCAAACTGACGATTTTTCGGGTAGGTTTCTGCTAGGACAAGCAAAAGAAAAGCGAACCGCTAATCTCGCTCCTTCTTCCTTGTCAACGTTTCCAGAATTGACCCCCCAACTAACCAGCTGGCTTTTCTTTTACATAGACTAGGCCCAATTCCTATGATTTGACTCCAGTTTTTCTTTCAACATTCTGTGCGATCTTTTCAAGGAAAAGTTGGGAAGAAAAGGTAAGATCACTTCGCACATACAGAAAGGTGCTTGTGGCAGTAGATTTTCGTTATTCGAATTCCAGAGCAGAAAAATCTCGATCAACTGTGCTAAGCAGAATACATTTACCCCGCAATACGCCTTCCATTCGCGTACCGGCAAGCTGTCGTAGAGGTTTTTTTCGGCGCTTACAGAGCTGTTAACGCGTATCTACCAGACGGCTCACGATTGGGCGGTTGTGTTCTCGTCGTCGTCTCGCCGAGGTCAAAAAGCAGTCCAGATACGCACGCAAACGCCTATTCAAGCGCTAAATCGCCGCCTTCATGTGGCGTCTTTCAACCGATAAAAATTTCTCGAACTCCCTGCTGACTGAGAGTCACTGTCACGGGTACTATTTTTCATAGTGATATATCCGGTGCGCTTTCAATATACTGAAGCGTTTCAGACCCTCTGCGACAATTTGATTCTAGCCAGTTACTTCTTATTATACGCCTTTCTCTGATGGAAAAATGAATCAGCGTGACAGGTACGGCCCCTTTTTATCGAGTGATCGCTCAAAAAAAGGCAGCTATCAAAACTACCTTAACCTGTGCGTTGCACACAGATTGATAAAAACCGTTTGAACGGGCGCGTACGTTTCCCTTTTTGAATCCTCGCTGATGACGCGGTGATATTGAGCATAATCGTAACACTTTAGCCGGATCTGACCACTGACTACGGCATCGAAATGGCGGGCGCGTAGTGGCCTTAATCATTTCTCAAAATAGAAAAAGTAACGAAAATGTCATCTTGTTTATAATGTATTTCATGCTCTTTGTCGCTAACATCCTTGAACCGACTATCCAATTTTAATCCGCACTAACGCAATCCGCCAAAAAAAGCTTTATTTAGTTACTTTGTGCTTCACCGCCTCAAAGAGCGTCGGTCAGACCATCTAGCAAATCAATCCAGTATCGTCCCACATCTTCGGCGTTTCCGCTCCAAACAGTCTAAAGCCGTGTTTATGAGACTGTCTAAAGTATCATCTATTGTCCTCAGGTTCTTGATACGTGCTCGCGTGCTCTCTTTAATCCTTATTGTTACAGCCTTTTCCATACTTATGCCTCTTCTTCTCCCGCTCTGCCTAATTTGAGGCCAATTTTCGTATAAGCGGCATAATTGCGGGCCTCACGTCCTTCGCTGGCTCGACAGATACGTCCATCTCCAGGCCGACGGATCCTATCATCTCCTCGTTGAAACGATCTGCGATCTCATCAAAGATCCTCTTATATGCAAGGCAATGTGGATCAACGCCCATAATCTCGTCGCTAGTAGACGCCATTGCGTTGTAAGGGCAGCCTCCCCTACAGTAGCGAATATGCTTGCAACCTTTGCACTCCTCATCCACATACTCCTTAAAGCGGCGCATCAGAAGTCCAGCAGCTGATTCGGCCAGATCCTTCTGGCTGGGGCGATCCCGGACGTGGCCCATAACGTATTCCGGCATGCCCACGAAGCGATAGCACGGATAAATGCTTCCATCCGGGCCGACGGCAAACGTATCCTCCATGCAGTCCACAAAGGTGCAGACCGTGCCACGCCTAGTTAAGACGCATCTGCAGTAGTCGTTGATGTTTCTGACCTCAATACGGTTCATGTTATCGAGGTACCTATCCATCAGATAGACAAGAAGCTCGCCGTACTTCTCCGGGGAGAGCGCCCATTTATCCGGCTCGTCACTGCGCAGGGACGGCAAGGCTGGATGCAGCTTGAGAGTCAGCCCATTTTCAAGGAAATGATTGAATATCTTCTCTTTGAACTGCACGGAATAAGAGGTAAACGTGCAGATAAACTGCACCTGCAAGCCGTGGCTCTTGGCCAATTCGTATCCTTTCATGGTTCTCTCGTAGTAGCCATCCGATCGTTGCAAGTCGTTTAAATCCTGAGGCCCGTCTAGGCTTGAGCCTATTGGAATATTGTACTCAGACAGGACCTCAGCTAGCTCAGGCGTAAGCTTCCAGAGGTTGGTTTGCAGGGCGAAATTGGGCCTGATATGCTCGAGCTTTGTTGAGAGCATATGCAGAGCCTGTCTGTAGAAATCAGCTCCGGCTAGGAGGGGTTCCCCCCCGTGAAAAGTAAATGTGACGGGATCATTTCTGAAGTCCGTAAGCCAAGCCACAATATCCTTGACGGTCTCTATGCTCATGATAGGCGAGCCCACCTCAGAACTCCAGCAGTAAGCGCATTTCGAAGGGCAGCCGAGAGTAGGAATGATCATGACGTGAAAGGGCCTTTTTTGTTTCATCATCTATTTGGCCTTCTTTAAACTACTTTTAAACTGCTAATAGTATATCTTGAGGGTCTCTCTTTTGGTTATCCTCTCCGCACTAGATTGCTGGTAAGCGCCCCCACCGCGAAAGCCGGGCTGCTCACCACGCTTTTTTTGGACGTGGCTATTTTAAAATTGTGCAAATTTCTAGACCACGGCGTGGACGAAGGAGATGGGTATCCAAGGTTAAGCGCCCCCCAAATCGGCCTCATGGATAATTCGTTTCAAACATTCCTCGATAGCTAATATGTCTCTAGCGCGTCGGCTTCTGTTCCGTACGCATATCTCTACGGCGCTGCGACGCGGATCGAATCCACTGGAGTTTTCAAAATCGTGTAGCGCTTTCCCCCAAGTCCTGTAGCCAGCGCTCGCGCGATAGTTTCAGCGAGATCATTATCTACGACCGTATTAACCTGTATAGCCCTCTCGGTATGGTCCCGTATCGCTTCAATGGCCATTTCAGGCTCCTCTCTGATGACAAAACCTTCCCAATTCTGCGGTGAAACACCCCAGTACTCGAGACAATAGAACCCTGTCACGCCCTGTTCGGATAAAATGTTAACCGTCCTTCCTAGGGTATCATAGTCTACAAAAACGTTCAGAAGCACCTTAGCCATTCCCTCACTCTCCTACCAGTGTGCAGTCAGTACTTTATACATGCTTATCATATTTCTTATGCTCGCTTAAGCAAGGGCGTCGTTATCAAATTCATTATCAGGATGGCGCACGTCTAAGGCCTCGAGTAATGTGGCTTAAGTATGACACCTTTCCATTTTACCACGCCCTGTTTATCGCTAACAGGCTTGAACCCGACTTTTACAGTGCTGATAAAAACTTTGTAAGCACAGAGTTCGGCGCATACGTTTTAGATGCGTCCATCGCAGTGCGTTTGTCAGAGCTCCTCGTGCAGTGCTTCCGCATTGGCGCCTACATGCACTTAGCTCGAAGCAATCGGACAACGTGTGGATTATTTTTTTCTAACCTTGTCTGCGCGTATTATTTCTTGCCACCGTCACGACGGCGGCCAGCCTAGCGATTGAAGGGATCAAGGTTTAAACTCGGGCGTATCTGCTCGACAGCAAGCTGCGACCGCTCAAAAAGTCTGCGAGAAACATGATTATTCTTTCGAAGGCGCTGAACATAGGTAACACCCTGCTATTCTTGTTCTTCTGATATAGGGAAAAATTAGTGAATAACTGCTGCACCTAACAGCCGTTCGAAAAAAAGTGGCTAAAAAAAACAAAAAGAGGAGTGACGATTGTCACTCCTTCGCAGTTTAGAACTTTCGGCCGGGCGAGACGATTGTTCTCTCACCGGCAGGCTGGAACTCTCGTAGAGCGCCGCGCGCAAACTCCTTCCGTGGCGCAGCGAAGTCGAACCACAGGTTGGGGTCGGCGAAGCACACCTTAACGAGTGGGCTCACCGCAAACGCGTCACGGCGACCGACGTGTGCGGCCTTTGCAATGCCTGCATAGCCGCCCTGGTGACCAACGTTCATAGCGTAGTTCGGGTAGTTTGCACCACGGAGTTCGTCTGGCGCACCCTCATCGGACCTGACGGAGAACGTGTTAGTGGATCCGCACTGGTCTTGCAGGTCGTAGCCGTAGAACCCAAGTCTGCCCCACGCGTCCTTGTGCAGAAGCATGGAGAGATACCAACCGCTTAGACCGGCATTCGAGTTACCGGTTGCGATAGCTACGGTCACACCGGACGCGGCTGCGAGCACCGTTGCCCTTTGCGAACCGCCAAAGTGGTCCTCAAGGGTGGTCGGGTACTTTTCGTACTGCTCGATACCGTAGAGAGTAACTTCAGTTCCGAGGTCATTGACGACGTCCATCGTCGACGGTGCCTTTCCGTCCTCTCCGTACTTCTTCGCGTAGTCGTTGCCGTAGTAGCTGTAGTCGTCGAGGATGTTGTCGGTGTATGCTGCAGTCGCGTATTGCGTGAAACCTACGCCGCCTGACATGTATGATCCGAGCCATATCTGGTCGTAGAGCATACAGCCAGCTGCGACAACTTCAAGCGATGACTTAACGGGGTCCTCGGGGTATATCCGGTCTGTTTGGACCATGTCGGCCATGAAGCCGAACGAGAGACCACCGGGTTCGTTGGGTCCTCGGGCACGACGTGCGGGAAGGAAGTTCGCCATCTCAACGAGGCTTGCGTGCTTAGCCGCAAACGCGAGGTCAGCAACCGCTGCTTCACCGGCGCACATGTTGTACGCGGCGATGAACGACATACCGATCTGCATGGCAGACCATCTGCTCGTGTTTCCGCCGTCGCACGTGCGCGAAACGATCGTCGGGATGTGCACTCCCTGCCAGAGCGTCTTGCCGATTGCCTTCTTGAGTTGTTCGGCTTGTGCCTTGGGGAACAGCTTGTTGATGTCAACAAGGAACGGCTTATCGATTTCGGCGGCGAGGTCATCGTCGCCGGTGAAGACCTTTACGAAGCAGTCTTCAACGAGCGCAGGGTGGGTTTCCACCATGTGTTCTTGGACAATGGCCGCACCGGGCATCGTGTGGTTCAATGCCTCGAGATAGCCGTTGATGGTCTCGGGGGTAACCTCCTTGCCGAGTCTCCTGGTCAGCGTCTCGTGAGCGGTGTCAAGACCTACGATAACCGTACGCCTGATCTCATCCCACATCTGTTGCATTGCGGGGTTGTTGACGTAGTGGAGGTCATCGCCTTCACACATCACGTCGGTCCCAGAGACATTGTACGGCATGAGTTGCCGCTGGCCGAGGGTCATACCGCCGAGGTGGACGTTGACGTTGTACGCCGGTATTCCACGGTCCTTGGCGATTTTTGCGCCCCATTCCTGGAACTCGCGCTTGTCCTTGGACTGAGTCCACCCCTCGCGCTTATAGGTCGTCTTGTTTGAAGTAGGGTCCTCTGCGAACTTCTTTTTCATCGCCTCGAGGAACATCTTTTGTGTTTTTTCAGTAGCCATATTGTTGCACCTCTCTTATGCCATCGGCTTGAATCCCCACATCGTTCTCAGCGTATGAATCCGCTGGATGTAGGTGATGAGCTCTTTGTCGGCTCGTGCTGCTTCTCCATCGACCCGATAGATCGTCGTTCTGCTCTTCAGGTCAGCGTCCGACATTGGCTTCCCGACAGGCACTGCCTTGTCAAGAGGCCTTCCCACCTGGTCTTTCACAATGCTGACGGAGCCGTCAGGGTTCATTACCGATCTCTGTAGCATGTCGAACATCATGCCGTTTTGGTCCAGTCTCAGTGAGTGCCCGTGCACAGTACAGCCTCTGACGCCACTTCGAGCACAGTCAAACGCCTCGCTCTCCAGCAGCATCTTGCCGAGTTTGTCGAGATCTCTCTCGCGGGCTTCGATGATCTGTCGGCCGGATAGCGTACCGGGATCCACGCCTCTGAATCGGGTCGCCGCCATCCACGACCTTACGTAAGGAACCATGGGGGCGAAGTACATTGAGTCAGTGAACTGAATGTACCGAATACGATCGCCTGCTGCCGCTCCCTCCGTGGGCTTCACGAGCTCTCTCATGGGGTCCTCAGGCTCTCCCATCTCTGCTAGTGGCGGGTGAGTCGCCGGATACGCTGTTCCAGGTGTGCGGTGGCCCAGTATTGCTACCACATCATCATCTGAAACGTCACGAACTTTGTCCAGCGTCTTCGTCGGGTCCAGCGCCTTCCTTCTGTTTGCCGCTACCTTTGAAGTACCGGGAATTAATTGTGCCATCTTTTTTTCAACTCCTTCGTTCTGCGCGTTTATAGTGATTGATACACTTAATGACCTCGTTGAGCTTATCACGCGTGATAGTCTCTCCGCGAGTCACATTGGTTACGATTCCTACGATAGTGCCATCGGTTTGAACGTCTTCGGGCCTTGGCATCACGATACGCGTCTTTACCCCGATGCGGGCGAAATCTTCATAGTCAACCTGCGTTTGACTCACTACAATCGCCGGAATGGCGACAAAGCGTAGAATATTTCGCGCCTTGTAGATTATGTGAGTCTTCACGCCCCCGAGGTGAATAACCGCAAGCTTGTGGCGAGCAATTTGTTCCACCTCCTTTGCAGAAAGACCAAACTTCGGCCCGAGGCCGCGGGCGCTTTCGGGCGCATCGGCCGGGACGCCGCTTCCGGCGTTCAAGACGAGCACGCCTACCTGAAAACCTTCGTTTCGCAGGCCATGCGTGATCTCGCATACGGGCTTCGTTATGTGCCGTCTACCGGGGGACATTGCGATTGCGACGATATCAGGTATCCCTGTCTCGGAAATGGTGCCTCGTTGGGCAAGGCCTCCGCCTTTGCCCAGGCCCATTGATTCGCGGCAATCGACAATGTGTGTGGCGCGGCTGACGATATGCGTCACCTCTCACGGGGATAGATCGCACAGATCCGCGATTTCGACTTCGGATCTGTCATGCCAAGTACTCGCGTGTCCTTGATTACGCCCCATTTTGCGTAATCAGTCTGCGTCGGACGCGTTCGTATATACAAGCCTCGGTTTATCTGAAACCCACACGGAAGAATCCTTCTGGACACTTCCTCGACCTGCTCGATCACGTCTTCATCCTCTAGTTCAAGCCAAAACCTACCGACCTGTACCCCGAGCTCTACGTCCTGCTGCCCCACTTGAATGTGTCTGCGCGCTGCGTGCACGTTCGGCGTTCCCTTAGCTGGCCCTTCTGGAACAGCAGCAGCGATCCGCGGCCCGTGCATGATCAAGCGCGTGATTCCTTCGATCTTGGCAAACTCTGTGACTAACCGCTCAACCGTCTCCGGATTGAGTAGCCGTTCGGTGAATATCTCTATTTGAACAGGAATGCTCGTGTCAGGTACGTCTGTATCCATTGTGTATCGTAAACCTCCGCGCAATTTTCGTGTCTACATTCCCTCCGCTGCTTTGGCAACAGCAGTTATCGGGTCTTTGAATTCTGGTAGGTCGCCGTAGACTATGCCGATGATCTTTGACGTTGCCTCGACTGAGAACATTTGCGTGCCTGCGTCGATCGACACGGCTGCCGCAACGCACGGAATCGCAAAGCCCTTGGAGTGCCTCGTCACGATGTGGTTCCCATTGAACACACCGGGTCCGCCTCCGCCGTATATCGAGTGGCTGAAGAACGAGAACCCGACTGCTGTACCCATAACCTTGCCGAAGTCACAACCGGGGAGTCCCGTTTCGTGCTCGAGTAGGTCGTTGGCGTACAACAGAGTGGATGAGACCGCTTGCGCACCTCGTGCCGCGCCGCAGTTCACTATGGTCGCGGCAAGTGTGCACGAAGCCGCATAGGCGTTCCAAGCTGCGACGTCGCCAGTCTTCATCGCCTTGAAGCCAGAAGGCCACGTCGTATCTGCTTTAATGACACCCGCTGCCTTTGCCTTTTCAACGGTCGACCCAACTACAGAGCCGATGGTACCAGTTTGCCCGTTCTCTTTGACGAGAGAGTAGGTTAGGTTGTTCGCGTTTAGCCCCTGCATCGCAAGTCCGCAGAGCTGCAACCGCTCGTTCCAGCCGATAGCGTCGCCCATCTCCCAGATACCCGTCTGCTCAAATATCGATGACAGCGCTGCCGCGTTCATCGTCCGCTTGCCGGTTGCGGCTGCAACGTGGTTAACCGCCACATTTCGCAGGGAGTAACCGTACCCTTCATCTTTCTGTGGGGTCTCGAGCATGGATTTCACATTGCCGCCTTCGTTGTCAATTGTTTGTGGGTACTGTCCCCAAATGGCAGCCTTAACCATAGGCGCTTGGAACATGTCCACTTTGAACATGTCGATAATCGCCTGCGTAAGTGCGCTGCTGGTTGCGGTGGTTCCCGCGACGTAGGTAGCTCCGGTGTTAAGGCGTTCGGTCGGCACTTGAACCTTGAGCTGCTTACCGCCACCAAGGGGCTGGACGTTCGTGTCGTCGCCCTCACTCACCATCACAAGGTCCTTAACCTTCTGTGCGAGACCGTCGGCGTTGCCGACTAGATCCAGGTTCAGTTCGCGACCGAGTATCTGTCTACCCTTGCCGCCGATTTTACCGGTCATCAGCGCGCCTTGGATGCCGTCGAGATTAACGGCTACCGTTCGCTTAGTGACGTTAATAATCTTCTTGATAGCCGGATTCATCGTCGGGCTGAGCGCCTCGAGCGGTATGTTCGAACCAACCTTTTGACCTCTGTCGTTGTATAAATCGACTTTGTCTTCAAATTTTGGCATTTCTATTCCTCCGCGGAGTCAGCTGCCACGCGAACGACACTGTATGCTGAATACCAGGACTGAAATTAACTAGATACAGCTCGATTGAAAAAAAGATAACGAGTTGTACGTTTCACCTAGCATGGAGCTTACCCCGGGTTTAAGTTAAGTTCAATTTCATAGTTTATTAAGCTTGTGCTGAGAAAACGCGGAGAATAATTAGATTTATTTTTGCAGAGATTTGCGCAAAAGAATCTCACCAAAATTTTATTTTTATATTTTTATAAAATACTGCACGAGCGCTATTTTGTAGATGCGGCGGCCACCGATCACTCAAAAGTTATATATGCAACCAATCTCATCTCGCCTTTGCGTATGAAGGTATTAATAAGTCCAAAAGACGAATTTGAGGCGACAGAGGCCGTGAATGGCGGCGCCGATATCATCGATGTCAAGAACCCGATCGAAGGGTCACTCGGGGCTAACTTTCCTTGGGTTATCCGACAGATTCGGAGCCTCGTCCCGCACTCGATAGAAGTAAGCGCAACGATAGGTGATTTTCCACACCTTCCCGGTTCTGCCTCGCTGGCAGCACTCGGCGCGGCTGTCTCTGGTGCTAACTACGTCAAAGTGGGGCTAAAAGGCTCCAAAACCAGAGATGACGCGATTTTTTTGATGCAGGGTGTAACGAGAACGGTGAAGGAATACGATACGCAGACCAAGGTCGTTCTCGCGGGATACGCAGACTTTCGACGGGCATCAACCCTCGATCCCTTTCTGCTGCCCGACGTAGCACGCACTGCGGGCTGTGACGTCGTGATGGTCGATACCTTTGTCAAGGATGGAAGGGGCATTTTTGATTTCATGGACGAAGCCGCCTGCAGACAGTTTGTCGAAGAAGGCCACACGCGAAATCTGGACGTTGCCCTCGCAGGGTCCATCAAACTGCCAGAGATCCCTATACTGAAGCACGTTGGCGCTGACATCGTTGGAATCCGTGGCGCAGCTTGTTCGCATGGCGACCGATTGGCCGGAACGATACAAGCCGAAAGCGTCAGGGCTCTGATGGCGATGGCGAAGCAGGCGTGATAGCCCGCTGATAGCCGCCACGCTCGGACTGTCCGTACCTGGAAAACTATTACTTTGCGCGCGCTCATGATTACGGTATGAGTCTAGACTATAATGCGCTGTCCGACAAGCTCACGAGTGTTTTAGCACTGAAAGGCTCACCCGTGGCGGTCAAACTCATTCGAACTGAATCCAGCCTCCCAAAAGGACTGAATCACACAAACGAGGTGTTGCGCCATTGCGAAATGGTGCAGAAGGCGCGCGGTGGTTCGAAATTCTACGCAACCGTCGAGCAGCATGCCTGTAAAGGCGGCGCAGGAATGCTCGGCCTGATCGAGATACCGGAAAACATCAAGTCGGGTGAATTCTACCACAAACTTGGGCGCTTCTCTTCAGTCGAGCACGCCGGGGAGACCATGCAAGCGGTTCCCATTGTGGATTTCAAAACCTATGCAACGGCTTACGCGCCTCTCGGCGAAACTCCCTTCGAGCCTGACGTCGTGGTGCTCGTCGTGAACCCCCGCCAAGCGATGATGATTGCGCAGGCGAACGTGTACGAGCTACATTCACGAAATACCGCCGATTTCTCCGGCATTCAATCGCTGTGTGGCGATGCAGTTGCTGCGCCTCTGATGAGGGGCAGCATCAACTTCACCCTTGGATGTTCTGGTTCGCGAAAATACGCCAAGGTGAGCGAAGAAGAACTGATTGTCGGTATCCCTTTGAAGATTCTCCCGAAGCTGGTCGACGCTCTCCAAAAGCTTGCTTGATTGACGTGAACGCGAGCAAATTGGCCCACGATTGAGCTGTATCATTAAATATCAGAAGAACAATTCGCACACACTGAACGGAGAACCACTATGCAAGAGAACTTTGGGGTACTGGTGCTGGGTCACGGCAGCAAGCTGACCTACAACAAACGCACCGTGGAAACTGTGGCTGGCATGTTGGCGGAGCGAATGGCAGGCGTTACCATAAAAACGGCGTACCTCAACATGGATCGGCCGACGGTCGAAGAGGGACTCAAAAGCTTTGCAGAAACCGACGTTACAACGCTGTATGTGCTTCCGCTCTTTCTTGCTCACGGGACGCACACGTTAAAGGATATTCCTAAGATCCTCGGACTTCCCGACGGCGAGCACCGAACTACGTATTCGCTCGGCGCCCGAAACATCGACGTCGTGTACGCAGAGCCTCTAGGCATCGATCCGTGCATCGCTGATTTGGCACATAGAAGGCTTACAGAGGCTTAAACTCCCAAATGGATTTTCGCGGCAAAAAAGCGGCTGTTCTAGACACCATTCACGGCGGGCGAATAATCTGCGAGAAGCTTCGCGAGATTGGGGCAGACCCGGTCGCAATCAATATTTACGAAGGTGCCCCAAAACCTCAGCCGATCGATTTGTTTGACGTGGTGATCGCTCCGGTTCACGCTTACACCCAGCTCACCGCGCGTGCCGAAGCGCTAGGCATTCCCGTATTAACCCACCATCAGGCTGTCGGCCAACTCGCACGGCAAAACAAGGCCTTGCAACACGCGCTCGTTTTTGAAGTGACAGGCGTAACGGGAAAAACGACGGTCGCATCCCTGTTGGAGATTGCTTTTTATGACCGCAAGTTACTCACGCTCACGAGCCGCGGCCTCGAAATCCACGAAAACGGGAAATGCGTGACTAAGAGGCGACTCAGCATCACCCCTGCGAGTATACTGACGGCGTTGGACCTAGCTAGAGAGTTCGACTTCGATCCAGAGGTATGCATCTTCGAGGTGTCCCTTGGCGGAACCGGTCTTGCCGACGTGAATATCCTTACGACGTTGTCTCCTGAGTACGGCATTGCGCAAGAAACCAAGACGTCAACGTTTGCCAAACTGCAGATGCTATCAAATGCGAAAGTCAATTCCTGCCTCGTCACGTCAACGGAGACGGCATCCTTGGCAGAGCCGGGTCAGTGTCTCAACACCTTCGGCGATGAAGGAGCAACCGTACAATACGAAAACATAGAAACTGATGAAGTAACAATTGCATACAGCGATTTGGCAAGAATAGACGGCGGCCGAGTCTCTGGAGAGGTGCGCTTCACGCCCACGGGATGTTATGACCTTACGAGTTATGAGGATTCGCTGCTTTGTTTTGTGACCGCAGCGCTCTGTTCGAAGCTCGATCCCGAGGTGATTACCCAGAGACTCGCTCACTTCAAAGGAGTAATTGGGAGGATGTCTGCCGCAATAATCAAGAGAAGGCTTCTCATCGACAATTCAAATTCTGGCCTCGAAGCAACGTCGATCAAACGGGCAATACGTTACGGGTTGACGTTGAAAAAATCCGGTCACAAAGCTGTCCTAATCATCGGAGCAGAGGCAAAAAACGTATGCGAAGGGATCGCTCCGGAAGCGCTCGCGCCGCTAGCTGAAGACACCGCCCTCGACGACGTTGTTGTCGTTGGCGATCAGATGCGTACGTCTCGGCCGAACGTTGTCCGGTCTAACGACTTGGAGAGTGCGCTGCGCGCGGCCCTTACACTGACCAAAGAATATGACGTCATTATTTCGTGTGTGAAAATGTGGAGGTAGCATGTCATCCAATGTGCGCGTAACTGATGCAGGCGTGGACCAGATAATCCATCCTCGACCGAGCTCTATCGTTGCCGCGCTCTATACGCTAAGAGATCTGGAAACTGACGTAGTGATAATACACGGACCCTCCGGCTGCTGCTTCAAACACAGCAGATTGCTTGAAGAGGATGGAATTCGAGTCGTCACGACGGCGATGGATGAGACGAACTTTGTATTTGGGGGAGACCAAGTTCTCACGAAAGTCATCCGACGTGCCGTGGAGCTGTTCAATCCAAGCCTTCTAGGAGTTATCGGCTCCTGCGCGAGCATGATAATTGGTGAGAACATCCATCAAGCCGTGTTGGACGCAAATCCGCCGTGTCCGACAATCGAGGTAGAAATCCACGCCGGATACCGAGACAACACGTACGGAGCCATTGCGACGCTCGAAGCTGCCGCCGATGCGGGAGTGCTCGATCCCGCGGAATACCTACGGCAAAAGGAGCTGCTAATCAAAGCGACAGATCTTGAAAAAATTGCAGGCGTGGCAAGCATGGAGTACATCCAGCCATCGCGAGGCGACCTCAAATATATAACTGCAAAGAAACTGCTAGGGTTCTTAGAGCACAATAAGAAAGGCGTCGTCGTGTTAAACGCCAAAAAAGAGACCGCCTATCAATTCGCAGACATTCTCATCGCGCTCTCAGCCGTTGCCGGTGAACTCGGGAACGAATACCTCAAGACTTTTGCGAATCTCGACGCTGGCGTTGGCTTGCCGCGACTCCGAAAGCACGCGGAAAACATCCTGAACGACATGAAAGAGAGTGGCATCTCCATTGATCATATCACTGGCGGATTGGACGAGTACCCGATCACCGGCGTCAATGCCGGGGCCTTAATCGAAAGCCGCTACAGCGACTATGACTTCGCGGTCCTGCTCGGCGTTCCGCACGCCGTGCCGATGAAGAGCATCAGCCGGAAGACAATCTTCTCAGTCACCAACGGACCTCGGCAAGTGCTGCCCCTGAAACAACTGGGTCATACGCACGTCACGGTCGAGATCGACCTACATCCAAAGACTCTCGGGGTCAGTCACGTCGTCCCATCAGAACTCGGCGACACATTACGGGCGGTGTTCCAGGAGAACTACAGGAAGGCAGGCCAGAACTCGTAGATGATGCAGCAACGCAATCTCGACGTGCCCCGCGTGCTCATCGCGGCTGATAGGAGTTCAGCGGGAAAAACGACGATCGCTGTGGGACTGATGTCCATCCTCACCAAAGAGGGCCAAGCCGTTCAGCCATTCAAAGTGGGCTTAGACTATATTGACCCGAGTTACCATTCTGAGGTCACGGGGCGCTTTTCCCGCAACCTCGATGGCTATTTGATGAGCAGGCAAGCTATCGTTGAGGTTTTTTCCCACGCAAGTCGCGGTGCCGATATAGGCATCGTAGAGGGTGTTAGAGGTCTTTACGAGGGTCTCGAAAGCTTAAGTGACATCGGCAGCACGGCGCAAGTCGCCAAGATTCTGCGTTCACCCGTCATCTTGGTCATAGACGCGCGGAGCATCACAAGAAGTACTGCAGCGTTAGTGCAGGGCTACCGGTCATTTGACAGGCGAGTTGACATCAAAGGAGCCATACTCAACAATATAGGAAGTACGACGCACGCAGCCAAAGCGAAAGAGGCAATTGAACACTATACGGGCATCGACGTGATCGGGCAAATCCCGCGTGACGATTCGATGCACCTAGCAATGCGCCACTTAGGACTCGTACCCGCTTCCGAAGGGCTTGTTCGAGACCGTGCTTTTCGAAAACAGCTGGAAAACATCGAAGATATTATCCGCGGTCACCTTGACGTCGATAAGGTGATTCAAATTGCGAAGAGCGCCGGCCCGATGCCGCGAGTCACGCCTACGGTGTTTGTGCCGCCGAAGGAAGAGCGGACAAGCAGAGCAAAGGTGCGCATCGGAGTGGCGTACGACGAGACTTTTAACTTTTATTATCACGACTTGTTCGATTTGTTTTTCTTAAACGCCGTTGATGTTGTCTTCTTTAGTCCTTTACGCGATAGTGAGATCCCCAACGTTCACGGTGTCTATTTAGGCGGCGGATATCCGGAACTGTTCGCACACGAGCTGGAGCGAAACCGCTCAATGCGAGAATCCCTCGCTTCAAGCGCTCAAGAGGGCGTGCCGATTTTTGCAGAATGCGGCGGCCTTATGTACCTGACGGAATCGCTCGAGTGTGATGGACGAACCTCAAGAATGGTCGGCATTATTCCTGCAAAAACGAATATGATCCACAAACGGGTGATCGGCTACGTCGCGGGCACAACTATCCGTGATACCATCATTGGGCGCAAGGGAACCCGATTTCGAGGACACGAATTTCACTATTCAGAACTCACAGATCTCAGCGGCAAACTCGAGTTTGCGTTTAAGCTGCAAAAAGGAGCAGGTATAACAGACGGATGCGATGGTATACAAGTCGAGAAGACGCTCGCCTCGTACACCCACGTTCACCCGCTATCGTACCCCGACTTTCCGGCAACCTTTGTGCACTCGTGCGCAGAGTTCAAGGACCAAAAAGCTCACAGCACGCGATCTCTCTAATGAACACAGTGTTGAACTCCGCAATCGCCCGCGGATCGGTTGCTGTTGTGATGCTGCCATCACGCTCGACTGGCCTGCCGGTGTAGTTTGCCCCGGCTTGCTCCAACTCGGCCCCCACTGCCGGGTGCGATGTCAAAGTCTTATTCTTGACAATTCCAGCCGATATGAGCACCTGTGGCCCGTGACAAACGGCGCCGATCCGGAGTCCTCCGTCATAAGCTTCTCTAACGACTTTTTGAACGTCCGGATCGTCGCGCATTTTGGACGGTGCGCTCCCGCCAGGAATATAAAGCGCCGTATAGTCTCTAGCGTCGACGTCACGCACCAATGTATCGGGAATAACGGCCACTTCGCCGCGCTTTCCGTTGATAACGTCGCGGGAAGTACTAGCTGCGGTGACAATCGCGCCTTCTAGCATCAGCGGTCCAGCAACGTCGCGAAACTCCGAATCCTCGAACTCTGACGCCAGCAAAACGAGTACATGTTTTCCTTCTAATCTCTTGATAATGGGCATAAACCATCGTTGCGAGTTTCTTGAGAAATATCTTGCCCCTCTTTACCTCGACCCCGCCTGTCAAGTGCTCTTCTAAGATTCTTGCCAGACGCAGACGTCAAGAACACAGCGACAGTCTCGCGGCGACAAACCGCCAACTAGGAGAGAGCCTCGCTTGTCTCATTTCTTCCCACGTTGACAGAAAAAACTTTGAAGGCCGTGCAAATGGGGTCGTGTGCGCTGCAACACCGCGCGTGACCTAACGTGTGGGAAAAATGCGTTAGATTCTCTTAACCAATCATCACTTTTTTTTATTTGGACATTACTAACTACATGAGAGTTTATCTCGTTGGTGAGTGACGCATGCATTTTACGCATATACAGAACGGTAAGGCACAGCAAGTGGATATCTCTAACAAACCAGTCGCTTACAGGCGCGCGTTAGCTGAAGGAACTATTGAGCTTAAATCCGAGACTGTTGACGCAATAAAGCAGGGTTCGATTGAAAAGGGGAATGTACTGAATACCGCGACGGTCGCCGCTGTGCTAGCGACCAAGCAGACGGCCTACGTCATCCCATTTTGTCATCCGATCCCACTGACAAGCATCAAAGTGGATTATTCCGTGCTCAACACGTCAATCACGGCGACTGTTGAGGTAAAATCGGAGGGCAAGACGGGAGTTGAGATGGAAGCACTCACGGGCGTAAGCGTTGCACTTTTAACGATATGGGATATGGTCAAGAGCGTCGAGAAAGACGCAACTGGCAATTACCCAATCACAAGAATGCGTGATATACGAGTCTTACACAAGAGCAAAATTGAGAGGTGAGTTCTCATTAAAAAATCGTACGTATCCAACGCTGCGTTCTCGCGCCTGCGTTGCCCTGCGCTACGCGAAAAAAAGCACAACCGTTTTGGCGACCACACTTCTATATGGCATGCGAAAACAGTGAGCGTCATATGACACGCGCGTCAGCACGCGGGGCCGGCACCGTCATCAATGGGATCGCCACGCTCAAAGGATCTGCTTTTGCCATCGGGCTGAAAACTCACGCTGATGTCGAGGTCGTCGACAGCGGCATCACGTGCGAAATTGCCGATGATCCCTCTGCCGATACCTCGCTCATCGCAGAGTGCGGGCGCTTGGTTGTCGAACGATACGCCCCTAGATCCGGCGTCCACATCGTGACGAGAAGCGAAATACCGATGGCAAGTGGTCTAAAGAGCAGTAGCGCAGCAGCGAACGCCGCGGTACTCGCACTCGTCGAAGCCTTTGACGTAGAACTAGAACCGCTCGACATCGTCAAACTTGGCGTCCTTGCAGCGCGAAGAGCCGGGGTCACCATTACGGGGGCGTTCGATGATGCGTGCGCCTCGTTTTTCGGAGGACTCGTCTTCACGGACAACGAGCACGACGTGCTCCTAAAGCGTGTTGAAATAAACGACATTGTAGTAGTATACGTCCCGCGACGCAAAGCCTATTCAGCGAAGGCGGACGTCTCGCGAGCAAGACTGCTCGCGCCGTGGGTCGACATGGCGTACCATCTGGCTCTCGATGGCGAATATGAAAAGGCTATGGTCTTAAACGGCTTGCTGTACTGCACCGCATTTGGCTTTAGCCCGGAGCCTATAGTATCCGCGCTGGCTGCCGGAGCGCAAGCTGCGACCCTTTCCGGAACGGGACCAGCATACATTGCTGTCGTGGGGCGATCATCTTTACGGACCGTCAAACAAGCGTGGGAACCGCTCGAGGGGTTTATTATTGAGACCGAGACGTCGAATAGCGGGGCGCAGATAGAAGCGTTTTGACCATCAACCGACGACGAAGAGCCAACGTTCTTCTAATACAAGGCATATATAGTCAAGCCGAATGATAGAACAAGTGCGAGGTCAAATAGCAGTAATCGATGCGGAAATCGTTGAACTGATAGCACGACGAACAGACCTAGCGTCGCAGGTCTTACGCGCGAAAAGGGCAGATGGCTTCATCCAGATTGACGATGAGAAGCAGCATGAACGAGTGCTCAATAGAGCCGTCGACATGGCTACCGAACGAAACATTGACGCGGGTGCAGTGAAAAAAATTTTCGAGATTCTCATCGCAATGAACTTAGAAATACAGCATGGATTGAGCGGCGAAGGTAATTTGCCGTAGCCGCATATCTGCGCAGAAGCGCGAGCAAGCAGCCCTTATGATCTATCAGAAAAACGGAATATCCGTCACTTTTGCAGACGGAACAAAATTCAGATTAGACCCGAGAACGTACTCCCCAGAAGAAATAAATTTGGTTTCACACGGGCACTCTGACCACCTTCCCACTCGCTGCCACGGCAAAAGCGTCGTTATGTCTGATGTCACGCAGAAACTGCTGCAGCTAAGGAAACGGGCGACAGCAGACATATTGTGCCACGCAAGTGTGCGCCCACTTGACGCAGGTCACGTTGTCGGCTCGCGCATGTTTTTCCTTGAGGGCGACCAAAGTATCCTCTACACTGGCGACTTCTGCACCAAACAAAAGTTTTTTTCGCAAGGGGCGCAGCCAGTCAATGCCGACGTTTTGATCATCGAATCCACATTCGGAAGCGAGGAGTATATCTTTCCCGAAACGAAGGAAATCGCCACGCAGATTCGACAATGTGTCGCTTCGTGCATTGAGAACGACGAATCGGTGATCGTTCTCGCTTATCCTTTCGGAAAGGCGCAAGAGCTTACACACCTGCTTCGCGATTATGTTCCTTTTGTCGACAGCAGCATCTATCAAATTAATGACGCACTGAGAAGCCTTGGTTACGATTTTCGTGATCAACCATTCGACGCAGCTGCAGTCACCGAAGCGCGAGAGCCGTTTGTGCTCATCACGTCGGGGCGCTCGACCCCCCAAGGGCAGGACGGACCGCTTCGCGGGAAAACGCGTACTCTAGCAGTCTCCGGTTGGGCGACGGGCCGCGGTTTCAAGTACTTTCGAGGAGTAGACTACGCATTTGCATTGTCAGATCACGCAGATTTTCAAGATCTCTTACGCTTCGTTGACCGATGTAACCCTGATGTGGTCTACACGTGCCACGGGTTTGCAAAGAAGTTTGCGGGTCTCGTTCGCGCCAAGCTTGGGATCGATGCCGTGCCACTCGAGAAGGGGCAACACTTTTTGCCTAACTACGCATAATGCCGCTAGCTTATAGAGACGTAATAGGCGCAGAAATGCCCGAAAACGTCCAAGTAAGAGCGTATATATAGCAAAAGCGGTCACTTTACATGGGAGATTAAGATGTCTGGCCCTAACGACAACCAAACAAAGATACTGAGCTATTTGAAAAAAGGGGTTACCCGAGGGAAACACTTTTTCAAAAGCAAATCAATAGCGCGAGAACTAGGCCTGAGTCCCAACGAAGTCGGCACGAATATCAGCATGCTCATCGACAACGCCGACGACATCGTCATCGAGAAGTGGAGTTATTCTCACGGAACCACGTGGCGGGTGTACACCGCGAAGAAAGCTTGAAATTTCTTTTTTGCCCCGACCTCAGGTGAGCTCTTGACTTCGGTTGTGGTTATCAACAATTACGGACAATTTGCCCATTTGATTCATCGTACTGTTCGGGACCTAGGCACGCGATGCGAGCTCGTGAAAAATACGCTTAGGCCCGACGAGTTACTCCAGCGCAGTCCCGATGGGTTAATCTTGAGCGGCGGCCCAACGCTGGACCGCATAGGCAACTGCAAGCAATACGTACGAGAGATAGAGCTGCCGATTCTAGGGATTTGCTTGGGCCATCAGCTGATAGCCGAGACGTTTGGGGGTGCCGTCGGTAAAGGCGCGTCAGGGGGGTATGCTGACGTCACGGTTGAGATCATTGAGCCTGACGACATACTGCTAGGTATCGGGCCGACAATAACTACATGGGCGTCTCACGCCGACGAAGTCAGTCGCTTGCCGAATAATTTTGTAAAACTCGCCCGTTCAGCGGTATGCGAAATAGAAGCAATGAAGCACCCTTCCAAACCTATCTATGGAGTGCAGTGGCATCCGGAAGTAGCGCACACAGAGGCGGGCAATACTCTTATATTAAACTTTTTAAAAATCTGCGAGTCCTAACGCTTCGGTTTTGGTGCCGAGAAGTCGATTCGGATGGCATGCTTGGGGCAACTTCCAATGCAAGTCGTGCACCCTAGACAGTAACGCGGATCCTTAACGATACATTTTCGCTTGCCGCGGACCATTGCCGTGCCGTAGATTCGCTCGCCTTTCGGACAAACGCGGGCACATTTTCCTATGCCGTCGCACTTTTCCAGATCTATAAAAATCTGAGGCATTTTGAGGCAATGTGGTAAGAAAGCTAATCGTTATGCTCCCCGATCCGCACTTCGCTCACGTAATCTTCAGCGCCAAAGTGCAACGACAACTCGCGTGAAGCAGCCTCTGGCGAGTCGGCGGCATGAACTAAGTTCCTCACGGTGTCGAGGCAAAAATCCCCGCGCAAGCTGCCTGGCACCGCTTCAATAGGATTCGTCGCTCCGACGAGTTGGCGCACCGCTCGCACGGCGTTGAATCCCTCGACCGCCATCACGATGATTGGTCCCGAGGTGATATAGTAAACCAGATGGTCGTAAAAGGGCTTGTCCTTATGTTCTGTGTAGTGCTTTCGTGCGGTCTCGATATCTAGGTTCTTGAGTTTTAGCGCTCGAAGTGCCAGACCTTTCTGCTCGAGTCGCGCAACAATCTTACCCACCAGCCTTCTTTGAACCCCGTCCGGTTTAATCATCACAAAAGTGCGTTCAATGTGGTCCTCGGACGCCATCTAGACCCCTCTCACGCTCTTTTACGTGCCAATCGCCCGTGCTCTGTCCAAGCGACGCGTCGCGCAAGACGCCCCAATCTGTAGTTCTTTTCACACTTGGAAGAGCAAAAATGGAACACCGCGCCATCACGTTTGACGAACATCTTCCCTGTTCCAAGTTCGATGGCGCCTCCACAGAACGAACACGTCCGATTTTCCATGATCTCACCGCGTCATAAGTTTCTTAGCCTCGTGGGCAGTCTCACGCAGCATGAGAATGTCGCCGATTTGGACAGGGCCCACACAATTCCGCGTGATTATTCTTCCCTTGTTCGAGCCTTCGAGGATACGGCACTTGACCTGTTTCGCCTCTCCGTGCATCCCCGTGTTTCCTACTATTTCGATTATTTCTGCAGGCGTTGCATCGTTGTATTCTGCCACCGCCACGTCCTCCGGGATTCTCTACTAAGTTTAGCCTGAGCGAATTGTTTTAAGCTGCTCGACCACTTCATCGACAAGAGCCTTGCTCTTTCCCGCATCGATAATTGCGGCCGCCGCTGAGCCGACGTCTAGCCCTGACGCAGCGCCGAGATCAGTCTGTCTTTTTACGTAGACGTACGATATGCCCTTCTCGTCGCAAAGTGGTGGAATATGTGCTACGATTTCCTCTGGCTGCACGTCGATGCTAATCAATACAAGTTGGACAATACCCCGTTCGATCGCCTTAGTAACCTCATTGGTGCCCTTTTTTATTTTACCCGTGTCACGCGCACTTTCGAGGGCTTCTAACGCCTTGTTTGCGATTTCGTCAGGGACGTCAAATTTCACAAAGATTGGTTTTGCCATGCTAACATACCTCTTTCAGGATCACACAGTCGCGCGAATCCTATCATCATTCATCGATATAGATGCTCTGCTTGCAACTCAAAAAGCCGTATCGATCAAGCATTTCATCATATAAATAGCCGCTTGCGATGTCGTGTTGGTGTCCTCATTTTATATGTTTATCTATCCATGCTTTTTCGATAGCGCATTGAACTCGGCTAAGTCGCTAAGAGGCACTCTGACGCTAGCGCTGTTTTCGTTCAAACCCGCTTATTTCAGAATAGCCGGACGGCAGAAACTTGGCTATTTGATTCACGGTAACAGCCGTTCTCAGGCCCTTTTTCTCATCTTCGCGTGCTTTAGCGAGAAGCTCTCGCGATACCATCTTTGCGACATCACTCTGGTTGTATTTGCCCGGCTCGAGCGCGACAGCCAGTTTAGCCACACGGGTTATTGCCGATACTGGGCCCCCCACAATCTTGTCATCATGGAGGCCGATAGCAAGCCGCGCTTCCGATTCCATATAATGTCGGTCGCCCCGAATAATAAAAGCGCCTTTCGGCACGTACTCTCCAGATTCCGGGGTTTTCGAAACCTGGCTTGGATGCACCCAGTAACATCGACCAGAGCCCAAACCTTGCTTCCAAATAGACGAGTACGACACAGCGAATTGGGCTGCTTCGCGCAACGTGGGTTCGGGTATTTCCTTGCCTTCAGATTTCACGATCACCGCAGGGGCGCCGTGGACATCGGCGTGGAGAAATAGATCGCGCGGTTCCAAGTATTTCTTCACCAGTTCTTCGTTTGTTTCCGCATCTCTTCCGCCAATTACCAAGAACCCGTCAGTCGAAAAAAACCAACGATACCGCTCGAACCAACGAGTTTTCTTTTTCTTCGTACGAAGTTTATCAGACCCTACTTGTTTTCCTGCAGACGCTTTTTCTTGATCTATTGTTTTTATTGAGAGCGCCAGTGCCCGCTCCGCGCCCTCTGACTTTGCTTTCATCACCTTCGCTTTTTCATAGTACTTTTGCGCATTTTGCGGAACATCCCGGTCTATAGCTACGTCGATTGTGATGCCTTCGATGTTTATGGTCACGGTGCCGGTGCGCTGATCGACCTGCTCTACGAATGACAAAGAACCGAGAACGCGACCTAATTCATCCCACGTTTTCGATTCTCGGGCCCGCCGTACCGCATCTATTAAGCGATCGACCTCTTGATACTTCTCGAACAGTAAATCTCCTTTGAAGTGATTTTCACGCTCTCGGCTTTTAAATTGTTCAATTGCGTCCTTTTGCCTGTTGATAATTTTCTCAAGTCGCGTTTGCGTCGCAGATGTGGTTTCTGGCTTTTCAACTTCTAGGCCGTAGTAGACGTCAAGGGCCTGATTGAAACTTGCGAAATAGCGTTTCTCGTATCGCTCGAACTGCGACACCTCAAACGGGAGGACGTCAATGGGCACCGATCCGTGTTCACACACGATATGGGGCTTCAGCTTGCTTGATCGTAATGGATCGAAGACGGCTCTGAGCGCTTCGTAGAGCGTATGAACTTCGTCTGAAGTGACGCTCGTTTTGTCTTTCGCTACGTGAGCTCTCAAGCATACTTCTTCAGCGTATAAGCCCCCCATATTGAACCGTGTAGCGAGCGTTCTAACTACGTCGCGCGAGATGGACGCAATCGCTTTTTCAAACTCGTCGTACGAAATGTCGATAGGGTTGAGTTGCGATGGCGGGTATTCATAGTGTTGCCCCCGCAAGACTTGCCTAGCTGCGGACCTTATACCCCGCAGCGGTAAAATAATGCGCTTGGATGTGTCGGTAAGGATAACGTTCCCTTTGGAAAAGAGCTCGCAGATCAGATAGCGTTCGTCATCGCCACGTATAAACTGTATTTCCACGATGCGGTCGAAACCGTGTTGGACAATAGCAGCAATCCTTCCGCCTTTGAGCTCCTTTCTCAGCAGCATCGGGAAACTGGGGGGCGCGGCGGGTGCTAAAGTAGGATTGCTCGTCAGGTGCAATCGCTTTCCCGATCCGATTATCAAATCGTATTTTTGATTTCTTGCCGCAAGCTTCAAGCGAATCTCCACAGGTGAGAGCTGATAGGCTTTTTCCAGTTTCGCCCCGATTAGCACGTCCAATTCTGGTAAAAGGGCTGCAACGTCAACACTGGTCATTACGTTCTTCAAACCATCGCCTCTCGCACGAGTGCCGTTAGTGAACAAAGTCGTCCTATTGTATGGTCGCTAAACCAATAAAACCTGTGTTTTTTTTGTGACGCGTCGCGGTTGCACTTGGCCTCTGCCCCTTCAGGATGCGAATCACTAGCGCTGCGTTACGTGTGACTTCAGCACGCCTAACAGCGCACTTACAAAGCCACAAAACATATAAACACAGTTGAGTCTTAGTTGATGTCGAAGCATGGCAAAAACTAAAGAAAAAGCTGCCCCTAAAACTGAAAAAAAGGGTGCCGCGCAAAAGGCTGAAAAAAAAGTTCCGGCGAAAACCGATGAAAAGAAAGAACAAGAAAAACAGACAAAGCACGTTGAAGGCATCAAAAAGACGTTACTTTCGTCTCTGCTCGGCATTGCCGGGGGAGTTCTTTCGTACTATGCGCCCCTTTACAGCATTTTGATACTTCTGGTAGTGGTGTATGCCCAGAGGCTCGCCTTGCCTCGCATTCAGATTGATACGAAAGAATATCGTTTTACAGACTGGTTTTTCCTAGTGTTTATGACGTTCGCTTTCTGGTTTGTCAGCTGGACGATATTGTTGAACCGGCCGGCCTAGGCATGACGAGAGGAGCGGTCTCGCGACGATGAGAATAGCGGTGCTAAAAAGGGAGAGCTGCCGCAGCAAAAAATGCGGCACAGAGTGCGTGCGTTTTTGTCCTCGGGTCAGAACAGGTGACGAAACGATAATCATTGGACCCGATGGCAAACCCGTCATTTCAGAAGAGCTTTGCGTAGGGTGCGGTATTTGCATCAAGAAATGTCCATTTGATGCGATAACGATCGTCAGTTTACCTGAGGAGCTAGAGCAGCCCACCCATCGTTTCGGCGTCAACGGTTTTGCTCTTTACGGGCTTGCGATTCCACGAGGTGGCCGCGTAACTGGCATTCTTGGACCAAACGGGATAGGCAAAACTACGATAATCAACATTCTCTCCGGCGAGGTCACGCCAAATTTTGGCCAAGACCACATCAGCGAGGAAGAAGTCTTGGAGCACTACTCGGGGACCGAGCTACACGATTATCTAAAGAGCGTTTACGAAGGCACGCTGCGAACTGCGAGCAAACCGCAGTACGTTGACCTTATCCCTCGCGCGTACGCAGGTAAGGTCGCCGACCTCATAGACAAAGCCGACGAACGCGGCATAGGTGACGAACTACTCGATCAACTTGAGCTCGAAGATGTCAAAGAGCGCGAGGTACGACATTTGAGTGGCGGTGAACTGCAACGCCTGGCCATTGCAGCCACCATCGCTCGAGATGCCGATTTCTACTTTTTCGATGAATTGACACCGTATCTTGATATTTATCAGCGGGTCAACATCGCGCGAACGATTCGGGGGCTTGCAAAGCAAAAAAACGTTTTGGTCGTTGAGCACGATCTCGCGATCCTTGATTTGCTAGCAGATATCGTTTATATCGCTTTTGGCGAACCTGGAGCATACGGTGTCATTACCAATCCGAAAGGAGTCAGAGTTGGCATTAATGAATACCTTAAGGGGTATCTTCGAGAAGAGAATGTTCGAATCAGAACCGATCCGATCAAATTTGAACTCCACGCACCGCGCCTCGACACGGATGTGCGCGTCCTGGCGCACGTCGAACGGCTGAAAAAGAGCTACGATTCATTCACGTTTGAGGCAAAAGGCGGCGAGCTTACAAAAGGTGTAATCGGCATACTGGGTGCTAATGGCACCGGAAAAACAACCTTCGTAAAGTTGCTCGCAGGGGTAATCGAACCGGACGAAGGAAAGGTTGACGTGGAAGTTACGACTTCTTACAAACCGCAGTATCCGACGGCAAAAGACAATTCAGCAGAAAACGTCGGCTCTCTGCTAAGAGCAATCACCGACTCGTATGACACGAGCTACTACCGAACTGAAATCCTCAGACCGTTGCAGCTCGAACGCATGCTAGAGCGCTCTCTTGACAATTTGAGCGGCGGTGAACTGCAACGAGTAGCCATCGCAGCGTGCCTGAGCCGCGATGCTGATCTTTTCATGCTCGATGAGCCGAGCGCACATCTCGATGTAGAGCAACGCGCTCTGGCGACGAGTCTGATTCGGCGCTTCACCGAGAACAAGAAGGTGGGCACGCTTCTTGTTGATCACGATATCTATATGATCGACCTCGCCAGTGAGCGATTGATGGTTTTTACGGGAGACCCTGGCGTGCGTGGCGCAGCGGAAGGTCCTTTCGACATGCACGAGGGGATGAACCGCTTCTTGAAGGACATCGGAATTACTTTCCGAAGAGATCAAGACACCCACCGCCCGAGGGTAAACAAAATGGCTTCTAAGTTGGACCGCCAACAACGCGAAGACGGAGAATACTACTATCCGGAGTAGCCGTTCCGCGTTTCGGAGCGGAAGGCGTTTCGTAAGCACATGGTACTGCCAAACGACTTTTATGATTTGAACACGACGGCAGGCATCCTGTTGAGAGTCTTGCTCTTGGCAGCAGTCACCATCATCGCGGCCAGGGTGATTGAGACGTTTCTGGATCGGTACTTGCGCCAAGCTGCGATAAGACTGAGAGTAAGCGCCACCAAGTACGTTGCTCTTCGACGGATTGTCATCGCGGCAGTCTACGTAACCGGCCTCATAATTATAATCGAATCAACGCCGCAGCTGCAATCGCTGTCTATCGCTATTTTTGCTAGCGTCAGCATTGTCGGCATCGTCATAGGAATCGCGGCCCAAAGCACCATTTCGAATATCATCGCAGGTGTCGCTATTGTCATATCCAAACCGTTTGGAGTTGGTGATTTTGTTACCGTGCGCGGAGAATCCGGCTTTGTAGAGGACATCACCTTCAGACATACGGTTATTCGCCTCCTCGATGCGCACATGATCATTCCGAATTCATCGATAACGAGCGACGTAGTTTTCAACCACTCTGACTCTACCATAGCAGCTCGAATAGATGTTCGCATTTCCTACGATTCAGACTTGCGCCTAGCGAAGCAGATCATTCGGCACGAAGCGGAAAAAGCAGCAGCGATCAACCAGCAGACAATTGAAGTGATTGTATCGAAAACAGATGAACAAGGGGTCACGTTTTCGCTCGTCTTCAGGTTGGAAGAGTCACCTTTCAATTGCGTAAGCGACCTCCGCGAAGCAATCGTTCTCCGGCTTTTGAGCGAGCACGTGACGATCAGTTAACCTCTATTCGATCGAGAAACCGTTTTCGTCGCCCAGCCGCAACGGTTCAGCTGAAGGGTCGATGAGAACTGATTCTAAATTTCACAAGAGCAACAGATAGATAATCACCGCTGCAATAGCGCCGGCAGCAGTCGCCAAGAAATTGACCGAGCTGTTAGTCAAATAATGCCGCCTTTCTAATACCGCACCCAAAACGCTGTCAAAGTTGGCTCCAAAAAAACCGCCGAGAATGACGGGAACCGCCATACTGAAGGCTGCAAGTCCAAGCGCAACACCGATAATCGCTATCGCTCCAGCTCCGGCCAAGGCAGAATACTCTCCCAGCGTCGTTATCCCACCGTCGGTACCGTGCGGTACCCGCCTCAGGTCGGTGATCAACCGCGGCAGCTTCTTGTGGGTCTGTCCGATCTCGCTCGCGAGGGTATCACCTGTGGCCGTCGCTACGGCACCAATGTACGCGACGACAAATAGCGCGTTGCCCGTGATCCCGAAAGCGATGGCACAAATAAGCGCCACAAGTCCATTACCAAAAACATTCCCGTACCCCCGCGCGCCACCCCCCCCTTGCGCAATGCCAATAGCGCGCTTGTAATCGTACTTGTATTTCGTAAAAATTCCGCCAATGACGAAGAACGAGAGGATGAGGACGAACCAGCGAAAGTCCGTGAAAGAGACTATAAGGAGGCCCATTAGAATGCCGCTGAGAACTCCTGAGATGTCTGCCAATCTGACCCGCCCGAGGGCGTAGCCGATGAGTATCATGAAGAGGAGGGTCAAAAGAAGTCGTAGCACCGGCACTGAGTAGTCAACTCCGACGAAGAACCATATAGCAAAGCCGATTCCGAGTGGCACGACCACATTCTCTTCTATGTCGTGCAAAATGGTCCGCAACAGTGCCCCCACAAGCGCGCCGATCATAGCAATAAAAAGCAAGAAGTCCGCCGAAGGGTTCACGTTCGTGAACGTAGCAGCAGCCCCTCCAACCAGAAGCCCAAAAAATCCGCCTGATAGTATGAAAATCAAACTGCTGGCTAAGCCTCCGTACGATTCAAAGAGCACAGCTAGAACTTCAGCCAACGTTACAATTATGATAACGTCGCTCACTACATACAATGGCAAGCTAGAGACTACGCTAAATATGCACAACGCCATCAAAGATAAGGTGAGAGCTAGTGGTTTGATAAGCACTTCAGATTTTCGATCCGGCACCGTTGCGAGCAGCATGAAAACGTGCATCTTGGGGTTAACGAGAGCAATCAACAAAGACAAAAACAAAAAGAAGAAAAGGGATCCCGTGCTCCCCAAGAACGGAACAACCAGGGCGACCAACCCAAAACTCGCGCGAAGTGTCAGTCTGCGTGCCTCAACAATGTTCACGCTAATCCCCTTCTAGTTCACGCTGGAAGTACTTTACGTTTGCGACGGTCCGCTAGAGAGTAGATAAAGCTGCAAAACTGAGGAAGGACAAAGGATGATCTCAAACCTTTACGAACGACGACTTTTCGATCAGATTCGAGAAGTACCACGACACGTGGCACTCATCATCGCCGAAAAGGATCTCGATACCGCCGACGCTTACAAGAGGATTGGCGCCTTCGCCTCGTGGTGCAACGAGATTGGCATAAGTCGAGTGACCATCTGCATAAACATGCTGCGCTTTGGAGAAGAGGTAAATCAGCGACTGCGGTCGCAGATCGTCCAAAGGATTACTGACTATCTTCAATCTACTTCAGTGGCCGCCACTATCTACTCACCTGACGCTCCTGAAACGATTAGCCGCGAGGAAACACCTGTTATGAGCATCTCGATCGGATATGGAGGCAAAAAAGAGTTAGTCGATGCCATTCGGTCGATAGCGCAAGAGGTCCGGAACAAGGAGCTATGTGCCGACGACATATCCGAGGACACCATTAGTTCGCATCTCATCTTCAAGGAAGAGCCTGAACTCGTGATAAGAACGGGCGAGAATCGTTTGACCGATTTCTTGATATGGCAAGCGGTTTATTCCGAATTGTACTTTACCGAAGTCAACTGGGCGAATTTCAGAAGAATGGATTTGCTCAGGGCCATCCGCGACTATCAAAAAAGACAACGACGGCACGGGGTGTGAAGGCGCGACGGCCTATCTGTCGGGAACATCCGATTTCGTCCGTCGACAATAACCACACGCGAACCGGGGGCAGTCCGAGTAAACCTCTAACTTGACTGCTCTGAACTGCTAAGCTACTTAAACAGTATGAATTTCGCAATCAAAGTGCTGACTTCGATCAGATTTGCACTTGCTACGATAGGCGTGATTATACTCGTCTCGGTTGTCGGTACACTTTACCCTGGTGGCGACATAGTTTTTGGAAGCCCTTTATTTCTCGCTCTTGTTGGGATCCTTGCGATATCAACTGCCCTGTGCAGCCTGACGAGGATCGTTCCCTTGTGGCGCGACGTAAGACGACCTCCAGTAGAGGTAAGTGATCACTTCATTCAGACGCTCCCGTATGCCGTGCATCTTTCGGGTGTCACGCTTACCCAAGTCAGAGACAGTTTGAAGGGGTACATGATCCGCGAAACAAGAACTGGAAAAACAACCTTTTTGTTGGCTCAGAAGGGGCGGATCGGTAGATTCGGACCTCACATTGCGCATTTTGGAGTGTTAATACTATTGCTTGGCGTTGCCATTGGAGCCGCTTATGGAAATGCAAACCCATACAACAACAAAATTGCAGTCATTCAAGAAGGCGGTTCGCAGCAAGTTGATGGCTTTACCTTGCGACTCGACGATTTTAACGTCAGCTATTACAATAACGGTGCCGTACGAGACTACACGGCTACGGTAACCGTGCTCGATGGAAACCTTATCCAGACTCAAAACGTCACGGTCAACGGGCCGCTGACCTACAAAGGGCTCACCTTCTACCTTTATGGGTACGGAGTGACTCAGTCCGGAAACGCCTGGGTCGCGTTTCAAATCAAAAGCACGTCGGGACTCCCATTCGTGTGGGTCGGAGCAGCGGTCGCACTAGTGGGGATAATGCTATCGCTTTACGTCCCACACAAGCGAATTTGGATTAAGGAGGCCGACCAGAGCACGCAGCTCGGCGCGATTAGTAACAAAAGCTCAGCAAGGTTTTTTAGGGAGATTGAGGGCGTGCGCACAAAGCTGGAGAGCCACGCTCATAGTGTTGACCATACGACCAGATCAGAAGAGATATGAAGTAGCGTTGAACTGAGTGGAACGACCCATGGACGCAGTAGCTCTTGAACATCTTGGATTCGAAATTGCACTTGGAACCTATCTGATTTCGTCGGTCCTTTTTATCCTATATTTTTCAATAAAAAAGCGACGACTCGTGGAGATGGGATTTACCTTAGCACTTTTTGGATTTGCATTTCAAACCCTTGCACTTGCGTCCCGATGGCTGTACGCGGGCTACCCTCCGTGGGTAAGCACCTATGAAGTGATGTCATTTTTTGCGTGGGCTGTCATGGGCGCCTATGTGATCTTGAACGTAAAATCTGACTATAAGAGCGCAGGAGTGCTGATCGCGCCGCTCGCATTCGTGCTGCTCGGCTTCGCCTCTATGCAACCGACAAACCCCGCTCCGCTTATCCCAGCATTGCAGAGCGTTTGGATCTTTATACATGTGCCAATCATTATTCTAGCGTACTGCGCTTTCGTCATCGCTTTCGTAGCGAGTGTGCTGTATTTGTTCAAAGACAAACAGCTAAGCGAGGCGCGTATGACAGAAGGCTTGAACCGTCAGAGAGACGTCGCCTCTAAGGACACTCCGCCCTCAAGGACGCCCGAATCGACAGGCATCCTTGCAAACTTCAGTCTGGAGCAGCTCGATGAATTAGCATATAAAAGCGTCGCAGTAGGATTCCCTCTCCTCACTATCGGCATAATAACCGGGGCGATTTGGGCTGAGAGCGCCTGGGGAAGTTACTGGAGCTGGGATCCCATAGAGACGTGGGCGCTCATCACATGGTTCGTGTTTCTCATCTATTTGCACGCAAAAACGCAGAACTGGAGCGCTTCTCTTGCCGCTTATATCGCCGCGTTTGGATTCATTTCGGCCATCTGCACGTTTCTTGGCGTAGGGTACGTCCTTCCATTTCTCCAAACCTACATAAGCGTAAGCACCGGCTTGCACGGGTATGCCGGCGGCGGAGCGATCAGCGGCACGGTGCTTTTCTGTGGGATTCTAGTCGCAGTGCTCCTACTGCTACTCGCGACGCGAAAAAGACCACCGAACGCCACGCGTGCGCCGCCAGCTCAAACGGACGCCGAATCTGGACCGACGCCTTAGTCACACAGCTTTTTCTTGTTTAATATTTCTACGTCTTCCAGGCTGTTAATGTTCACGAAGGTGCACAAACTGGGGTCTATGAGGCGGATCTCATCTTTCGGAACGTAGTTAACCTGGAGCTGACCAACGACATACATTATAGCCCCTTTACGCCTCTGGATCGCCACCTTCGCCGCCCGAATCGTCGTTTCGCGCCTGTATACCGCGTGCAATGGTTCCGGCGGATACGGAATAGCTACGTCATACCCCATAGCCCTATGAAACAGAAAGTCGACGACGTCGGCCTTTATGAAAGGCATATCGCAGGCAGCGACAAATGCGTATTGAGAGCTGGACGCACTTAACCCGCTACAAATACCTGCCACAGGGCCGAAATCTCGAACCTCATCGCGCACGATGGTGACTCCAGAGAGGTGCAGCTTCCTTTGCTGCTCCTCATCTCTCACAACAACGATAATCTCATCGACGCAGCCCGAGAACGTTTCGATAATGTGGTTCAGTATCGGTTTCCCGTGCAGCTCAAGCAGCGCCTTTTCTGCAAAATTGAGTCTGGAACCTTTGCCTCCCGCAAGTATGACCGCCGTTCTCATCAGTCGTTATTAGCTTTGATTCCCGGAACAAAGTCCCGCAGGATCTCGCTTACTTCTTCGTGAGTAATGACGCAAGCTTTTCGTGAGAGTCTGAAGACCTCTTCCACTTCGACTTTGCCTATCTCGTTGAGAAAAGAGAATGCGCGCTCAACGATGCTGATTCTGCGCTCCCGCTCCTTCTCTTGAAATGTCCGGATAGCTCTGAGAAGATCAATTCTTCGAAATTCCGGCCAATAGGGGGCACAAAAATACGAACAACACTCGTTGCCACTCGCCTGCCACGGCAAGAAGTTCGACGTGCGCGCTTCGCCGCCTGATCGGATAATAAGATCAACGTCAGCGAGTGCATTGTTGTTGTAGAAAAGCTTTGTGAGCATATCTTCATCGATTTCGTCAACGTTTATGGTGTTGTTCTCCACCAGCGTAGCCAAGGACCGCACGACATCGATTATCTCCTTTCGTCCCCCGTACGCCAGAGCAAAGTTCAAGGAGTGCTTTCTGAAGTGACGCGTGGCTTCTTCCACGCGCTCGACGGACCTCAGCACGCCCTCAGGCAACAGCTCACGTTCTCCGATCACTCGCACCTGGACCTCTTTTTGGTAGATTTGCTCTTCATTATAGAGATCAGCAAACCTCTGTTCGAAAAGCGAGAACAACGGTACGAGCTCTTCTTTCGAGCGACAGTAGTTTTCGGTTGAAAAGGCATAAAGCGTCAGTTGTTCGATTCCGAGATCCAGACACCACCACAATACCCGCTCAGTCGTCAACGCTCCATAAACGTGGCCATACGCGCGTGGTTCGCCTACCTTGTCAGCATATCGTCGGTTGCCATCCTGTATTATGGCGACGTGTTGGGGCATCTGAGCTGACCTCACCTCTCTGACCAAAAGCCGTTCGTAAGCTTTGTACAGTGAGTTATGCGCGTTTTGTCTGATCCACGACATAAAGCCTCTAAGACACGATATCCTCGCCAAGGGAGACAAGCCCATTTCCTTCGCTTAGGAGCGACCGAACGACGTCTTTATATGAGTCTTTTAGCGAATAGACGTTGTGATTTTTCGTGACATCTATTCTAAAGATGCCCAATCGAGTATTCATAAGCCCTACCATGGCGGAAACTCCCCGATAGCTTACGTCGTACCCGCCGTCCCTCAAATGTTGATAAACCTCCTCAGTTGTGAAGATGTGCTTTTCGAGAAACAGTTCAAGTACGGCCCTCCGCACCCCTTGCCCATCTCGTTCAAGATAATCCTTCAGTCGGTTCTCAACATTTTTGCCGTTCAGCGCAATCACATCCGGGGCGATAGTAAGTCAGCGCGGAAGTATTTACGTTTTCGGTTTTAAACAATAGCTCAGGGGCGTTACTTCAACTACCGTCCCGTCCGGATACGTTTCTACGACGCGCGCTGCCTCGGCCAGCGCCGGATTTTTTTTTGCAAGTTGTAGCGCTAATTGCCAAGACATGTGCAACTCGCCATTAACAATCGCGTAGTCGTCTTCAGGAATGCTTGTAAAACAATCGAAACTCGACACCGATTCTACAACGCCATACACGAGTGTGCCGTCTTCGGTGACTTCATCGAACGGTCTAGCTAAACGCCGCGCTTTACGCTTAAATCGTTCTCTAAGCTGGACCCGATCTTTTGATGCCGAAGTGCAGAAATACGTCGGCACCTCATCGTTAGCAATCTTATCGGCCATCTTTCGGCTACCGACAGCGGCGTAGCCAGACTCAAGCGGAACAAACCCTGCGGCGGTCATAGCGTTGTAGTTTGTTTCTGAAAACTCGAGTTCATTAAGATTCAAGAAGCCGGAGACCTCTTTGAGAATGTTTAAAATCGCAGGGACGGGCTTGATGGCTGGAATCTCGACTCCAGCCTCCAGACCGAGTGTCTTGGCATATTTAAGCGCCTCGCAATATTGAGAGGAGGCAAAGTTGTCCCACTCCTCGATCGGTGGATGAACGCGGATTTCATCCAATCCTGCACGAGCAAGCACGCGGAGAGCATGCCCCGAGGGAGCAAGAGAGCTGTAAAGGTGAATATGGTGCTGCGGTCCGAACTCACTTTTCAGGAGTTTAACGTAGTGTATGACTCTTGGGAGCACCAACAACGGTTCGCCCCCGGTGATGCCTGTTCCGAGCGCGTCCATGGAATGTGCCTCTACTATAAGATCGGTATCGCATTTTACGAGACGCTCATTCGCATATACAGCGTCTTTTCCCTTCCTGTGTTCAGACAAAGGACAATAAAAACAGCTCCTATAGCATAAGCCGGTGACAAAAAGCACCATCTTCGCGCCAAGCTGGCATAACTCGCATCCTTTGCTATACACGGCTCCCTCGGAACCTGACTCACTTCTAGCGGCTCAGTAAGCTGCGTCGTCCTCTGTTCTTTGACGCAAACGTAGCTCGCCCTCTATAGAAGAACTGCCCCTTTATCACGTAAAAACTTAAGTATAATCGTGTTGAGGGGTTTGTAGCGCCGTTGCGCAAGCCAGATGCATAGGGAGCCCTGCGTGGCCCGTGCTTGGAGGCTGCCGTTTTGAAAAAGATTCCAACGAGCGAAATACTGCGAATCAAAGAAAAAAGCTTCGAAGAGGCGTGGAAATACGGCGGTGAACTGCTTGATGATGGGAGCACCTACGACCTACGTCGAATAGAGCAAGCCCCCTCTCGGGGCGCGCCGCACGCGCTGAACGATCTCATCGAGAAAATGCGGCAACGACTGCTGGAGTTGGGGTTCGACGAGGTAATCAACGAGACGATATTTCCCGAAGCGGACATAATGAAGCAGTGGGGGCCGACCGGTTTTGCCATACTCGACAGATGCTACTATCTCGCTGCTCTGCCTAGGCCCGACGTCGGTTTGAGTTCGCAGAAGCAGGAGATGATCAAAAGCTTCGGTATCCACCTACCCCCCAAGAAAGTCGCCGCGCTCCAGTTGACGCTTCACAAACTCAAAACCGGCGAGCTGGAGAGCGATGAGCTGATTAGAGAAATCGCAAAAGTACTGGATGTCCCCGACGACCGTGCCATACAGGTCTTCGAAGAGGTATTTTTCGAATTCAAGGATTTAAAACCACTGGCTTCCAACCTGACGCTGCGATCGCACATGACTGCCGCCTGGTTCGATACACTAGCTACCGTCCAGAAATACACCGCTGTACCAGTGACGCTTTTTTCGATTGGGCCTCGTTACCGAAGAGAGCAGCGTGAGGATGCAACGCACCTTCGAGTGCACGATTCAGCTTCGTGCGTCGTAATGGACGAGGACGTGTCTATTGATGTAGGCAAATGGCTAGTCGAGGAGTTCTTGCGGCCGTTCGGATTTGACGATTTTCAGTTCAGACAAGTTGCCACCGGCACAGATACTTATTATGCGCCAGGAAAGCACTACGAAGCTTTTGCATATTCTCCCGACTTTAATGATGCAAGAAGCAACGATGCTGGATGGCTTGAAGTAGCCGATTTCGGGCTATACAGCCCCCTCACATTGGCCAACTATGGCATCGAATATCCGGTAGTTAACTGTGGCATTGGAGTAGAGAGAATCGCAATGATCGCGCACGCGTTTAAGGACATTAGAACACTGGTATACCCACAGTTTTATGGAGAATTCGTTTTGACGGACGATGAGCTGGCCAGCCTCATCGCCCTGAAACACACCCCCGCAACGCTGCAGGGAGAAGCGATACAACAAGCAATTGTCAGCGTGTGCAAAACGCACGGCGCTGATGCAAGCCCAGTTGAATTCGTGGCGTGGGAAGGCGAGCTCCTCGACAACTTCGTCAGAATCACCGTGATTGAGCCTGAAGAGAATACGAAGCTTTGCGGACCTGCCTTTCTGAATGAGGTTTTTGTCAAGGATGGAAACGTTATAGGGGCTGTAAAGCTCGAAGGCCTTTCGACAGGGATAACGTACATAAAAGCATTCGCAGCCGAAGCTGCGTACGAGATCGAAAAAGCCTTGCAACAGGGGAAGACGAAACTCGAGGTGCGAATGCGGATCTCTCGCTCACCAAACGACTTAAACCTACGAATAGATCCAATTGCCACACGATACATAACGAGCCGGAACAAGAAGATCGACCTGCGGGGCCCACTATTCACGACTGTCCGTATGCAAGCCGTTTAAATCGACAAGGAAACCTATCCACGGAATAAAACTCAAGAACCCAAAGAAATTGTGAACTGTCGATTCGGCGCTAAACGCAACGCTTCGACCGGTATCTGCGGCAGAAGCGCCACCCCTTCTTGCTGATTTTTCCTGTGTGTAAATTCTGTATCAGTTGGGTCTGAAGCTAGATTCTTTGTACCCAAGCCCAGAGCTCGGCGATGCGCTCACACTGTTTCGCAATCACGGGGGGCGCTCAGAGCAAATAGTTTATTATAGCATCAACTCATTATTGATAGGCATATCAATATTGGTGACTCAAGATTCAATGAAAGATCCGCTTCTAGAGCTCGCGCTTATTAACGCGGCGCAAAAACCTATCCAAGTATCAGCTGTTGAGTTTGCTAAGAGGCTCAGAACCAGTCCTATGACGGCCTCGCGAAGACTGAAAGAACTCGAGGACGCAGGGTTGATTGCACGAACGCTTTCAGGCAGATCACAAGCTATTACCATTACGGAGAAGGGATCCGGCGTACTAAAAGAGCAGTATTTGGCTTATAAGTCCATTTTCGAATCAAAACCGGTGATCGAATTGAGCGGCACCATAGTATCAGGCTTGGGCGAGGGCCGGTACTACCTCTCGGTCCGCGGCTACACAAAGCAGTTTGAAGAGCGTCTAGGGTTCATGCCATATGCCGGCACGCTGAACGTAAAATTGGACGAAGAAAGCGCCGCAACTCGCGTGCGGCTGGACAACCTATCCCCCATCTATATCTCAAGCTTCAAGACAAGTAACCGTACCTATGGCGGTATCAGGTGTTATAGGGCTTCGATTGGAGGCATCGACGGAGCCGTAATTGTGCCCGATCGCTCCCATTATAAGAACGACGTAATCGAAACCGTTGCTCGAGTTTCAATCAAACAGACTCTCAACACGGATAATGGCGATTTTATAGAGGTCGCGATAGTATGAGCGTAGCAGAAGCTATTAAGGCAGTTCGAAAAGGAGAAATGGTACTTATTTACGATTCAGAAGACAGAGAAGGCGAGACGGACATGGTAGTGCCCGCCGTCTCGACGACGCCTAAACAGGTGGCGCGAATGCGTGTAGAGGCGGGAGGGCTGATCTGCGTTGCCATTTCTCCACAAGCTGCTGAAAGTCTGTGTCTCCCCTTCATGTCAGACATTTTAAAATTCGTTAGCTCAAATGGATGCAGCTTGAAGCTTGACTCGGTTTGCGAGAAGCCCGGTGATCTTGCTTATGATACGCGCTCCTCCTTTTCAATCGCCGTCAATCACAGGGATGTTGGAACCGGGATAACTGACATAGATCGCGCACTAACGATTACCGAGCTTGGCTTCACTGTAGAGAAGGTGGCGCTTCATCTTCCAGTTGAATTCGGCGCAGCTTTTCGGTCTCCGGGACACGTCCCGCTGCTTCGAGCAGCCCAAGGGTTGATTTCAGAGCGAAGAGGACAAACAGAACTCTCAATAGCCTTAGCTGAGATGGCGGGCATTACCCCAGCTATGGCTATGTGCGAAATGCTCGATGCACAAAGCGGGAGAGCCCGTACCAAGCGAGACTCGATTGACTACGCAAAACGACACCAGCTTACGTTCGTGACTGGGCAGGCAATTGTCGACGCGTACGAGCGTTCGAACTAGCGGCCTATTCGTCCAAGCGACTTGCAGAAACGAGCTTCGCGCTATCCCAACGCACCTCGAATCTTGCTCATCTTTAGCAGGCAGCTTTCGATGAGGCCGATTTGAGTTACTTCGTCAACGAGCATCTTGTGTCCACTGCTAACGAATTGGCTTAGCGACGGTTTTAGGGTTTCCATCAAAGTCACATACAACAAGTCAGGCGCTTTTTTCCAAGCTCCAGATACTCTGCAAGATATTTTACGTCTTGCGAGACCTGTCGAAATGCGGCTGGCGGAATGAAGTCCTTTGCCAACTTTAGGTTGACGAACTGGTACGCGAACTCTAATCTGAAGAAATGCTCGCACAGTGCTTGGTCAGCAACTTATCTAACAAACCACGCTCGTCAGCTTCCTTACGGCCTCGCCCAGTCCCGATGCTCTCAAGAGGCAGGCCAATGCTATACAGCGCGCCGGTATATTTGATTGCCCGCGGCAGATCAGGCAGCGAACCGGTGACCTGCAAAAGTTTCAGTTCAGACGCGAGCGTTTGGTCGTTTATGCATTTAGCGAGGTCAGCAGGCTTCGAAACGTCACGAGAGTGTCCCACAGAACCCTTGCGCGCAAGCCGTTCTCGTTGAACGGGAAATAGATCTGATATGGCCTTAATAGCGTTTATAATGTGATAAAATGTTTTTAAGTAATGCTTCGTAAAGAACCCAATGAGAAGGAGGATTTCGTCTACTTCTTCGGGTGAAAAAAACAGGCGGCGTGGACTTGCGTAAACGGGTCTTAATCTTTTTGACAAGCTCCACAGTTTTATGCCGGTCGTAATCATATCGAAGACTCGATTGAATCGTAATCGTCCTCAACCCTGGAAACTCATTTATTAAGTTCTCGGCATTTTCAGGCGTGACGTGCCCTCGAAATAGAAGAGTGCCAGCACCCAAAATAGGAGCGATCGTCAAGTCAAGCGCTTTGCCGCACGAGTAGCACTCCGATATAGCCAGCTTGATCGAAAGCGCAGACGCGACGTGGCCACCGGTTCTTAAAGCGCGCGCGTGCAGTCTTACAAGGTGCCAAACACATAGGGACCGACCAGCAAGATCAAAAAAGAGGCGAGTATCACAACTCCGAGCGTCGTCACGAGTGCGCCGGTGACCCGTTCTTGATCCTTGGTATTTCGCAGGATTTTTTCGGTCAGCGATTTGAAGAGTTCCCTGAATATATGTCCGCCATCCAAGGGGACTGCGGGAAGGCAGTTAAAGAGCCCGACGTAGAAATTTAGCCACCCTACCCAAAGGAGCGTGTTTGCTATCCAAAAAAAGCCGTCCCCAAGCGGGGCAGCCCACCCGATAGGCTGGTAGAGGTGCGTTATATTGCCTGTAAAGCCGCCAAAAAAGAGCAAAGGCAGCCCTATAAGGACACCCCACCCTTGAAAAGTGTTGAGGTTACTTGGGACCTGCCTGAGAAGAGTGAGGAGTTCTGAGGCAGACCCCCCTTGGATACCCAGAAACCCCTTGTCGGAGTTGGGATTCTTGTCTAAAACGATGCCGAAGCTCTTGGAGGTCCCCTGAGTAATCACTTTCACTGTAACGATCTGCCCCGGATGGGTCGTGTTCATGAATGCTTGAAAGTCGTTAGCGTCAGAGATCGTAATGCCATCAATCTGAGAGATCGTCATTCCTGGTTGGAGGCCCGCTAGTTCTGCCGGTGATCCAGATACAACCGCTACCACTCCAAGGCCGCCTGTTGCCGTAACAGATGACAGCACCGGGCCAAAAAATAGCGTGAGTGCGATGAGTGCGACCGCGAAGTTTCCTATTATGCCTGCGCTAAAAACTCTGAGCCGTTCTGGACGCGTAGCAATTTTTTGGCCTTGTTTAGCGTCTATCCCAAGCAGTTGCGATTCGTCAGGCTCTGCGAAAGCTCCGATCGGTATTAGCGCAATCAGCAGGCCGAGTGATTTCACTTTGATGTCGGCCACTCTGCTCAAGATTGCGTGCGAGAGCTCGTGAACCACGAGTGTGACTATCAAGCCGATGAGTCCCCACGTTAACGGAATGAATTGATTTATTCCGGGAAGAAGCAACACGTTTTGTGGAGCGTTATAAGCGGTGGGCGCGGGCTGCGTGACTAAGATCCTGACGTCACCAACAATGAGGATGGCCAACATGAAGAACATGGCAATCACGGTCAAGGGAATGCCGATGTTGGCAAAAAACCTCCAGAACCGTTTTGGGCGCGCTAACTTGTCAAGCAAAGGCAAGCCCCGCGTTGTCCGGAGCATCAGAATAGGACCGTATGCGCTAATGCCGTTTCGCGCTAGAATGCCTCGGCTATTCAAGAATATCACGAGAAGCCAATAAGCTGCGAAAATAGCTAATGCAAGAGTATAATAATCCAAGCGGCTTTCACCTTGACTGGTCTCATGATGTTCTCTGACATATACGTAACTGCAGCAACTCTAAAGGAGGCAAAGGGCATCGCCCGCGCCATAGTCGAAGAAAAACTAGGGGCTTGCGTGAACATTTCCCCGATCACGTCATTGTATAGATGGAAGGGTAACATCGAAGAAGACGAGGAGTATGCATTATCGATTAAGACTAAGTCCTCACTAGTCGACAAGGTTACCACCAGGGTACGACAGTTACACAGCTACGAGAACCCTTGCATCATCTCTTTCGCGATAGAATCGGGATCGCCAGCGTATCTCGGCTGGATTCACGAAGAAACTTTGTGATCCCCAATTCGCGCGGCGCGCTCTAAAAGTATCACTGGCTGACGGACTAGATAACGCTCAGCATAGACTAGATACTTTGATAGACCACCGAGTGCGGCAAAAGGTCCGGCGAATGATGTGGCGAGCGCAATTGACTTAAAGAAACAGCCCTGCTTCCTGCATGAGAGATGGAAGGAGCACATATTCACTGGACGGACGTCGTTGCACACGCCGTTGAAGGACAGCAAGTCATAGCCACTGGAATAACCCCATCTGGCAACATTCACGTCGGTAATATGCGGGAGGTGGTGACCGGTGACGCTATTTTCCGAGCTATTAAGGATGCCGAAAAACCCGCTCGGCTTATATACATCGCTGATACGTACGACCCCCTTCGTACGGTCTACCCTTTCTTGCCAGCTGCGTACAAAAAGTACGTCGGCATGCCATTGTCAGAAATACCTGATCCTTTTGGCTGTTGTTCGAGCTACGCTGAGCACTATCTCAGGCCTTTCTCAGAATCACTAGGTGAATTAGACATCGCTCTTGAAGTGTACCGAGCAGACAGGATGTACAAGGACGGGCTCTACACAGAGGCGACGAAAATCGCGCTCGAACAGCACAATCTGATCGCCGACATAATTGAGCGCATTTCAAAGAGAAAACTACCGGCGGGGTGGAGTCCGTATAACCCGCTTTGCGAGCGCTGCCGGCGAATCAGCGCGGCACAAATCATTGAGCACGTTCCTGAGCGCACTGCTGTACGGTATAGATGCGACTGCGGCGCCGAAGGAGTTGCTGATTATTCAAGGGGACAAGGCAAACTTGCCTGGCGCGTCGACTGGCCAGCACGCTGGAAAATTCTAGGCGTGACTATTGAACCCTTTGGCAAAGACCACGCTGTCGCAGGGGGCTCCTACGATACCGGCAAGCGTATTTCAAGAGACGTGTACGGGTATACCCCTCCCGTTCCGGTTCCTTATGGTCACATCCACCTCAAAGGACGTGGCAAGATGTCGAGCTCCAAAGGCGTGACCATTACCATTCAGGAGATGCTAGAGAGTGCGCCTGCCGACGTCTTGCGTTACATGATTATAAAGACAAAGCCAGAGAAGCTCATCGATTTCGATCCGGGTCTAGGGCTATTGACGTTGGTTGATGAGTTTGATCGCGGCGAAGGTCGCGCTTTTGAGCTATCGCGAATCTCTGAGGGGGAATGCAACGTGCCGTTCAGGCACATGGTGACGGCGGTTCAAATCGCGCACAACTGCGACGAGCTGGTAGAAGTTCTTAGTCGAAGCGGTTACGAAACTACCGACATGACTGCACTAAGGAAAAGAGCGCGGAACGTAAGAAGCTGGCTCGATCGTTTTGCGCCGCCGTTTGTGAAGTTTGAAGTTCAACGCACGCTTCCAGTTCAAGTTAAAACGCTCACACCTGGACAAAGAAAAGCCTTAGAGATGCTAGCGAAGGCACTCGAGACGGACAATAGCGATCCTGAATGGTTGCACAATGAAGTCTACAACATCAGTGAACAAGTGGGGATTCACTCGAAAGAAGCGTTTAAAGCGATCTACATTTCGCTCCTCGCGAAAACGTCGGGGCCTCGGGCAGGATGGTTTTTGGTTACTCTCGATCCAGAATTCCTAATCGCCCGATTCAGAGAAGCAGCAGGCGATGTGAGTTAACACGTTCAGACACGCCTAAATCGCATCAAGCGCTTGTTTTAGGTCCGCCTTGATGTCCGCAACATCTTCAAGCCCAGCAGACAAGCGTATGAGGTCATCCGTAATCCCGAGCATTTCTCTGTCTTCCTTGAGAATAACCGCGTGAGTCATAAGGCCCGGATGCTCAATCAGAGTCGCTGTGTCGCCGAGACTCACCGCGACCGTACACAGTTTAAGAGTGTTCAAAAAAGTCACCGCTGAATCGACTCCTCCGCGAATCTTGAAAGCTAGCATTCCTCCAAAACCTGCCATTTGCTTCTTCAGATTGGGATTGCTCTCGAGGTTTTGGTCGAATCCGGGGTAAAGAACCTGCTTAACCGCCTCATGCTCTTTCAAGAAGGCGGCGAGCTCAGTCGCGTTCTGAGTGTGCCGCTCCATCCTTAGTGCCAACGTGCGAAGTCCGCGCAGGATAAGAAAGGCGTTGAAAGGACTAAGTACGGCGCCCATATCGCGCAAGACCCCCTTTCTGATTGTGACTGCCTCTTCATAAGATGAGACAACTATCCCTCCTAATGCGTCGCCGTGCCCGTTCAAGTATTTCGTCGCGCTATGCACGACAATATCGGCCCCTAGTTCGAGAGGTTTTTGATAATAAGGAGTTAGGAAGGTGTTGTCGACGATCGTTTTGACTCTATGTTCCGATGCGATTGCCGCGACCTTGCGAATGTCCACTAACTTCAGCGTTGGGTTAGCCGGGGTTTCAAAAAAAACAAGCTTCGTGTTGTCTTTAACGGCCTCAGCGACATTTTCAGGATTAGAGGTATCGACAAAGCTTACCTCGAAGCCGAGGCGCGGAGCGCCTTTCTTTAAGAGGTCATAGGTACTACCGTAGAGCACTGGATCAGCGATAAGATGGTCGCCGCATTTGAGCAGGGTTAACATTATTGCCGAAACGGCCCCCATCCCACTGGCGAAACTGACCGCGGCATCGCCCCCCTCAAGGGCCGCCATCTTTAGTTCTAGCGTAGTAAGCGTAGGATTTGAAAGCCGGGAGTAGACGTACTTTCCGCGTTTTATTCCCGATGGAAGGATCTCGTCTATCGCGAAGCTCGACGTTTGGTAAATCGGCGGTGCTAGTGCAGAGGTGTCGGGAGATGGACGTTCTCCAGCGTGCACTAACTTCGTATTGATACCGTACTCATAGTCCATAGGATACCCTCATATCAAAGGCCTTGGTTGCTTATCTTCTGGCAGGACCGGCAGTTTCATCGTGTTGATGAGAATCGGAGTCGTGACTTCCTTAGCTCTCTCGAGGAGGAGCTCCTTTCCCTTTTGCGATAAGGCGAACAGCGGCACCCCAGTACCAACTTGTGCGAGCGCTTTGTTACCGACAGTTTCTCTGATCACGCGCGACGCACAGCCTGTAGTTATGTCCACAGCGTCAATGAAATCGCTCGCTACGTCCTGTTCCATTCCGGTTACGTGCACGCCGATGACAACTACGGTGGCGCCCGTTTCGCGCTCAATACGGCGACATTGCTGAGCGTCGGAGAGCGTCGCAACGGTGACCGCTACGCGTTCGAAACCAATTTCTATAGCGCGTGCAACGCCCAAAGGCTGATTAATAATGGCGTTTTTTCCGTCAAGCAGAATTCCTCCTTTTTCCTCGACTCGATTCTTCAGCTTCGGAATAAGAGTGGTTTCTATGACGCCGGAAATCCGCGCCCCAATGCCTTGCGTGAGGGCAGGATTGGATGTGATAACGGTGCCAACACCCTCACAAACCGAGACACTAGCGTCAATCAAACCCCGCCGGAGTCCAGTCATCATTACCTCAGACGCACCAAAGCCAACGAAGACTTCCATCTCGATGGCCCGCTCGCCTGTGCACATACCAAAATCGCGGATCCGGAACTCGATATTCTGCTTTATTATCTCTTGACTAATCTCTTCAATCCCGCGCGCCTTTGCAAAAATCGGACAGCGTTTGATTAACGGTTCTCCGACCTCGACCACGCGTCCGTCTTCGACCACGACGTAAGCTTTTCCCATAGCTTCCATAACGTGTCTATCTTTCATTGTCTAACTCTTGCGAACCAATATTGATAGACTTAACGATGACGTCGGCGGAGGCCAACACACAACGTTAGGAGCATTTACTACCTTTTGTTTGGGGCGGTAGCTACGTTCACATAGCTGGCAATCAGGGGGACGTCAACGTTATCGTCTTCGAGGTGCGCCCATTTTTCGACGTGGATCGGATGGTCAGAGGTCACTAGGATCAACGTAGGCCGGCACAAGCCGCGACAGATTCGCTTGATATTCTCATCAATCGTTCTTGCTGAAAAGGTGAAATCATCCCACGCTTTTGCGTAATGGTGTGCGCAGTTATCTATTGCCCGCAGATGTATCATGAGTAACCTTATTCCTTCCAAACTAAACGCCTTAAGTGCCAAATCGGTTATCCTTCGGTCGTAGTCAATAATTCCATGAAGGTTTTCGACACCAATGGCGAGATCGACTCGATTTAACATCGCCTTCGCCCCGAGCAGTTCTATCACTATACCAGACTTGATTCCGTTATCGCTTGCAATCTCAAGAATCGACCTCACTGGTGTGTAGAAGGTATCATCTACTTCATACAGAAGATGATGCTCCGGAGCATAACCCGTCAAGATAGTGCCAATATTTGGAGTTGTTATCCTAGGGGGCAACGAATGGAGCTCAAAAAAGAGACCGTCGTCCGAGAGAGCCTGCAACTGCGCCAGAGCGCCGTCCAATTTCTTATATAATGCGGCCCCGATACCGTCTACCACTATGAGCAGTATTTGATCAATGCTCTTGTTCGCGCAATACGCTCCGATCTCTTTGATCTCGCGCCCGTCTTTGTCGGGGATTTCGAATCCAAACAGTGAGCTTATGGTCGGGGCGATATCCAACTGCGTATACTTCATTTTTCTACTTCATTCGGTGCCGCGATCTCGGACGATATCCTATCGGACTCGTTACTCGGAAACCGTCAAATGCCTCGGCGTCATTCTCGGGCGAGTTTCTGCTGAGCAGCTCGCCGAATGGTTCCTGAATATGGCTGCGTGTTGGTCCGGGAAGAAAGTCTTTCGAATATCCCTGGTGAGTGATCATCGCGACTTTTGCTTCCCTACCGACACGTTCCTTAGCGATACCCCAGGTCACCTTTATGCGCTTTGATTCGGAGAATTTCAACGTTCTCGATCGACGGGTACATTGCTGTCGACTCCAAGTAAGTCCATCTCGTTGAGCGTGATACAGCCCCACAAAGCAACGAAGCGGTCGCTTCGACCGCAGCACAGGCGCGCGTTTCGCTCTCTAGGTGCGTTTTTCGCGTATCAGCGGCTTTTTCCGAGGTTATTCGATCCCCCACAACTTACGGTGAATTTCGCGAAGTTCCTCAGGCTTATCCTCGAGGCATAGCGGCGGCCTAAAAGAACCCATAACCCCCATTGCTTTGTCAGTTTTTCTGATCGACGCTTGTGGATCTTTTTCAGTCTCCGTGACCGCCCGGATGCAATCGATATTGTCCAAAATTATGTCGGCCTCTTGATGAACGGCCTGCATGTAGAATACCTCGTTGCCTACGACGTTAACGCTTTCTTCCCAAATCGGGATCTCCCAGAGGTCATAACGCGGCCTTCCTAGATCTCTGCTTAACTCGATAATCTCCGCGGTAGAGCCTAGACCATCCCCAGCCCGCACCAGCATCAGCCTCATGCGGCTATAGAACTCCCTGAGCACATCTTCACGAGAGACGCTGTTTTCTACTTCGATCATTACGTTATGCTGATGCATAAGCGTTGTCGATACGAGCACAGCCATGGTCGCGACGTTCCAATCCGGCATCACGGTATTCACGTCTGGGCCGTGGTGTGATGGAACTGTAGGCGGATTTGGAATAATCGCGTTGATCGGCCCTTTCTTGACTTGTATAGGGTCAGCACCCCTACGCACCAGGACGACTCGCGCCTTCTTGATGCCGGCGACGTTATCTATCGCGGACAGGGAGCGACATAATCCCGTCGTATTGCAGGATACTACCCGAACGTAATTCTTTCCAAGGGCTTCGTGATAGTTGCAATAGGCATTAAACGAGACCCCAATTGCGTTATGCTTCTCCCCGCCTTCAAATATGGCTTTGATGCCTAGCTTCTTGTAGGTCGCTTGCAGGTTCTGCGCACCCATTCCTTCCGGGGTCGCGTCCACCACAACATCAGCTTCGCCTAGCATGTCCATCGTCGTCCCGGCGACCTCCAACCCTGCGGCATTAAAAGCTGCTATCTGGTCCTCTTCGGATGCATAGAGGTTGTAACCCTTCTGAATGGCGACAAAGGCTTCAAAATTTGGCCGCGTTTTTGCCACTCCGACTAGCTCCATGTCATCCTGCTTGGCTACTGCGTCTGCAACCCGCTTACCGATGTTTCCATAACCATTTATTGCTACTTTTACGGCCATTTGCACCCCTCATTCCATTTTTGCTTCGCTCAGACCGGATCAGTGCCGATCTTAACTTGTGGCATTAACTCCAGAAGTAATAAGTTTTGGGATGCATTTTAACGCTGCTGCCCCTATGCGCTGGCATCTGCCGCAACCAAACTTCTCATTCAACTGAATTGCGTTAGATTTGTCTGCGACAGCTGTTTTTTCAAAAAAAGAGTGTTGGCTGGAGCTTTGACACGCGCCCGGACGCTTCGGAGGGCATCAGCGATACTTTCAAATATAAAGGGTCGTTGGGAGAAAGCCTCTTTGACGAGCTCTCGGATAACCCAGCTTCCGAGAGGGATATCATAAGTGGGTTTGACTTCACGCATCACGTATATGGCAGCCTGCCTCCTTCGCTGCTCAAGAAACTCAAGCGCAGAGAACCGGGCTGCGTAATAGCCCCCATCCATATACCTAGGCTTGTTCATCGCATCTTCATACAAGTCGCCAATCTCGACCTTGCCAGCCTCTGAAAGCCACATTTCCGTCCATCCGAAAGCATACACGCGAGGAATGAGGAGGATCTCAAAGTGGTTTCCAAAAGCTTCTGAGACAAACAGCTGAACCTCCGTGTTCTCCGGGTAACTGCGCACCCGTTTCAACAGACTGTTGCCCAGAATGGAATCGGTTGCCGTGATAGACCAACGTGTTGGGACGATCAAACGTTTTTCCCCTAACGTGCCGACCGACAGAAGCCGACTTATTTGATAGGGGGATATTGAGTCCTCGTACAAGATCGTTGCCGCCTCTGCGGCCTTGATGTCCCGATCGTCGGCAAGCATATCCACTTTCTTAGGGACGTGCGGGTTCTCAACTATCTCTATGTCGGTCACAGTGCCAGATGGGCCCATAGGCGTGAGTATGCTGTCAAAACGAAGCGTGCGCTTCGGCGGCTTTAAGAACTTTACCTCCACGTCGACCGGAAGCGCAGCCATTGCAAGCTCCTGAGTCTCCTTAAGCAGTCGGTCGGGGTCTCGCGCATCTCGTATGTTCAACTTGAAATTGGATCTGACCAGATTCGACCTCAGCTCGATTATTTGCTCCCTACTGAGGTGGAGCCACTTGTCTGGCGTATCCGCAAGTGCCACCTCCCTGTCTACAGGAGAGACCAACGGTCCTGTAAGAACTTCAGGGTAACCAAATCTTCCGACAAACGTGGAGGGCGGCGTGGCACCAAATAGATTCTTCTCTAATTTACCCAGCTTGAAGGAGTTCAACAGGAGCTCTTTCCGAGTTAGGTTTCCCGATGCATTTCTCACAACAGCATTTTTGTCACTGAATGTTTATATACAAGGGGTGGCGAAGGGCGCTATATCAGACGGAATAACCGCCCCGTCAAGCGATTATGGTCTCCGAAGGACATCCCCGTTATGCGTCACTGATGTTACGCAATAAACTCGTAGAAGGCTATGAACGAGGCATCACCAGTGCTCATGGCCTTATTGCACACGGGAGAGGCGAAGCGTTTGATTATCTGCTGGGGGAGCAAACGAGCGAGAGTGCGCGCAAGGCTACCAAAGTTGCGTGCGCCCATTTGCTCACCGCACGCTTTCCGGTACTCTCAGTTAATGGGAACACTGCGACGCTCGTACCAGACGAAATAGCCGAGTTGCACGCAATTACAGGCATTCCCGTAGAAATTAATCTGTTTCACCCATCAGCACAGCGCATAAAAAGAATCGCGGATCACTTACATGCGTACGGCGTAGCAAACGTTTTGACTGGGTTCGATTTCATCAAACTCGCGCACATAGCAAGTGATAGGGCAAGTGTAGACAAGAACGGGATATTCAAAGCTGACGTGGTATTCGTTCCGCTGGAAGACGGCGATCGAGCTCAAGCCTTAACTGAACTCGGAAAAACCGTTTTGGCTGTGGATCTAAATCCGCTTTCTCGGACTGCAGTAGCGAGTACCGTCACAATCGTCGACGAAGTGACGCGAGCGTTGAAGAACCTCGTTAGTTTTGCAAAGCACTTTGAAAGCGACGGCCACCAAGATGAGCTGAACTTGCTGAAAGCTTCGTTTGATAACCTAGAAAACCTGAAAGCGTCGTACGCTATCATGCAGAAGCTGCTGAGGTCTCTAGCGCGATGAAGCGCGACTCATTCGCCGTTCACAACATCCACGTCGTACTCAAGATTGCTGGGGACCTTGACGGTGAAAAGGTAGAGTTTGTAGTCGTGCCTCCTCGCGATCGCCGCGGCCTCTTTTGAGACCTCTGATCGTTGAGTTTCGACTTTGGCTAAAGCGAGCTCGTTGTCAGCGCGGACTACAAAGTTGTAGAGGGTTTTGTCGCTCAAGTCATTCAAAAAATCTACGAGCTTTTTCAGTTCCTTCCACGTGCTTGCGATGTATGCATCTTTATCGACTGAGTTGGAGACGTACCAGTCACGACTCATGTGAGGATACGCCTTGTACTGCTCGTCGACATCGTTGTACGCTTTAAAAATTCTCCGCGAGTCTCTCAAACTGGTAAACTTCAGACCGCCCTTCTTGAAATAGCGACTGACTACTATCTCGCCTATCGCGTTAAGATCTTCTTGTTCAAGTCGCATAGGAAAACTCCTTTTAACCACCGCTCCCTAATAGCATTGCTGTATGATATTCCTTTTCCATTCCTTTACAACATAGAACAGGTAGAAATAAATATTATGATTCCTCGACGGATGATTCATGGCTGTTCCTAACAAGATCAAATGCACGGTGACGGATTGGAACTACGTCTATGACCTTTGCCGCGATTTATCATCAAGTGTCGTGGATTCAGGATACGAGCCAGATGTTATCGTAGCGCTCGCACGCGGGGGCTGGTTTGCCGGCCGTATCGTCTGCGATTTTCTCGGCATTTCGGATTTGATCAGCCTCAAGGTTGAACACTATGTCGGGACTGCTCGCTTGGCAGACGAGTGTACAGTTCGATACCCGATCGCAGAAGAAATGGTTAAAGACAAACGAGTGCTCATCGTAGATGACATTGCGGACACGGGAAAAAGCCTTCAACACTCTTCAGACTACGTAAGAGAGTTCAAACCGGCTGACTGTAGGACAGGGGTACTACAACTGCTCTTTACTTCAGAAACTAAGCCTGACTACTTTGCCGAGTTTCTCGAACAGTGGATGTGGGTGGTGTATCCGTGGAATTTCATTGAAGATATGATTGACTTGATAACGAGGCTTATGGCCACAGAGAGAAAAGAGGTGTGGAACGAAAAGTCAATCAAAGCGGGGCTGAACCATTGGTTCTTGATTGATCCCATTCATTTGGACATAGCTCAACCCGGACGCCTGCCGGAGATCTTGAAAGAGATGCAAAGGAGAGGGATTCTAACACTTGGTCAGGGAGGCTGGAAGCTAAAATGAACGCTGAAATTGCTTTTGTAGGCGGCACTGGTTTTTACAGTCCTGATCTCCTCGAAGATGCAACAACGCTGGCAATCAGTACCCCATTTGGTCCTCCATCAAGCGACATAATCCTCGGACTGGTGGAAGGAAGAGCTTGCGCTTTTCTGGCCAGACACGGAGCAGGACACCGTTTTTCGCCGAGCCGCATAGATTACCGCGCGAACATCTACGCCCTGAAAAGCTTAGGCGTCACTAATGTTATCGCAATTTCCGCGGTTGGCAGCCTCAAAGAGAGAATAAAGCCACTTGAAATGGTCATCCCCGACCAACTTTTTGATAGGACTAAGCTGCGATCAAATACATTTTTTGAGGATATTTGCGTGCACATAAGCTTCGCCGACCCATTTTGTCGCGACTTGTCACAGGAGTTGTATCGCGCGGCGCAACGCGTCGGATGCAGTGTCAAGAAAGGCGGTACTTACATCTGCATTGAGGGCCCGCAATTTTCGACCCGCGCAGAATCGAACGCATATAGGCATATGGGCTTCGATATCATAGGGATGACGGCACTGCCAGAAGCAAAACTCGCGAGAGAGGCAGAGATGTGCTTCAGCATGTTGGCCACAGTCACTGACTACGACGTGTGGCGCGAGGAGGAAGTGACTATTGAAACGGTCATAAACAACGTCAACAGAAATGCCGCCAGCACGCAAGAGATCATCCAGGAAGTGGTGCCCCACCTCCCAATAACAAACGGCTCTTGCCAGTGCAGACACGCACTCAGGGACGCTATAGTGACGAGCACAGAGGCCATTTCAGACGAGGTGTCCGAAAAGCTTCGTCCGATTGTGGGAAAGTACCTTAAGTGACCTCATCGTCTTATACGGAGTTCTATTTTGCTTAGGACGCCCCTGAGCGTTCTCACCTCTGAAGTGCTCAGTTCTGATCTCCCGTAGATGCGCTTAAGGTTGAGAAGCACGCGACGCCGTTTGTGCGCCGGAAAGTCGATTGCTTCGAGAACTTCGCTTGTGTGCTGAAGCAATCGATCTAAGTCAGCGTGGGTTGCGACCGTTCGTTTTGCAGCAGGGGTCGTAGCGCTAGCTATACTGTACAATATGACTGCAGCAGCGTGCGAAATGTTCATTACTGGATATCGCGTGCTTGTCTCAACGTTGACGACAATGTCGCATTCTTGTAACACTTCGTTCGAAAGTCCTTGATCTTCAGCGCCAAACAGTATTGAGGCGATGCCGCGCATTTTAGAGAGCTTAACGCCGAGCCTCGCAAGCTGGTACGGCGTCCTAAGATGAGCTTTTGATCCGACAATTCCAGTGGTTCCTATCACCAAATTAGAAGCAACTAGAACATTTTCAAGTGTCTTAAGCCGCGCCGCGTCGAGAACATCCTGGGCATGAGACGCCATTGCTCGTGCGAAAGACCCTAGCTCGCACGGGTCGATCAGTGTAAGCTCTGAATAACCAAAGTTCTTCATAACGCGAGCCACGGCGCCCACGTTACCTTCATAAACAGGATTCACCAGTACGACTTCGATATCCATCTGCAAAATTTGAGTCGACCTTGCACGCCGACTGAGGTTTCAGTGTTGCATCCGGTTGGCTCTAGCGTGGTCGACGAAGTCCACTGTGTTTCTGCACGTTTTTGAGTAAGCGCCGTCCGTGCGCGTGATCTCTTGCAACTAGTTGTATTCTCGCCACGTCTTGCTGCACTTCGTACATCGAAAGAACCGTACTTCGCTCTCATCTGCAGAACGCAATTGTCTGAGCCACCAGTAGGCTTTGTCGTTGCCACATTCAGAACAATGCGCCTTGATTGTAGGCAAGCCGGCTTCTGAATCGCCTTCGATTACCAACATGGTCCGTGTATTGCGAGAAATTTCGTGAATGTGCTTCTGCTTAGCTAATTGACTTTTTTCTTTGGTGAAACCACACGTCCGACACGTCACGAAGTCTTCCTTAGGAAGCATAATACTCTTGCACTTTGGACAGAATTCCATATCGATCACAGATACCGATTACGCATCGCTTCGTACGAGTGAATCCTTTGTCTCTAATGCGATAAATATATAGGCCGTTGCTGCGACGCTAACACGGACAAAACTCCGGCCGCGGTTAGAGGAACACAGGAAAAAGCGGAGTCAAAATAGTTATATGCCAGCGTTATTATAAGGCGTTGTGAACTGATGGAGTGATACGGCCCTTGGTGGACTTCATACAACCTTTGTTGTGGATTGCGCTCGTTCTTTTCATAATAGCAATAGTTGCGCCGCGTAAGTTCACATATCCGCTCGGAGCTGCCGGCTGGGTTTTTTTCGCGCTCTACTGGGCATACCAACCCGTGAACTATCTCGCAATTGACGATTATTTCAACATCTTAGTATGTATTCTCGTTGCTGTTTTTTGCGGCTTCGTCGGCTATGTGATGTGGACGAAAGCTGACGACTTAACATTGCTCATTACGAAAGCCGCAGCAGTAGGTGGCATATTCTACTTTTCCTTCGCACAATTTTCGTCTCTCAGCCACGCTTTGATAGCTGCAGTTGCAGCGCAGACTGCCTTGCTATTAAATTCTTTAGGCGTGCCGGCAGTACAGGCCAATTGGAACGTGTTGACGCTTAACGGCGCCCCGGTTCAATTCATCCTCGCCTGCACTGGCATTCAAAGCATCGCGCTGTTCCTTGGGGTCGTAGCTTGCGTTTCTGCACCTCCGCGCAGAAAATTGGCGGCATTCATGGTCTCTATCCCCACAATCTACATTCTAAACATCGTTCGTGATGCGTTTGTGCTGACAGCTACCGGTAACCAATGGTTTGGATTGCCGGCCAACAGTTTCTATGTGTCGCACGATGTCATTGCAAAATTTGGATCTTTACTTGCGCTGATGCTCATCTCTTACTTGGTGTTCCTGATACTCCCCGAATTACTTGACGCGGTAGTCGGCGTATTTGATTTGTTGAAAGGAGGCGTGACGCGTGGTAGCAACGGGGTCTGAATATTGGATTCTGGCGGGGGCCGCGCTAACGGTGTTCACGGGATTCTTCACTCCGTACGCGTTCCTCGTAATGGTCCCTACATTATTCCTTCTTCTTTTTTTTAGAGATCCTGAACGCTTATCGGACAGCCATAACGCGACCGACGTAGTCAGTCCCGCAGACGGCAGAGTGCTAAAGATACAAGACAACCAGCTCAGCATTTTTATGAACATCCATAACGTACACGTCAACAGAGCTCCTATCGATGGTGAAGTCGTCGACATACGTTACCACAAAGGAGGTAGACTCCCCGCTTTTCACAAGGAATCGGACAAAAACGAGCGGAACAGCATCACTATACGAACTCGGCTTGGCAATGTTGTCGTCACCCAAATCTCAGGTGCAGTTATCAGACGGATCGTATGCTACGTCAAGCAAAATGAAATTCTCGGGAGGGGCCAGAGAATAGGCATGATTCGGTTTGGCTCACGGGTCGACGTTGCACTCCCTAGCAGTTACTCATTCGTCGTATCGCGAGGGCAAAGAGTCAAAGCGGGAAAGACGACAATCGCTAGATTGGGCATATAGCGGCAGGTGTTATGTGGTTACCTTTTGATATGGAAATCCGGGAGCAGGATGTTGCCACAATAGTGAACTTGCTGTTTGGCATGCTAGCCATCCTCTTTTTGGCGGAGGCCAACAACATTGGTATCGCCGCAGCGTTTGTTCTTGTGTGCGTCCTCGCTGACGGAGCTGACGGTTACCTGGCCAGGACACGAGGACAGGGAAGCCTCGGCTTCCAGCTCGACTCACTCGCAGATTTTGTTTCTTTCGGGTTGGTACCGTCAATTCTGGTGTACTACGCGGTCAGAGACGCCGTAGGCTATCGCAGTCTCTTCTTTTTGATCTTCGTCGTATCATTCCTATACTTAGTCGGCGGGATGCTGCGACTTGCGCGGTACAACATCGCCCCTCAGGAAGCCGCATTCTCCGGGTTGCCCATCACTGCGGCTGGCATGATAGTCGCGCTGTATATTCTTGCGGGACTTCCACCCGTCGGCTTGTTGGCAGTCGCTCTCGTCCTCGCAGGACTGATGGTGAGCGATGTCAAGTACCCGAAAGTCAGAAACACAATTACTCTCACCGTCGTGGGCGCATTGCTCCTGGTCATCCTTCTTCTCTACTCGATCGGAACGAGTTATTCGATTATCTCCGCCATTCTCCTACTGCTCTCAATTGTGTATGTTCTGAACCCGTTGTACCGGAGGTATTTCAGATAAACGAGAGAGACCAAGCGCTTTTCGAAGCAGGTATAAAACTCGGTGCATTGTATCACCAATACGTCGGCGCACCACTTGATTTGAACACAATTACGACCCTTGAAAAAGCAATAGAAGAAAGTATACGGGTACAACCCTACGTCGAGAACATCACTGTCAGAATCGACAGCGACCGCGTAGCATCGAAAATCAACAAATTTGGCTACGCAGAACTTGAAGGCAAGATGCTCGACGTCCAGCTCGTTGTCGCCTACGGGACAGCCAAAGTGCTCGTGAAGATGCAGTACGACGAGGACGCTGACTATCCGCTGATGTTTATCGAAAGGTAGGGAATTAGGTCCTCGTGCGGTTTCGCGCTGACGCAAATACGCCAATTTGCAGAATCGCCGGAACGCCTTATTTCAAGCTTTAATTAGTTCGTAAGTGCTTCGCTCACATTTATGTGGGATGATTTGCATAGTGTTTAATCGGTATGAGTGGTGATTTTAAGGAGCGGTGGGCGACATTCTTCGTCCGATACTACGAGAGCCAGATACTCAAGCTCGCGAGCGATTACCCAGAAGTGAACAGTATCGATGTGGATTATCAGGCCCTACAAAACTTCGACATCGCTCTGGCCGATGCACTGATTGATAGCCCACAGCCTGTGCTAGGGTCTGCGCACGATGCGCTCCTTGAATATGATCTGCCCATCGAATGCAAACTAGACGCGGAAATACGCATCGTCAACGTTCCTGATAAGACAAAGATTAGGGACCTGAGAAGTAACCACGTCGGTAAGCTCGTCTCAATCGAGGGGCTTGTACGTAAAGCCACGGAAGTTCGTCCAAAGCTCACCGAAGCCGGCTTTGAATGTTTGAGCTGCGGCAACATAACGAGCGTCGAACAAGATGATGCGAAGCTCAAAGAGCCGGCTGAATGCTCTCACCGGGTCTGCAGAAAGAAAGGTCCTTTCAAGTTGAATTTCGCACATTCTAAATTCGCAGATGCCCAAAAAATTCGGCTGCAAGAGTCCCCTGAAGGCTTGAAAGGAGGGGAACAACCGCAGACGCTCGATGCAAACGTGGAAGCAACGCTGGCCGGAATGGTATTTCCCGGTGATAGAGTTGTTATGACTGGCTTACTGCGCGTTGCACAACGGCAGTATCAAAACGTGAAAAGCACGACCTTCGACTTGTTTCTCGAGGCAAATTCAATAGAAGTAGAAGATAAAGAATTTCGGGACATCGAAATATCGCCCGAGGATGAAACCAAAATAGTCGAGCTTGCAAAGACCGCAGGAATTGATCGCGCAATCGTGCGATCAATAGCTCCATCAATTTTCGGCTATGAGGGCGTCAAGGAGGCAATAGCGCTCCAACTGTTTTCGGGCGTGCCGAAAAAGCTTCCTGACGGCTCACACATACGGGGCGATATTCACATTCTTCTTGTGGGCGATCCTGGCATAGGTAAATCACAACTGCTGCGGTACGTGGTCCAGCTCGCGCCTAGAGGCATATACGCCAGTGGCAAGAGTTCGACATCAGCGGGGTTAACGGCAACCGCGATAAAAGATGAATTTGGCGATGGCAGATGGACTCTAGAGGCGGGTGCACTTGTGCTCGCAGATCAAGGAATTGCGGCAGTTGATGAAATGGACAAGATGCGGTCTGAGGATAGATCTTCTCTGCACGAAGCGATGGAGCAGCAAACTGTCAGCGTGGCAAAAGCGGGAATTATGGCAAACCTCAAGAGCCGCTGCGCCCTGCTGGGAGCTGCGAACCCGCGATACGGAAGATTCGACCCGTACGAATCAATCGCTGAGCAAATCAACATGCAGCCCACTCTTCTTTCTCGCTTTGACCTGATTTTCGTGTTGACCGATGTACCAAACGAGAACACTGATACGGGCATCGCGAAACACATACTCCAGTCGCATTTTGCTGGAGAGCTTGCCTCCTCCGGAATGCCCAATCAAGAGGTAGAGGCTGCAATGAGCATCATAAGTCCGGAAATTGAAGCAGAGCTGCTTCGCAAGTTCATCGGGTACGCGAAAAGGGTAAATCCAATCCTCACTGAAGATGCCAAGCAACAATTCATAGACTACTACGTAGGCTTAAGGAAACAAGGCGGCGAGGGCTCGCCGATCCCTATAACCGCTCGTCAGCTTGAAGCTCTCGTGCGGCTTGCCGAAGCGAGCGCGCGCATGAGACTAAGCAAGTGGGTGACGCTCGAGGACGCAAAACGCGTTATTCTAATCGTCGAAGCGTGTCTAAAAGAGGTCGGCGTAGACCCTGAAACGGGGAAGCGAGATTTCGACGTAATAGCCGTTGGAAAAAGCAAAAGTCAACAAGAGCGCATCAAAAACATTAGGGATATCATCAGGGAACTCGAACGTGAGGCGGGATCCGCACACATTGACACAATTGTAGAGAGGGCATCGAAACTAGGATTTGAAAAGGACAAAGTCGAAGCCGAAATAGCCCGACTGGTGCAGCAAGCGGCAATATTTGAGCCAGTAAGGTACAGCCGTAACTATAGGCTTACACAACAATAAAATGCTCGAAAACGATGATGTCGGTACTCTGACGACTATGTACTTGAAGTCATACAGTGTCAACCAAGAGATCCTCGTAGCTGTATGTGATTCAGAACTAATAGGACGCACCTTTCGTGAAGGAGAGTTTCACCTCTCGGTGAACGAAGACTTCTTCAAGGGTCGTCCTGCAGATGAACACGAGGTGAAAATGGCACTCGAAGATGCCACGATCGCGAATCTTGTCGGCGAACAATCTGTTGCCTGCGGCATTGACAGCGGCATCATAGATAAGCACTGTGTGATCACAATTGACGGCATTCCGCACGCCCAAATGGTTCTTTTCTAAATCACAGGCGATCATTTGACTCCAAAGAGCGTTTGTCCCAGCTGTGGTGGGCCCTCGGATGGGATATGCGAGCGGTGTCTCGCACAAGACCGTACTATCGCGGCAGTTCCTGAATTCCTCACCATCAAAATGTGTCCGACGTGCTCCGATCACTTTTTCAAAGGACACTGGCTGAACGACGATCTCGGTAAAGCAATCGAACGCGTGGTCAAAGAGGCTCTGACGATCGATGCAGACGAAGCAACAGTCAAGGTTGTTTTGAATGAAGTTACGCGAACGATGGTGCGTGCGCGGGTCGAAGTCGACGCTCCTCACGTGGGGGACACGCAACACAAGAGTTTTGATATAAATGTTCGCGTAGACCGGGCTTCGTGCGACAGATGCAGTAGGATCTCAGGCGGTTACTACGAAAGCAAAGTTCAAATACGCGGCGACCACAGGACGCCGGACAAGGCCGAGCGGCAGCGCGCCCTCGAAATCGCAACACGAACCAATGACCGTGCACAGAAGGTGGATAGGTTGGCGTTTATCGCTAAGACCATTCAGCTAAGAGAAGGCCTAGACCTGTACGTCGGCACAGTCAAAGCCGCAAAGCGAATTGTCCGCGCCTTGGTTCGAGAGATGGGGGGCAACCTTAGCGATTCGGCCAAGCTTGTGGGACGACGCGACGGAAAGGACATTTACCGTGTGACCTTCGTCGTAAGGCTGCCTGAATTTCCGACAGGCGCGATTATTTCGGCCAAGCAACACATTTATGAGATATGCTCGGCCACAAGCACGACAAACGCGGTCGACCTTGAAACAGGCCAAAGCGCTGCTCTGAATGCAGAGGATTTGCGCAACGCCCAACTTTTAGGCGCTCGAAGCGAAGCGAAACAAACTGTGTTAGTATCGATCGATGCCGATGAAGCCCACCTGCTCGATCCAGAGACTTACGCCACTCTTACCGTTAAAAGGCCCCCGTATGTTTGTAAAGACGACCAAGGTAGAGAAATACAGGTCGTGAAGACCCAAGAAGGAGTGTTCATCCTTCCATGAGAGGGCATCAGCTGCTTGAACCATTGCTACCTGCGCCACTCGAAGAAGACGAAAAACAGCTGCTTCCCCGCAGGTGGCAGATCCTTGGCGACTTGGTGCTAGTAAACATCCCGCCGGAAATTGAGCACCTCAAGCACGAGATAGGCGAGGCGTTGCTGGACCTTTACCCACGCTGCAAGAGTGCATTGTGGGACAAAGGAGTACGCGGAAGCCTCCGTACACCTGACATCGAAGTCATAGCAGGGTCAGAAACGAGCACGATCCATAAGGAAAACTATTGCAAATTCGCACTCGACGCAAGCCGCGTCATGTTCTCTGCAGGCAACTTTGCGGAGCGAGTTCGAATGAGCAAAGTCGGCCGCAACGAAAAAGTCCTCGATATGTTCAGTGGCATCGGCCAGCTTTGCATACCAATGGCAGTGCACGCACATCCTCAGTCGATATGCGCGATTGAACTCAATTCAGTTGCATTTGGTTACCTACAGCAGAATATTACGCTTAACAACGTTGACGGCATAGTCCGGCCCATCTTGGGCAACTGCGCTGACGTCACCCCAAAAGAGCAATTCGACCGAGTACTAATGGGACATTTTGAGGCGTGCGACTATCTTTGCAAAGCATTTCAAGCTCTCGCTCCCGGTGGCGTCGTGCACTACCACGAAATCGTCCCGTTAGGATTAATGCGCGAGCGCCCCTGTACTCACGTAACGCAAGCCGCACGAGCACTCACTCGATCTGTTGAGTTGCTCAGCGTGCGCAAAGTAAAGGACTACGCCCCGGGAATTGTACATGCAGTGGTGGATGCTACGATAAATTGAGCTCGCGTTTGACGCTCGTGGCGGCGTCAACCATCACCTTAAGCTTTTGAAATGCCACTTCCCTTTTCTGAAAGCGTAGCCCACAGTCGGGATTTATCCACATATCTGCACCAAAGACGTCTATGCCCCGCTCGATTCGCTTCTTTACAGTTTCTACCGATTCGACCTCTTGGCGGTCAGTGTCGACCACGCCGAGGGCGACTTTTTTTCCGTGACCTTCAAATGCAGCTCCTGTCAACTTGTCTAGCAAAACGGGGAATTTCGCTGCTTCGACGCCGATGAATTGTACGTTTTCCAGCTTCAGCAGCTGCTCATAATCCTTGAAGGATGCAACGTGGGGGTGAAGCTTCACAGGGACCTTTATATTATCGACCGCCGCGTCAACAAACCTCATTACTTTTTCGACCTCCACATTATACAAAACGGGTTCATCGATCTGCAAAACATCTGCTCCAGCACGAACGAGCTGCTCTGCTTCAAAGCGGAGCGCTTTTGCCAAGTCATCAAGCAAGCGCGGATCGAGACTCGACCGGTACGGCGTGCCGGCACTCAAAGACGAGGATGCGGCGAGCGTTGCAGGACCGGTCACGATCCCTTTGATTTTAGCATCCTGTCCAGCACACTGCCGTGCCAACATGAAGTCGTTTACAGTAACAGCTCTCAGGGGCCTACTAATTTTTCCAGTTATGTAGGAGCGACCCCTATCGCTTTTCATGCCAGGAATCCCCGCTGCAAATAAGCTGACCATGTCCGCTCTAACCTGGCCATCAGAGATTAGATCGATACCGGCTCTGAGTTGATCGGCGACTGCGGCTTCAATCGACGTGACGAATGGATCCTTTCCGGCCATAAGATCTTGAACGTTCATCTTTGCCTTCAGCGCTTCTCCGATAATGTGCGTTGGGTAGCTCCCAACTGTATTGGTGAGTATTCCCATTCAGGCCATCCTCCGTTGCTCGCGACCTCGATTCGCAGCCTTAAATAAATTATGCGTGGAGGATTGCTCCGGCTTCGCACAGCCCTCTCGCAACTTCTCGACGTTGACTGACAGACAACTTGTCTCTTGACATTGATCGTCGAGGAACCTCTGCATCGCGTTTTCAAGATCGTGAAGGTGCCGTGCATAGAAAAGGTGCGAGCTGCACCTACAATCTGAGGAGCCAAAACCCGTGATGCTAGTCAGCACCGGGTTTAGCGCCAAGTTGCGCGCCACTTCACATTCGATTCGGTCGCCGGTTGTGATTTCGCTTATCCCGATTATCTCTGCAACGGCTGAGAGGTGATCGATGTGCCACTTATGTGTCTTGTTGCGCCCTGCAGACACATCCAAATGGCGTGCAACGCGTTTGAAACCGCCCGGCCCCAACGCTGACCCTACGTAAGCGTAGAAACCTAGCGCAAATTGGATCGTCCGGAGCTTTCCGACCGTCACACGTTTGGCACGGGCTAACGACAGAACTAAGACGTACACGCCGCTAGCAACATTATTCTGGACCTTCCGTTGCTTTGGCGAGCTCAAGAGACTGTTTGATCTGTTCATTTACGTTGTTTGAAGTTACCTCCCCGTGACCAGGGTATAGCACGCTGACGTCCAGCTTGACCAACCGCGAGATCGAGCGTATCAGATCACGCGAGCTTCCGCCAGGCAGATCAGTACGACCGACGCTACCGTACGGAAAAACTGTGTCTCCGGAAAAAAGACGTTTCGACTGGGCTTCGTAAAGGCAGATGCTTCCAGGCGTGTGTCCAGGAGTGTGGATCACGCGCAGCGTCGAATCACCGAGATCAATTTTTGCGCCGTCCGTAAGTACAATATCGACGCGAAACTTAGGCGCACGTGCGCCAAAAAAATGTGCCGCGGAAGCGCTCGTGCCGATTTCTTTTGCATCGGCCTCGTGCATCATAATGACTGTCTTATCAGGAAGTTTCAACTGATCTAAGGCCGCCGTGTGATCATAGTGCAAGTGAGTCAAAATAATGCAACACGCTTCATCCAACGGCAGCTGTTTTGCTGTAACTACGGACCCTAGATCAACAACAGCATTTTTCTTTGCAATTAACCAGAAGGTGTTGCTCTCATAAGGTCGCGAAAAGGTGTCCACACGCACTTCTATGCATTATGGCGCGCAGTATGATAAAGCTTAGGCTCGATCTACACGAAGCCAGCACTGCTCACATTTTTAAGCAACAAGAGCGTAATCACTTAACGAGGTGTGAGCGGACCCGTAATCAAACTAGCACCATGACGCTACTAACAGAAGCAAAAAAAGGGTTAAACGACGACATAAGAAACGCTGCCAAATCAGAGGGCATATCAAGCGATAAACTTAGGCGTCTTATTGCTGGTGGACGCTGCGTTATACCTAAGAACGCAACCCACGATATTGAGCCGATCGGCATAGGCGAAGCGTTGCGCGCAAAAGTGAACGCCAATATTGGCACATCAATAGACCATATCGACAAAAGCGAAGAGCTCGCAAAGGCAAGAATAGCACTGAAATACGGTGCAGATACTGTCATGGATCTGTCTACAGGCGGAGATTTAGATAATATTCGGCGACAAATCCTACGAGAGATCGAAGCTCCGATTGGCACTGTGCCAATATATCAGGCAGCAATGCGGCGAGACGCTGTTGTATCAATGACGACAGACGACATGTTCGACACGGTTCGCAAGCACGCCCAAGACGGCATTGATTTTATGACCATCCACGCAGGGGTCAATTTGAAATCCCTTGAAGTATTGAAGAAGAGCGAAAGAATTATGGGAGTCGTCAGCAGAGGCGGCGCTTTCACCATTGCGTGGATGGTACACAACGGCGAAGACAACCCTTTCTACGTTGAGTATGACTATCTCCTTGAACTCGCACACGAGTATGACTTCGTAATCAGCCTCGGTGACGGCATGAGGTCGGGATGCTTGCACGACGCAAGCGACCGTCCTAAATTCATGGAATATATACAGCTCGGAGAGCTCACACAGCGGGCTCGCGAAAGCGGCGTCCAGACCTTCGTCGAAGGACCTGGTCACGTCCCACTTAACGAAATCGAGACCAACGTCAAAGCGATGAAATCGTTGACCGGCGGCGCGCCACTCTACCTACTAGGGCCACTCGTCACAGACATAGCGCCGGGGTATGACCATATAACAGGAGCAATTGGGGGCGCTCTTGCCGGAATGTTTGGTGCCGATTTCTTGTGTATGACAACACCGTCGGAACACCTCGGGTTGCCGACACCAGAGGACATCAAGGAAGGAGCGATCGTCACAAAGATAGCCGCTCACGTTGCCGACCTAGCAAAAGGAATGCCCAGCGCGCACAAGCTGGACGAAGAGATGGCCAAATCACGGGCCAGCCTGGACTGGGAAAAACAATTCCGGCTTTCAGTCGATCCCGATCTAGCCAGGGCGAAATTTAGCCGCCGAAACCGACAGACCGATGCTTGCTCCATGTGCGGAGATCTTTGTGCGATAAAAATAGCAAAAGCGGCGTTAAGTAACGACAAGAGCTAGTCCGGTGTCGTTGCGAAGTGCGGACTTATTCTTTCGCGCTGTTATTTGCTTGTAGGATTCTTAGGGCAAACAACGCAGCGTTTTTCCCGCTATCTATTCCGACCGACGCGACTGGAACTCCTGCAGGCATTTGCACTATGGAGAGCAGCGCATCCAGACCGCCGAGCTTGGTGCTTACAGGGACGCCAATCACTGGGGCGTTCGTCTTTGACGCGATAATTCCTGGAAGAGCTGCAGATAGGCCTGCGATAGCAATATAAACCTTAGCATGGGCTTTTTTAAGATATTCATCGAGGCGCGTTGGCTCTCGATGCGCGGAGATAACCTCCAAGTCATACGCAACGCCCGCGTCCTCGAGTGTCTCTATCGCTTTTTCTGCCACGTGCATATCAGAGGTGGAGCCCACCATTATTGCCACATCGGGGTAATGCATCGCTGTGTAGTTGTCCCAGCACTGTAAAACTCTTTCTGAATGAAGGCAGAGCACTTATGCGAAAGCCGCTCGTTTTTTATCGTGAGTGCGTGTGCAACCCATTGTAGCTTTTTAGTGCTCGCCTGATGTAAGAGAAGAGACGAAATGGGAGAAAGACGGGGACGTAGCGAGGCTGAGAATAGTACGAAAAAACTCTAAATACAGAGTGCTGCGATTTAACACGAAGACCGATTGCTGTTTGCGCACATAACGTGAAGGAGAGATGCGTTTATGGACAATACGACTGAGACCGCGTTGATAATGCTCCCTGGGCCCGTTCAGGTAGCGCCTCAAGTGCTGCGTGCTTTGTCAAAACCGATGATCAATCACAGGGGGCCTGAGTTCAGAAGGCTCTTGGATGAGAGTCGAGAAAAACTCCGGGGCGTTTTCAAGACAGAAAGCGACGTCCTTATCCTAAATGGATCTGGGACGTGTGCTATGGAAGCAGCTGTCGGAAACCTCGGGACAGACAAAAGATACATCGCGCTGGAAAACGGCAAGTTCGGAGAACGACTGAAATCGCTGACCGCGCTTTACGGCAGCTCAATGGCGGTCATTGCTGATTGGGGGACGTCGATCGAGGTTGAACAAGTCAAGCAGGCACTCGAAACTGGAGCAGATGCGGTCACCCTTGTCCATAATGAAACCTCCACAGGCATGACGAATGATGTTCAACAGATAGGCGCTCTATGCCGAAAACGAGACGCTCTGCTGATTATGGATGGAGTATCGTCCATCGGTGGCATTCAAGCCCCCATAGACAGATGGGGTGTCGACATAGCATTTACAGGCTCTCAGAAATGCCTCGGCTTGCCGCCAGGCCTTTCAATGATCTCAGTGAGTGATCGGGCGTGGGACGTCATCAAAACCGCGGAGAAAAGACCGTACTACGCCGACCTTCTCGCACACAGGGAAGCAGCCGAAAAAGGCCAGACTCCTTATACGCCAGCCATGCCGCTGTTCTTCGCGCTTGAAGAGGCTCTTAAACTGTTGGAAGTTGAAGGACTTGAGGCACGTATCGATCGGTATAGCGTTTATGCAGAATCGATTCGCACAGCCGTTCAGGCTATGGGCTTGGAGCTATTTCCAAAGCTCGGCCCTTCAAGCGCGTATTCGAATACAGTTACGGCGATCAAAGTCCCCCCTAAACTAGAATTTATGGCACTGAAGGAGGCGATGGAGCGTCGAGGCATCGTCATCGCCGGCGGCCAAGAACGGCTAAAAGGCCATATCTTCCGAATAGGCAACATGGGCAGTCTCAGCAAAGGCGACATATTGCAGGTAATAGAGAAGCTCGAGCTAATATTACTGGAGAACGGCATTGTTGATGCGATGGGGGCAGGAACACTCGCGGCCGATTGTGTTCTCGAAGGATTGTGATACGCTAGGCTCATCTGAACGTAGGAGTGCTACGCATGAAAATAGGAATAGCCGACACCACTTTTGCTAGATACGACATGGCTAAAGCGGCGATAGACGAACTGCGCCGCTGGGTACCAGGCACGATTCATCGGTATACTGTGCCAGGCATCAAAGATCTACCAGTCGCGTCAAAAAAGCTCATAGAAGAATCGGGGTGTGACATTGTGATGGCGCTCGGCATGCCTGGATCAGCCGCCATCGACAAACAGTGTGCACACGAAGCATCGACGGGTCTCATAAGGGCGCAGCTAATGACAAATAGACACATCATAGAGGTATTCGTTTATGAGGATGAAGCAGCGAGCGACAAAGAGCTGGCGCGGCTAGCTGATGCACGAACGCGCGAACACGCCCAGAACGTGTATAAGTTGTTGAACCATCGCTTGACTGAAGAAGCCGGTAAAGGCAAGAGAGAGGGTTTTGCTGACGTAGAACCAGTGAATTTTTAGAGCGCTGCTCAAAGGAGTATTATTATGGAACAGAAAAATGAAGCGCATATAAGGCTTGGATTCGTCGTGGCTGAATTTAATCGGGACATTACATACCAAATGGAGATTCTTGCTAAAGAACACGCGGCATTCCTAGACGCTGATGTCGTGAAAACCATTTTGGTTCCTGGAGTATTTGACATGCCCTTAGCAGTCAAAAGTTTGGCCACAGACGATGGGATAGACGCAGTGGTTACAATCGGCTGCGTGATTGAAGGAGCGACCGCGCACGACGAAATCGTCGCTCAGCACGCGACGCGAAAGATTGTCGATCTAGCCCTTGAGCACAACAAGCCGATCACCTTGGGAATATCGGGTCCAAGAATGTCCCGCCTTGAAGCACACGAACGCGTAGACTATGCAAAAAGAGCTGTGGAAGCCGCTGTAAAGCTTTGCAAGAGACTCTGATGAACCCAAATCGGGTCATTGCCTCAAGAGTCCAACGCATACCTGAGTCCGCCACGATGAAGATTGCGGACATGGCAGCCAAGCTCAGAAGTGAAGGGCGAGATATTATTGGTTTCAGTCTCGGTGAACCTGATTTTGAAACCCCGGAGAACATAAGAAAAGCGGCAAAAACGGCCCTCGATCGTGGTGAGACGCACTATACGCAAGGCAGCGGAATTCCCGAACTTCGAGAAGCGATAGCAGAGAAATTAAAAAATGAGAATAACCTCGACGTCAGTCCGGCCGATGTGCTCGTAACACCTGGCGCCAAGCAAGCGATATTTGAAGCGATCTGCACACTCATCGAAGAAGGAGATGAGGTTTTATTACTTGATCCTGCGTGGGTTTCCTACGAAGCAATCGTTAAGTTCGCTGGTGGGAAGCCCGTCATGGTCCCTGTTTCAGAACAGGATGGCTATGTGCCAGTTGACTTGCATAGCTACATAACGAGAGATACTAAGCTCCTTATTCTAAATAGCCCGTGCAACCCTACCGGAGCCGTTTACGGCAAAAATGCGATAAAGACCGTAGCTGAGACGGCTGAAGACTACGGTGTCTTTGTGCTGTCAGACGAAGTCTATGAAAAAATCATTTATGGAGCTAAGCATCACAGCATAGGCAGTCTAATACCTGGCAGGACAATTACGATCAACGGATTCTCAAAGGCCTATGCTATGACGGGCTGGAGGCTCGGTTACGCGACTGCACCGGCACCAATCCTACAAGGCATGCTTAAGATCCAACAACATTCAGTAAGCAACGCGACGTCTTTTGTTCAAAAGGCTGGCGTTGAGGCCCTGAGAAGTGACCAAGGCGCGGTGCGTGCGATGGTGACGGAGTTTGAAAAGCGGCGAAACCTTATGATCGACGGACTTTACAAAATGGGGATACAATGCGCACGCCCAAGAGGCGCATTTTACGCGTTCGCGAACGTCTCGCAGTTCGGCAGTTCTGTTGAGGTGACTGAAAAACTGTTACAGGAAGCTCTTGTCGCTGTTACGCCTGGCTCAGCCTTCGGACCAAACGGAGAGGGTTACGTACGTTTGTCGTACGCCACGAGCCGTCAAAATATAGAAAGGGGCATCTGCAGGATAGAAGCATCACTCGAGAACAGGCCTAGCACTTCACCCGACGCTTAATGATTTCGTGAATGATGTTTTCGGTGCCCGATAGCTCTCCGGTGTCTTGAAACGGCAGCCGGATAACTCTGGACGGAATGTGCCTTTTTTCAAGATCTTCTTGGAGTTCCTTCTCGTCAAAGTACTGATCGAAGCCAAGAGCTACGATGTCTGGCTTTATGGTCATCAAGGGCTCGAACATGTCGTGCTCGCTTCCAAGTTCAGCGTGATCGACCACCTCCAAGGCCCTGACCACTTGCAGCCGTTGCCGTTCGGGGATTACTGGTTTTGACTTGTGCTGGACCATGGTATCGCGGGACACTATTACAAATAATTCGTCGCCCAGCTCCTTTGCTTTCTTTAGATACAAGATATGGCCTGGATGCAAAATATCAAACGTACCTGTTGCGAGTATTCTAATCATCTTCGCCACCAAAAGTTTCCTGTATGTCTTTATACACGGCGCTCTCCTCAATTTCAATGTCTAGCACGTCAAGTTTTCTCCTGTCGCCGATTCTATCGTAGCAAGCCCAGCTCGTAGTATCATAAGGGTAGCCGACAATAATATGGCAGTTTCCGCTTTGCATGAACAGTCGAATATCTGCATCCGAGGGCTGGAGCGCTCCTGAGGGGTGGCTGTGCACAGATCCGACAGTATGTGTGCTGACAGGTAGCATAAACAGATTCATGACGGCGCTGACATTCGAAGACTGAGTAATAGGAACGTCTATGTCTGTGATAATCCCATCCGTCTCGTATAACATCCCAGCGAATTCTTTTGGGTGCGAGGACGCGCTCACTTCGAGGACGAACTTCAATGCGTCACGAGCTATGCCTTTGATTTTCTTTTTCATAAATGACCCGCAACCACTAACACTCAGTGGATGTTTTTTCCTGTCGAACCACGAAGTACAAAAAAGCGGTTTTTCGGCGGTTCAGCCAATTGCTAATCTAGTGCCTCAGAACTCATAGGGATCATCATTGCGTCTTTGACGCTCGGCAGTCATTGTACATCATTGGCACAAGTGTAATTGACCTTCCCACTATTATAGATATACCTCATGAAGCCTGTACCACTTCCGTGCCCGGGTCTATGCCTTTCTCCAAGCAAGCAGCGCCTTTGACCAAATAACGTCACTAGACGTGCCGAGGATTAGAATCGCAACAAGAATAAAGATGCTGGCGGTTCACGATGCGGAGGGAGGGATTCGAACCCGCGAACTCCTTTGAGAGTGGATCTTGAGCCCACCGCCGTTGACCACTTGGCTACCTCCGCTTCTTTGATTCAGTATAGTTTTGACGTATTTCTAATTTACTAATTTCTGCGTGCGCGCTTGTTTTCTTCGCGAAGGATTGGACCGATATTACCGAATCTATTGAGTCGAACACACACAACTTAGTTCCGGACCGGAGGAGACACCCAAAGCCAAGCGCTACACTAAAATTAACTCTAAGAGGCAGCGATTGAGTAGTAACCTCCTGAGATTCGAGCAGATCGGCCTTGTCGAGAAACTTGCAATGAGCGATCGCAATTTCTAAATATGCTTTTCGCTTTTATACAGTAGGTGATTATCGTGGTTGTCGGAGTTACAATGGTCAACGTCGTTCCGGGTGAAGAACGATATGTTTACCGAACGCTTTTAGCGTTAGGCGGTATACGAGAAGTATATCATGTTTTTGGAGAATATGACTTTGTAGTCATCATCGAAGTCGAAGGACTGACCGCATTGAATAATTCGGTTGATAACATACGAGATATCAAAGGAGTCACTACAACTCACACGATCGTTGGCGCTGAACTGTGATAGGGAGAACACCTGATGGC